>Ga0078972_1009613_pt1 | contig 18923 bp, 18 predicted proteins | sample YelNatPaOPGAMG01_FD_67568 | JGI IMG/M metagenome (GOLD analysis project Ga0078972, IMG submission 67568) | Hot spring thermophilic microbial communities from Obsidian Pool, Yellowstone National Park, USA - OP-RAMG-01 (SPADES assembly) (version 2) | ecosystem: Environmental > Aquatic > Thermal...
GTTTGCATAATTTTATACCTCCTTTTGGTTAAGTGTTAAAAAATATAACACATTGAAATAACGCCAAAAGGAGGTATTTTAAAGAAAATTTTCAAAATTCAATTGCATTTTTCGGGTTAAAGAATCTGTATATTTTTTCTTACCCTGTGGCTTTTATGTTTTCATTATGTTCAGGAAAAGTCGAGTATTTTTATTATTCCTTGCCTCCTCGCCGTAAAAACTCCTTGACTTTATGATATGATATATAGTATTAAAATGTTTCCGTATTATATTGGCTGGACTGAATAGGTATTTTTTATATAAGAGGTTCAGGGATGAGTTTTTTGACACATAAAGATGTTAATTAAGTGGAGGTGATATATGTATTTCAAAAGACATAGAATCGTTTTGCTTGCTATTGCGATTCTTGTACTTACAGGTGGTGTTATACGAGCGGAGGACAAAATCATCAAGGCTGAGAAGGTTACTGATGCAAAAGTGCAAAAGGACACAACAAACGAAGGACTGAAGAGATCGGCAGAGGAGCTCTCTATAGCAAATAAATTCTTTATATCCGGCGGATATTACACCTCCGATAGGGCTTATCTTGGCTTCGGGTATGCGGTTCATAAATACCTCCGATTATCCATAAACACCGGCTTTGATATATCAAACAGAAAAGAGGTCTATGAGGGTTCAAAGATAGTAGATACAAATTCCTATGAGTTTTACCCATCGATAAAGGCAGATTGCCTAATTGTGTCGGGTAGATGGACAGAGTTCGTTCTCTCTCTGTATTCGGGTCCTGTAATATACAAGGTTGAAAAGGGGGATATGGAGATGGGTAATTTGAGTGGGTTGAATATTCAATCAGAGATATTTGGTATAAAAGAGATATCTGCGTCTATTGTTCTGGGCTCGGGGATAGAATATTACAGCTATAAATCCCCATTTATGGGAAGCGGTTTTAAGACAAATTTCAACATAGGTTTCAATTATTATTTTTGAAAGGAGTAAAAGATGAGGAGAACATTTATCGCTATTGTTTTAGTGTTTCTTGCATCACTTATTTTCTCTTGCACAGAGGACACAAAACTACCTCCCGAGATAGTGGTAGTAGCGCCCGAGGTGGCAAGGATAAATACACCTGTCGTCTTCGATGCCTCGCAGAGCACTGACAGGGATGGAGAGATAGACCCAACCACATTTTCATTCGATTTCGGAGATGGTTCTCAGGCGGTAACGGGTGTATATAAGGCAATGCATACCTTTACCAAGACAGGGGAGTACAAGGTTGTAATTAAGGTGAAGGACAACGACGGACTCGAATCTACAAAGGGCATAATGATCTCAATTAAGGACAACATCCCACCCGTTGCAAAGTTGCAGGCACCAGAGAAGGGGCGGGTAAATACATATATATCTTTTGATGGCAGCAGCTCTATTGATACAGATGGGAGTGTCGTCTCCTACTCCTTTGATTTCGGCGACAAGACGGAGAAGGTCACAGGTTCATCCGTCGCGAGTCACAAATTTACGACAACCGGGATATTCGAGGTAAAGCTCGAGGTAACGGACAACGAGGGGGCAACGGGGAGTGTATCACGACAGATAGAGATCTTCGACAATGTCCCGCCGGTTGCATCATTCACGGCACCCTCTATAGTCACAGAGGGAGAGGTGGTAGTTGTAGATGCCTCGTCCTCCTCCGATATCGATGGCACTATAGCGAGTTATGAGTTTGATTTTGGAGACCAGAGCCCTGTTGTAAATACCGTTGTGGCAAATCACACCTACTCTACTGCTGGAACATACAATATAACCCTGAAGGTTAAGGATAATGATGGAGCTGAGGCAACGCTCACAAAGCAGATTATCGTAAACTCCCTCTCATCTCAGAGCAATCCCCCAAAGGCGGTCATCGGTTCGCCGGACACTGCACCTGTTAATAGCCCTGTAATCTTCGATGCCTCCAAATCAGACCCCGGGTCCGGCACAATCACAGAATACAAATGGGAGTTCTCCGATGGTAGTCCTGCATACACGGGAGGAGAATCGGTAATTACCCATACATTTACCTCAGAGTCCACCTATACAGTAAAATTGACAGTAACTTCGACGCTCAAGGATGGAAAGACGAAACTCAGTGATACAGTCTCAAAACAGATAGTGGTTCTGGAGGATGGAATTGTTGTATCTGATATATCTCCCAACTCAGGGCCCACAACAAAGGATACAGAGGTAACAATCACAGGTAAGAATTTTGTAAATGATGGCAGTATGACCATCTTTTTCGGTAGCAGCCTCGGAAAGAATCTCAACATAATTGACTCCACAAAACTCAAGGTGTTTGCCCCGGCCCAGGCACCCGGCAAGGTAGATGTGATTGTCCAGAGTAGCAAGGGCTCTGTGATTGTTAAGGATGGTTTTACATATTATGGGAGTGATAACTTTGCCACTACTGTATTCTGTCCTGATTTGTTACAGACAGGTGGTAATTCTATCGGGGTTAAATCTACAGATGACGACGCAAACTATACGATAAAACTACCATTTGATTTCAATTTCTTTGGTAAGGTATATCCCGCTGGCAGCAATCTATACATCACTACGAATGGCTGGCTATCCTTTGACAACACATCTGCTCAATATATGCATTCATCCTTGCCGTCGGCAAACGACCCTGCCACTCTGATTGCCCCCTTCTTTGCGGATTTAAAGCCCGGCAGCGAAGGTCAGATATATACAGCAACGCTCGGGAGTGAACCGAACAGGAGATTTGTTGTAGCATTCAGAAAGTTTACATCCAATTTATATCCGAATGACAGGTACAATTTCGAGGTAATTCTGTATGAGTCTTCCAACGATATAAAGTTTGAGTACTTAAACGAGTTTGGCGGAACGGCTGTGGACGGAACTCTCTCACTCATAGGGATTCAGGACGAAAATGTGAGCTTTGTACAGGTTTCTCGCAATACATCTTTAAGGGGTCTTGCACCGGGCGGGAGGACTTATGTCTTCAAGAGCGATGGTTTTAAATATTCCCTCTCAACCGATACCACGCTCAGTATATACTCTCATCAACCTGCAAGAGACGGAGAGATGGGTATAAATGGTTCCTTTATCATCGATTTTACAAAGGATCTTAACTCGAATACCCTCCAGAGCGGCATAACCCTTACGGACCTGAATACCTCTCAGACAGTACCTATCAACATAACACTCTCTACTGACAAGAAAAGGGTGACAGGGACTCCACAAAACTCCCTTATTGTTGACCACAAATACAGAGTTACAATAAACTCCAATCTCCTCGGGATGAATAATGTTCCTTTCTCCTACGACCCAAACAAGACCTCGTGCGGACAGGTCAATTCGCCCGTACCTTACACATTCGATTTTACAGCAAGGGCATCACTAAGTCAGACAATCAACCTCACAAATGGCAGCAACCCATATCAGATTAAACACGCCCACAGTGCGACCTTCGCTTATATACCAAAGGCAAACGGGAATAGGCTCGAGATGATAAATACGGCGACGATGCAGTCTTATCAGAATATTGGGCTGAGCGATTGTACAACCCCTCAATTTATAACCATATCATACGACGATAAATATGGCTATGTCTCCTGTACAAACAACCGTGTTGCCGTAATAGATTTGAATCCCGCAAACTTTCATCAGATAGATGTCAATTCGGTAAATCCGGGTACACAATCTATAAATGTAGGGAACAATCCTACAGGCATTGCAATTCGTTCTGGAAACGATAGGGTCTATGTTGCAAACTACAACGGTGATTCTGTGTCTGTAATAGATACCTCGAACTATCAGGTAGTAAATAATATATTGTTGAAGGCGAACATTGGTCCCTTAGGGGTTGCAGTAAACAATTCGAAGAATAGACTCTATGTGACGAATTATCAGAGCAACGAGTTAACAATAATCAATATACAGAATGGTTCCCCGCAGGAGAATCAGGTGGAAGGGTATGTCTCTCTGAATAACTGCCAGAACCCGAATGATATTTCCATAACACCCGATGGGAAGTTGATAATGGTTACCTGTAGCGGGAGTAAAAAGGTGGCGTTGATAAATGCGGACACAAATATGCAGATAACAACAATTGATGTAGACGATGAACCGATAGGTATTGATATTTCATCAGATGGGATACTCGCATATGTAGCAAACAGGGGGAGCAATACAGTCTCGATAATCAATGTACAAAATAGAACTCTCTCTCAGACTATATCATTATCAGGGAATCCAAGACCTTTTTATGTGGCAATTGTCCCGAGTACATATACTGCCCTTTTGACTTTATATAATGCCAATCAGGTGGCTGTGATAAAATAGTTTAGCGTAGTAGAGGCAAAATTGTATCTGGCACTAAATGGGGTGTGTTTGAAAAATACCCCATAATATCAATTAGTTAGCCGAGAAGTTCCAAAATAATCAAAAGAGTACACAGTATTTGCAGGTTAAAATCACTATATATTATAGGAGGTATATGAAATGCCTGTTTTCAAGAAAGGTTTATTCTTCAACTAATATTAATAGGAGGTATTTTTATGAAAACATTTAGAAAATTATGTGTAATTTGCAATTCGAAAAGGGCAATTTTTATCAAAGGGGGTAGGGCAAGGTTCAGAAGGGATCACGACCTCTGCCCCAAGTGCTACAGAAGTCTACTTGCCAGTGCTTTATGTAAGTGGCTAAATTCAAGCGAGTGGATAAGGTAGGTATGTTTTCTGTTCTTTTTCGAATCGCAAAGTGCTTTTATTTAATTTAGTTTAGCCTTTTTTAGGAGGTGTTTATGAACAATTATTTTATTTCTATCTTTAATCACAATTGGGAACAGGTATACATTATAAATAGATTTAAGGTTATATGGTTCAACTGCTGGGTGTATCTTAAGAAGAATTTCAATCAGATCTGTGATAAATACGCTAATTATAGAGAAATGATTAAGCAGATTTTTAACGCCGATTCAGTCTACGCCTGTGATAAATACGAAATTTATAAGAGTGATAATAAGGTAGTGATTGTATCAAACAACCTGTCAGGTGCCGGAAGAGGCATTATTGGTAAATCGGATATATTAAATATTTTAGACAGAATCAAAGAATGAGCAGATGTTTGCCCACTATATGCCTTGAATCAAGATCCGCTTATGGTCTTGCCCAGTTTATCTTAAACCCAAAAAATGCAATTGAATTTTGAAAATTTTCTTTAATACCTCCTTTTGATGTTATTTCAATGTGTTATAATTTTTTACACTTAACCAAAAGGAGGGATAAAATTATACAAACAAAAGCTAGCACAAAATAAGAATTGGCAAAATAAAAATTGGATTTACGAACAAGAAGATAACTGCATATGCAGGGTTTAGTCTACTTGCAGTATTTTTCAAAAAGATAAACAGGTTAGCCCATACAAAACATCCCGTCTGTCTCCGACAGGCACTCCTCTACAAAGGGGAATTATAATATCTATTCCGTGAACGGTGTCTGTGAGCCGGGTCGGCATCAGGATCTACTATCCGTTATCAGAGGGGGATTTTCCCATCCCGCTTTGCATTTAATCAAATATCAATTTATCAGTGTGCACCTGTATACTTCTCTTCTCAGAATTTTGATTGCCTTAAATGAATTTTAGGTTTATAAGGGCGGCGTTGATTCTCCTGTTTACTCAAGGAGTAACTATGCAGGAAGAGCGAGTCTCCTGGGATGAGTACTTTATGGCCTTTGCAAGGCTGGCCGCTACCCGTTCGACCTGTCTGAGAAGGAAGGTTGGGGCGGTCATAGTCAAAAGGAAGCATATTATTTCAACAGGATACAACGGAGCACCCAGAGGTATAAGGCATTGTGCAGAGACGGGATGTTTGAGAGAAAGATTGAATATCCCATCCGGGCAGAGACACGAGCTCTGCAGGGGGTTACACGCTGAGCAGAATGCCATAATTCAGGCGGCATTACAGGGTGTTTCGACAGAGGGTGGAATAATCTATTGTACAAATCAACCCTGTTCTATCTGTGCTAAGATGATAATCAATGCAGGAATTGTTGCAGTTATATATGATGATGGTTATGCCGACGAACTGGCAGAGGAGATGTTAAAAGAGGCGGGTGTGAAATTGATTAAGATGGGGAATAGATGAAGTGTCCGTTCTGTAAATCCTCTAATACGAGGGTGATTGATTCAAGAGTCTCCAAAAATGAGCTTTCCATCAGGAGACGGAGGGAGTGTCTCGCCTGCAAAAAGAGGTTTACCACATTTGAGATAGTGGAGTTTGAACTCCCAACGGTGGTGAAGAAGGATGGGAGGAGGGAGCCATACGACAGGCAGAAGATACTGAGTGGTCTGAAAAAGGCCTGTGAAAAGAGACCAATACCTACGACCACACTGGAAGATATGGTTACAGATATAGAGAGGATTCTTATTGAATCAGGGGAGAAGGAGGTAAATTCCAGTTTCATTGGCGAGCTTGTAATGGAGCGACTGAAAAACCTCGATAAGATAGCCTATATTAGATTTGCCAGTGTGTATCGTTCATTTGGGGACCTGGAGGATCTGCTTAGCGAGGTGAAGGGGATGTTGAAGGCGAAGAAGCAAGTTAGAAGGCAGAGGGATGAATAGAGGAGATTCAGTCTTTGTAGAGAGGGCGATTGAGCTTGCCAGAAAGGGGATCGGGCATACCTCGCCAAACCCCTCGGTGGGGGCTGTTATTGTCAAAAATGGGAGGATTATAGGGGAGGGTTTTCACAGGAAGGCAGGATTGCCCCATGCGGAGATAGAGGCAATTAATAATTGTAAGGATTCGCCAGAGGGGGCAACTATGTATGTAACCCTCGAGCCCTGCGTCCACTTCGGGAAGACTCCACCCTGTGTAGATGCCATAATCAAAAGCGGTATAAAACGGGTTGTAGTCTGTGAGAGGGATCCGAACCCCATCGTGAATGGAAAGGGGATCTCCCGCTTAAGAGAGTGCGGGATCAAGGTAGATATGTATGATACAAAGGGGGTCGTCCGCTCCATAAACTGTGGTTTCAACAAATGGATTGTTGAAAAAAAACCTTATGTAATTGTGAAGATTGCCTCTACTCTGGATGGGAAGATAGCAGACAGAAGGGGTGATTCGAAGTATCTTACGGGAGAGAGCATCCGAAGGGCTGTTCATAAGATGAGGTATAGATCCGACGCAATCCTCATAGGGGCACAGACTGTTATAAAGGATGACCCTCTGCTCGACTGCAGACTCTTTATTCAGACCAGTTCAAAAAAACCAGCGCGGGTGGTGGTGGATGGCAATCTGAGGCTCAATCCTGAATATAGAATATTCAGAGAGGATGGGGCACTCAGGATTATTCTCACATCAAAGACCGCATACGACAGGAAGATCAGGCTCTTAAAGAGGTTCGAGAGTATAGGTGTCCAGATCGTCCCCTTTAAGACCCGGGATGGAGTAATTTTGATTAAAGATATCCTTGAATATTTGGGTTCTATGAATATATTATACATGCTTGTTGAAGGGGGACAGAGGGTATTTACTGATTTTATAGACTCTAAAGAGGCAGATTTGCTGGTGATGAATATGAGTCCGCGGGTATTTGGAGCAGGTGGGATTGGATTTTACAGTGGTGATAGAGAGTATAAATTTAGTCAGTTGCATTATCTGCCCTATGAATCAATGATTTTCGATAGGGATGTTTTGATATCCTATTATAGAGAAGGTAGCGATGTTTACGGGATTGATAGAAGCTACAGCCTCGATTGAAGAGATAAAGAGAGACAGGGGTGGCCTGGAGATCTCAATAGAGAGTGACTTTGTGTCACAGAATGTCTCTGCGGGTGATTCTGTGGCGATTGATGGCGCCTGTCTTACTGTAAAAAGGGTCGAGGGAAATAGGGTCTGGTTTGATGTCTCAAAGGAGAGCACAGACAGGACGATTATAAATTACTATCAGAAGGGCACAGAGGTAAATTGTGAACTTGCCTTGAGACAGGGCGGGAGACTGGGCGGCCACATAGTCCTCGGGCACATAGATACTACCGGTACTATCCTCTACGCCCTCCGGGAGAGGGAATATACGAGGATAAGAGTTGAGTTTGAAAGGCTCTTCTCCCCTCTTGTAGTAGAGAAGGGCTCCATTGCTATAAATGGCGTAAGTCTGACAATAAATGAGGTGGGAGTAAACTTTGTAGATATAATGATAATCCCCCACACCTTTGAAAAGACCAACCTTAGGCTTTTGAAGGCGGGTAGCAGGGTGAACATTGAGTTTGACATCATTGGCAAATATGTCTATCGTATGATGTCTCAATCCAGCCTCAGGGATGATAGACTGAAAAGACTGATAGAAGAGGGAGAGGTATGAAGAGGAATGAGCCTTCTATTGAGATAGTGAAGAAAGCCATATCTGAGATCAAAAAAGGGAAGATGGTAATACTTGTGGATGACAAAGACAGGGAGAACGAGGGGGACCTGTGTATCGCCGCAGAGTTTGCAACCCCTGAGGCTATTAACTTTATGGCAAAGTATGGAAGGGGTCTGATATGCCTTGCTATGTCAGAGGAGATGATAAACAGGTTGAGATTGCCGATGATGACTCAGGACAACAATAGCAAATACGGGACTGCATTTACCGTCTCCATAGAGGCAAAAAAGGGTGTTACTACGGGGATATCAGCCTATGACAGGGCCACTACGATACAGACGGCAATAAGAGACGATGTCACGCCTGATGATATCGTAACACCTGGGCATGTATTTCCGTTGAAGGCTCGAAATGGGGGTGTTCTCTCGAGGACGGGACAGACAGAAGGGAGTGTGGACCTCGCCAGACTTGCAGGGCTTAAACCTGCGGCGGTCATATGCGAGATAATGAAGGACGATGGTACGATGGCAAGGATGCCTGACCTCATAAAGTTTGCCAGAAAACATAAGATGCTGATTGTCTCCATTGCAGATATAATAAGATACAGGCTCCAGAATGAATTGCTGGTGAAGAGGATGGCGGAGGCAAAACTCCCAACAATCTACGGAGGGGAGTTCAAGGTTATTGCGTATAAATATGAACTCGACAACAATGAACACATTGCCCTCGTCAAGGGCGAGATAGACCCCAAAAAACCCATACTCGTAAGGGTTCATTCGGAGTGCTTAACAGGTGATACCTTTGGCTCTTTGAGGTGTGATTGTGGCCCTCAACTCCACAGGGCTATGGAGATGATAGAGCAGGAAGGGAGCGGTGTAATTATATATCTCCGTCAGGAAGGGAGAGGGATTGGTCTCGGGAATAAGATAAAGGCTTATTCACTTCAGGATCAGGGGCTGGATACTGTTGAGGCGAATGTGGTGCTGGGTTTTAAGCCTGATCTGAGGGATTATGGGCTCGGTGCCCAGATTATGTTTGAACTGGGTATAAGGAAAGTGAGGCTTATGACAAATAACCCGAAGAAGATCATTGGTCTCGCGGGTTATGGGATAGAGATTGTGGAGAGGGTTCCAATCGAGATTAGACCAAATGACATTAACAGGAATTATCTCATTGTAAAAAAGAAAAAAATGGGGCATATTTTGAAGTTGAAGTAAGGAGGTAGTAGATGCCGAATATCTATGAAGGTTCATTTAATGCAGAGGGGCTTAAGTTTGCCATAGTGGTATCGAGATTCAACCACTTCATAGCCGACAAACTCCTCTCAGGGGCTATGGATGCCATATACAGGCACGGAGGGAAAGAGGAGGACATAACGGTCGTAAGGGTTCCGGGTTCGTTCGAGATCCCCTCAGTAGCCAATAAACTCGTTGAGAGCGGGAAGTATGATGCCATAATCTGTCTGGGCGTTCTGATCAGGGGAGATACACCTCATTTTGATTACATCGCCTCTGAGGTCTCCAAAGGGATTGCAAACATAGCCATAAATTCAGGGATACCTGTCCTGTTTGGCGTGATTACTGCAGATACTATCGAACAGGCGATAGAGAGGGCAGGCACGAAGCAGGGGAACAAGGGATTTGATACTGCTATGGCAGCAATAGAGATGGCAAACCTTTATAAAATAATAAAATAAAGGGACATAATACTTGTTTATGAAAAGGCCCGAGTCAAAGGGAAGAGAGAGGGCATTATTGTCTGCATACGCGAGGGAGATGGATGGGAACTTTAGCGAATCCCTGATTGAGGAGGAGGGTGAGATATCCAAGGAAGGGGAGGAGTTGTATAGATTGCTCATTAATGGTGTTGTAGAGAAACAGACTGAGTTAGATAGTATAATAAGCGGTTATCTGAGGAAGTGGAGTATGGAGAGGTTGATGGCTATAGACAGGTGTATACTTAGACTTGCCGTCTATGAGATGCTGTACTATAAAAATACACCAATCAAGGTCGTCTTAGATGAATATATAGAACTGGCCAAAAAGTATGGTGATACAAATTCCAGAAGTTTTGTTAATGCTGTTCTGGACTCTATAAATAAAGATTACAATAAGGGGTAGAAGTAGTGGAGATTGTATTCACGAGGCTGGTGAAGCATCGAATTACGAGGGATAGATATTCCCTTATTGTCTGCTTCTATTTCGAGGATGACAGACCGCTTAACAGGCTGGCGGGGATAATAGATTGGAAGGTGGATTGTTTTCTCTCGAGGCTAATACTCGAGAGAAAGTTATATGGGAATGAAGGGGAGGTAATACTATTTGCCTCTCAGGAGAGGTTTGGCAGGACTCCCATCCTCATATGTGGCCTCGGGCGGAAGAGGTTTGTCTCTCTCAACACGATCAGGCAGGTGACTGATATCATAGTATCCCGTATAGATAAAATGAATATTGATGATTTTGCGTTTGCCCTTCCCGATTTTTCTGATACAAATATCGACTGGCTGGATGCCTTTAATATGTTTATTGAGCGCTTTTCAAGAGCAGAGAATATCAAGAGGATTTATCTCTTTGAGGATAAGGAGAGAGAACTCTTATACAGAGGTAATCTTCAGGATTCCTTCAAGAGAAGATTCTGTTTTTTATCAGAGGAGGAGATTTAAATGAAAAGGATTTTTGCAAGCGTACTTCTTGTACTTCTGTGCAGCAGCCTTTATGCGAGTGATTTTGTGGATACAAGGGTATCATTCATTCTCAGCAATGATAATATCCTTGTAGGGCCGGGTGAGACGAACCCTTCTAATCCCGGAACTCGATTCGGGAGTGCCTCGAGTGGTAATACATTCTTCTACGACAACTATGAGACAAAGTATACGGGCTATGAGACCCTGTCTCACCTTGTGCTGTACAAGAAGATGCCCTCGTATTTTGAGAACCTCACCACAGAGGCGACACTTGCAATTCTGGTAATGGTGTTGAGCGAATATTCTGTTGGGTTTGGGGATTCTGGTTCTTACATCAGACTGACCTATGCCTTTGATAATGAAGAGAAGTCAAAACAGAATCTCCAGATGACCCTCTTCCCATATTCCTCAGACAGGTTCAGACTCGGGTATTCCTATCAGATATCCTGGGGTGGTTCAGATATATTCCCAAAGCAGGACCCGGATATCAACAAGAAGAATCCGGTACCGGGAGTGAAGCTTCAATTGAACTACAATGACCTGTATGCCTTTTTAGGTGCAAAGTCCTCGTTACTGCAGAGGAAGAGGGATTTAAATGACCCCACAGAACTGGAGGCCTTCTGGGGTTTTCTGGGTGGCGCAGGGTATGACAGTGGATTCGTTCGAGCAGAGATAAATGGAGGCTTCTTCAGAAGGGGGCTCAATCCAAATAACTCTGTCATCGGGGAACCTGTTGATACTGCCGGCCTCTCAGTCCAGTTGGGACTTCACAGAGGTCTCAATATCGGGAGGTCCATAGATTTTGCCCTCTATAAGAATGACCCGAATGAGATTGAGAGCTTCTTCAAACCCGAAGAGTACGGGAGTGGTCTCTCCTGGGTAGTGGCGACTGAGTTCACCAATATTTATACAAAACTCGAGGATGCAGATAAACTCGGGAATACAACCTATCAGAGGGCAGTGGCGGCAGACATAAACCTGAAGGTGAAATACAATTATACAAAGATATCTCTGGATGGTGTCTATAAGGACCTGGCGTTTATCCTGTTGAATGTCCCATCCCTCACCCCATATCAGAGCATCCCCAAATCCCTCTCTACATCCCCCGCTATCTTCTATGCTATCTATCTTGATCAGCACATCCCCTCACTCCACCTCACCCCAGGCATCTCCTTTGGTATGGAGTGGCCCGCCTATTTCAAGGATCAGTCCACCGTGACAGTGGTGCGCTCCATATCTGATAGAAACTCCCTCAAGACCGGAGATGACATAAAACCTATACTTGCAACTAAACTCTCTACCAAACTTGATCTCTCAGAGATGCTGGCGATGATATTTGAATTGAGATTTCAGATAGACAACAATATGACTACATTCAAACAGGACATAAATGGGGATGTGATTTTAGATTATACAGAGCCGTATCTCTTAGGCTTCAATCTCGTATTTCAGGGGAGATTCTGATACCTGTGAAAAAGAGGCTCCTCGTTCTGTTTCTGGGGAATATATTGAGGGGGGATGATGGTGTGGGTATAGAGTTGTTGAAGAGGCTCTCAACGAGAGAGTTCCCCAAGAATGTTGTTCTTCAGGAGGGCTCTACAGGAGGGATGATATTGCTCGGACTGATGGATGATTATGACTCTGTAATAGTGGTGGATGCAATGGATTCACCGAACTATGAAGGGGACTTTGCTATTTTTAACCCATCTTATATCTCTGATTCAGAAGAGAGTGAGTTATCACTACATTCCATAAGCATAAAGGACATAGTCAGGTTTAATGAGGCGATTGGAGGGCGAGTGCCACAGATAAGGATATTCGGGATCAGGATCTATGACATAGGTGAGCATATAGGACTCAGTGCAAAATTGAGTGAAAGACTCCCATCCCTTATGGAGAGACTATACCAGTTTATATGTGAAACTGCGGCTGAGTGAGAATAATGGGGGATTCAAGTAATTTGCATTTTTTGAATATTGGATTATAATTTAGTCTGTCTGAGCAATGATTAGAAAGTTGAGTTATGGATATCAACGCTGAGATAACAAAACTGGAGAATATGATAGAGGCATTGAGGAAGAAGTATGAACTCTTCTTCTTTGGGCTGGAGAAGAAACCCCCTAATGCCGAGAGGGAACAGGTAGATAGAAAGGTGAGGGAGCTCTTAAATGCCTTTATAACAAATACAGGACAGAGGTACAGATTACAGAGTGTAATAGGGAAGTATAATACTTATCAGAGGTACTGGGACAGGATCCTGCAGCAGATTGAAGAGGGAACCTATGAGCGGGAACTTTTGAAGAGGAAGATTATACAACAGGAGTTTGCAAAAGAGGCATATAAGAAGAAGACCTATACGATAGGAGAAGAGGAGGCCGCCTTCTCAGGTGGTGCCTCATCGAGGGACCCCCTAAACGAGAACTCTGTGAAGGAGTTGTACGAGTCATACATACAGGTCAAACAGACTTTAGGTGAACCCACCGAGAATATATCCCTTGAGTCATTCAAGAAGTCCCTTGAGAAGCAATTGCCCGTTCTGAAGGAGAAGTATGGAACCTCGGATATTGAGTTCAAGGTCTCAATTAAGGGGGGGAAGGCGACCATAAAGGCAGTCCCTATCAATAAAGAAGATAATCAGGAATGACTTTTTCGGTAAAAATTTGCGGGGTAGATGGATAATCCTAATATGCCTCTTCATCAGCCTTTATAATTCATTGAGGGTGATAACCAGCATATTTCTGAGGGTGTCTGTTGTAGAGGAGGCTCCCAAAGGTTTGAGAGCATAAACACATTGTCAAACATTGACCTCGTCTTTTCATCTTCAAATCTATTTCTAAAATGGAGATGACCCTCAATATCAAAAAGAATAACAAAAGTATCAGCGCTAATTACTGCACGACTCCCCTGAATCTCAAAGCCGGCGGGTGTCTATATCCAGGAGTTTGCAACGAGTATCCAGAAGGCAGACATTAGAGTCCCGAGGAATACCAGAAGGGTTGAGGCAAAATAGTTGTAATTGATGGGGATATAAAGTTGAATGCCGCAGTGAGGGCAAACTGAACTCTGGATAGCATTACTATATCAATAATACCTCCATTTCTTATTTATTAGATGCGTATTATACAATAAAGGTCTCTATTTTTTTCTCTCTTTGAGTTTGTTGATCTCATTAATCAGTTCTTCTTTGGAGATTATTCCCTTCTTTATCAAGAGTCTTACAACAGCTATGAACTGCAGGTCGGATGAGCCCTTTTCGCCCTTTGGTACTTCCATAATCTTGCTGTCTATAAAGGAATCCCTTCTTGAAGGCTCGCTCTGAGTCTGAGAGTCGCTCCGTTCATCGAATGAGAGTTCCCGTTCGTATAGAGGTTTGCTGAAATCGTTGGGGTAGGACGGCTCGGGGGCATCAGCAGATATCTCTATGGGATCTGTATCTATACCAAGGTAGTACCTCCTTATCATCCTCTCGATTAGACTCTGAGGTGCGAGGGCGGGCTTGACCTTGTAGTTTGAAACAAATTCTACCTCAGAGATAGCGTCAAAGTTCAATGGGTCTGTCATAGCCACCATCAGAAGTGCCCGTGGTCCCTCCTGTACAAATGATACGGGGAAGAGGGTGTATTTCTCTGCTATCTCAGGCGTAATTAGTTTCAGTACATTCCTGTTCTCTTTGTATTTTGTCAGGTCCACCACAGGGATATTGAGGTGTTTGCTCAGGACCTCAATCAATTTTTCCTCTGTTATAAATTTATTGGCTACCAGGGCTGCCCCCAATTTGTAATTCCACTTCTTTGCGAACTCCAGAGCAACCTTCAATTGATCCTCATTGATTATCTTGAGTTCTAAGAGTATGTCTCCGAGTCGCTTTTTTGGCTGCATCGAATTACTTCTTCTTCTTCTCTTTCTTCATCTTTTCTGGAGATATATCCTCGTTGAACTCGGGAGGGGTCTCCTCTACGGCCTGTGCCTCCCACTTTGCATCGGGTGGGAGTTTCCACGAGGGCTCTACAGGTACATCTTTATAAATAAGGGACCAGGATACCTCAGAGCCAAAGTAGGTCTTTGCGGAGTATCGGAATTCCATATCCATCTTGGCTACAGGATACGGGATTAGGGGGAGGTCGTAATAGCCCGGCATAGCAAGAGGTGGAAAGTCCTCTACCCATATAGTCGGGTCTTCAACCCTGAGATTGGGCTGAGAGGAGGAGGAGTTTATCTCTCCAAATTTCTTCCCGTTCTCATCGTATAGTGTGATCGTAATACCGGGGTATCTCATCTCAGGGAATGCCCCCCACATAATAAACTTCCATCGCATATGGGCGTTTCCACTCTCCTGAACCCTGGATATCTCATAGAAGTCCAGTCTTACACTCTCATCTGTCGCCGTGTAGATGGGGTTGTACCTCGCCTCCAAAAACATCTGGAAGACCTCTTTTGAATATTTAAATGCCTCTTCCATAGCGGCTCGCTGCTCGGAATATTTCTTGTCAGCCTTTTCTCCGAGCATCGCCAGCTGTGTACCTGTCTCCTTACCACCTTCGGTATACTCCCTCCACTTCCTGTCAATATCCATCTCCTTGCCGTATTTTGTATAGAGTTCTTTTATCTTTGAGATGTGGCTCTTCACAAGGGATGTTATCTCGGTTGTATATTGAGCCTTGTTCTTTGCAACTCTCATCCAGGCATTTTTGATTATGAAATCCTGGACGAGATTCTTCTTCTCGATCTCATAGCTCCTCTCGGCATTGGTACGGGTGGCGTATATGATCAGGTAAATGATTATTCCACCAATGACCAGAATCCCTAAGAGCGAAAGTAAAAACTTTTTGAATTCCATAAAAGAACTCCTGTATTGAGGTAAATCTGGTGATATATTAACAAATCAAAATATAATTGCAAGCATAAAATATTACTTGTTAGTTTGAGATGGATATTGTAGATTCAGGGGTGTTATGAGAGATAAAAAGGAAAGTCTGTATTATCTCCCTATCCTTATCGTCTGGTCTATAGCCCATATAAACCTCACAGGATTTATGTATGAGGATGATGAAGGGGCATATCTCTACATATCCTCCGCTATAGTTAGAGGTGAGCGACTCTATTCTGATGTGCTGGCAGCAAAACCACCCCTATTGTTTTATATCGGAGCACTAATATATAAGATATTTGGAAATGATCTTTTTACATTCAGATTTTTCTCTTCTTCTCTTGGACTTGTAGCCTCAATCCTGATCTTTGAGTTTTTCAAAGCAAGAAATGACAGATTTTCCGGACTGATTCTATCACTGATCTTTACCCTCGACCCCATAGTATTTACCCAGATGCGATTTTTTAGAACGGATATACTTATGCTCACCACATTTGTTTCAGGTGCCTATTTCATTTTTCGAAGCAGGGATTTGAAGGATATTGTCATTTCGACCCTCCTCTTTTCTCTCTCTGTCTTCTCCCGGGATGACGCATTTGTATATTCTATATTTTTAGTTTTGTATCTCCTGTTCAAATATAAAGAGAGGAGATATCTGCTTGTAATGATTGGGGTAATCTTATCCTTTGTAGTCTCCCTGATGTTGAGGGGGGAACAGCAGGTGATAGGGAGTTTCTCCCAGCAGATAGACCTCTCAAAGGTGAATACAGGCGAGAGGATAGAGAGGTATAAAGACTTTCTTTTGTATCTTATAAAGACTTATCCTGTATGGCTTCTATTCCCTCTAATTATTATACCTGTTATTAAGTTCAGAAGGGAGAATATGTCGCTAATTTCATTTTTGCTTGTAGTTTTAAATCTGGCAATGATCTTCTTCTCTAACAGCACATTTATCAGGTATACAATGATAACTATATTTGCAAGGTTACTATTGCTATCAGATTTGATGAATGTCTTGAAGGGAAAGATGAGATATGTGGCTGCAGTGGGGGCAATAATTTTGCAGATACTCCTCAACCCACCTCCCATTGGTGAACTCTTCTTTAACGATAAGACTGTACTAAAGATCGCAAATCATTTGAAGTCTATTTCAAATGGTAGGGATGTATTGCTATCTGACTATGGGTATTTCAATTTCTTGAGCGGGATGAAAGGTACATCCATATCTGGCTACATATCTGGCGGCTCTGTAAATAGCGGTGAGATAGATGCAGAGAGATTGATAAGGATTATTCAGAAAGAGGGTGTGGATTACCTTTTGATTCACACGGATGGGCGTTTGTATTATCCCTATGGGTGTGAGATTTATTACTATGAGCCACATCATATCAAAGGGATGAGGAATTGGGGGGTGTTTAAAGAGTATATTGAGAAAAACTTTTCACTTATTTCTACATTTTACGGAATTGGTCCTGTGTTCAAACTTTATAAAAGGATTACCTCCTATCCTTAAATGCCTTTTCAATCTCTATGAGCCTCTTCTCTGTCTCAGACCTGGTTCTTTTGAGCTCATTGTAAATCCTTTTCAATTCTTCAATCTGTTTGTTGAGTTCTTCAGGGTTTGTATTGTTCGGGTCTATCTCGAGGATATAGGACCTTCCTTTGTTTAATGCCGTCTGGTTCAAAACTCCACTCTTCTCATAGGTAACCTCTATCCTAACTCTGATATTTGAAGGCTGGGTCGACTGACTACCTGAAGAATCACCGCCAGCAGATAGAATACCATTATTACTTGATTCAGACCCGTTCTTTGCATCCCCCTTTGGGGTTGTGTTGCCTGCAAAGGAGGCTGAGTCCTCTGCTACCCCTTTTATATTCTTTTTGACAACGGATACAGATGAGTCTTCATCGAAGAGGGATTGCTCTTTTATGAACGCCTGTGCCTCCTCCCTGAGTTTAAGTCTCCTCTCAATCTCTTCGAGTCTTTTTATCTGGGAATTCAATCTATCTTCCTTCTCCTTTAGTATCATTGCCCGCTCCTTAAGTTCTGCGGGCCCTTCAATAATACCCTCTCCTGCAAATCTGAGCCTGATCAGGTTCTCCTTTGACCCAGGGTTTTCAACGCCTGCCTTTCTCAACTTTGACTCTATTTCTTCAATCTGTTTATACTTCTCATCTAATTGATTGGATATATTCATCGCCGTTGCAAGCAGCCGCATTAATTCGGCCTCTTCGAGAAGACTCAGATCCTTTCTGCTTTTTAGCTCTTTTATCCTGCTCAGGACCTGTTCGTATTGTGTATTCAATTTTAAAGTTGATGCCTCAATTGAAGCTCTCTTCTGCTTGAGTAACTGTATATCTATATTAACCTGGGCGTATACCTTTGGGGCCATCAAGAATGCTATTACAAATATGAGAAGCTCTGTAATCAGGTTCTTTAAATTGGTGTTAGTTACTATAATAAACAACATAGCAAGTATTTGATACACTCAAAATATGTGCCAGTATCTGAAATAAAATTCATAACAAAAACAATGGGTTACAAAAGAACCTGATTGAAATATAACACATATTGGAGAATAATTAAAGGTTTTAGGCAGATAATGAAACAATAAGATAGGATTACCCTTCTTAACTGGCACTAATGTAAAAAAATTGGCTGATTTCAAAGAATTAAATTTGCACGCTGGCATTTTTCCAACTGGCACTCACCAAAGGAGGACAAATATTCAGGGTGGTAATTAACTTTTGCGCAAATAATGCAGAATAAGGGTTGGGTTTCCTAAGGTTGGACTCTACCTGACACCCTGAGCCGTAGGCTATCGACCGTGAACCGTTCGCTGAATAAGATTTCTACCTGGCACCATTTTCAAAATTTTCAGGTCAATTAAAAGTGCATCAGTGAATTAAACCCGAAAAATGCAATTGAATTTTGAAAATTTTCTTTAAAATACCTCCTTTTGGCGTTATTTCAATGTGTTATATTTTTTAACACTTAACCAAAAGGAGG
>Ga0078972_1009614_pt1 | contig 18922 bp, 22 predicted proteins | sample YelNatPaOPGAMG01_FD_67568 | JGI IMG/M metagenome (GOLD analysis project Ga0078972, IMG submission 67568) | Hot spring thermophilic microbial communities from Obsidian Pool, Yellowstone National Park, USA - OP-RAMG-01 (SPADES assembly) (version 2) | ecosystem: Environmental > Aquatic > Thermal...
ATGTCATAGTCTTATTTGTTGCGATATATAGTAACTCATCAACGAAAATGTCTAAATATTTCTGGGTGCCATGAGCTAAACCCATAACGCCATTTCCAACAAGAAGAGGTAAACGATTAAAAAAGGATTTTTCAGCATATCTTAGACTTTTGGCGGCTAGTGAAACACCTCCCACAATAACCTTTTCGTAGAAGACATCAAAGAAATATCCATTCTCCAAAATTTTATTTAAAGGAGAAAACTTCTGCCTCACTTGTTCCATTGAAAGCGGTTTTTTATAATAAGTCAGGTAAACACAAAAACCTCCCACTAAAATGGTGGAGAAGAATATCAGAGTCGATGAACTTAATACTTCATTTAAGCCCATTTCCATTTTAGCGCCAATAAATTGTGCAATATAGTTTCCAAACAGAGCAGCAACAGCGCAGAGGAAAGCCAAAATTCCAGCTGAGAAAAGCATTATTTTTGGCGCTTCGTGAAGGTGAACTTGTTTTAAATATTCTGATTTTTCGCGTACATATACGAGTGTCATGACCCGCAAAGTGTAAGCAAAGGTAATTGCGGTAGACGCATAAAGTATGAGCGCAGCATAGAAGCTCCCAGACAATAAGACACTTTGAAATATTAGTTCTTTGCTGAAGAAGCTTATGAAGGGTGGTATTCCAGCGCGAGCCAATAAGACGATTATGCTGAAACTAAAGGTTATTGGCATTGCCGTGCGCAGCCCGCCCATCAATCGCATGTCACGTGTTTTCGTTGCGTGGATGATTCCGCCTATCAATAGGAAGTCGAGACCTTGAAAAAGCGCATGACTTAATAAGTGGAGTAAGCCTGCAAACCAGCCTGACGATGCAGCGGAAGAAGCCGCGCCTAGCGCTGCGAACATGAATCCTATTTGGCTGATTGTGGAGTATGCAGCCACGCCTTTTATGTCCGTTGTAGATAAAGCCAATGTAGCTCCCATAAATGCTGTTATTGTGCCAATCCACAGGATGGTTGGCGACCACATTGGAATAGAAGCCGTTAATGAGCCGAAGAGCAGCATTAGTCTGGCAATTAAGTAAACGCCAGCCTTAACCATTGTTGCCGAATGCAGAAGCGCACTTACTGATGTCGGTGCTTCCATTGCACTGTAAAGCCATGTGTGTAGCGGTAATTGTGCCGATTTTGCGATGGCGCCTACAAGCATAAGGAAAGCAGATGCCGTTAAGACTGGCAGAGGCACTTGCATTATGTTTTTAATAATGTAGGAGAAGGAGAACGACCCTAAGCTCATGTAGAGAAGGCAGATTCCAGCTAAAAGACAAACATCGCCAACACGGGTCATGAGGAAAACTTTGGTGGCTGAACGCACGGTTTCTGGGCGCTTATACCAGAAGGAAATTAGCGAGTAAGAGCAAAGTCCAACCATCTCCCAAAAAATAAACAGTTGAATGAAATTGTCTGACATAACCAAACCAGTCATCGAACCTATGAAAAGGAGCATGAAGAAGTAATATCTCGTTAAGCCTTCCTCGCCAGCCATGTAACCCAAAGAATAAACAGTTATAACAAGACCAAAGAAAGTGACTAAACATGCAAGCAAAACGCTTAACGGGTCAATGTATACGCCGGCATTTATGCCTAAGGGCGGAATCCAAGAAATAGTTGAACTTGCGCTCTCCACAGTGTTAAAGTAAACATCTGAAACCATAGAAAATGCAAATATTACAGCGACTAAGGAAACAGCAACGGCGAAGTAATCCCTCGCTTTCTTGTTAAAACGTGCGATTAATGGTACGAGTAGACTGGAAAATGTCGGAAGTACCCAAACGAGCCAAGGTGCATAAGGAAGCAAGTCATCACCTCACTTTTGAACTGCGCCATTTAATGCCATTTGCGGTTTCTTCGTGTCTTACGCCTTCTTAGCCCTTTTTAGCTTTCTGAAAATAGAACGCCCACGATTTAAATTTTGTCCAAAACATGGTTGCAATTAGGGTGATTTTCATAAGTTTTTGCAATTGTTTGGCATGCAGTTTTTATATAAGCTGTAAGGGTTTGCTTTGCGGTGGCGTCATGGACTATGATTCAGTGGTTGCCCTAGCAATTTTCATAATCACGCTTTATATGATGATACGACGCCCACGTGGCATTAGCCTAGGTCTAGCCGCTGGGATAGGTGCAGCAGCTTCGCTTCTGTTTGGGACAGTTACATTGAATGATGCTGCAACCGCCTTTGTCGACATTTGGGATGCCGCTCTAGCCTTCATAGGCATAGTAACCCTATCGGTGACGCTTGACGCCATGGGGTTTTTCAAATGGGCAGCCTTGAAGGTTGTTAAGTTGGCTGGGGGAAGCGGATTAAAACTCTATTTCTACATTTCCCTGCTCACAGCTTGTGTGAGCATACTTTTTGCAAACGACAGCGCGGTGCTCATATTAACGCCAATAGTTCTTGAAATAATCAGTCAACTAAAAATAGATGCTGACGGAAGGCTTGCTTACCTATTCTCAGCTGGACTTATTGCTGACACCGCGGCAATGCCACTTATTACAAGCAACCCAGTGAACATTGTAAGCGCTGACTTTTTCAAATACAGTTTCATTGACCATTTGATTTTCATGGGCCCTGTTGCTGTGGCAACAATAGTGAGCAGCCTCCTGTTGGTTTACTTTTTCTTTAGAAAGAAGGTCCCAAAGTCATATTCAATGAACCTTGTAGAAGCCTTAAATGCTGGGGGACAACCGATAACGCCTTCACTTTTAAGGATAAGCATAACCACACTGGTTACAATTGACATTGGCTATGTTTTAGCTTCTTTGAATCGAATTCCAGTTTCAATAGTCATATGCTCTGGCGCCCTATTCCTTTTGGCAGTATACAAAATCACACTAGAAGCGCATTCCACGCTGAAAGAAGAGCGAAAAGGCATAAGAAATCTAGTGAAGGAGATTAACTGGGACATAATCCTCTTCATGATAGGCATATTCCTAGTCGTTCAGGGGTTAAGGCACACTGGCGCCGTGGAATTCTTTGCATACCTTTTTACAGAAACCTTGTTCTTGCCATCAATTTTTTCTGTGCTTGTTCCCAGCCTCATTGTTACAATAGGCGCAAGTGCGATGAACAATTGGCCAATGACGATACTTGGGCTTTTGTCTATAAGACAAGCAGCAAACGCTACTAGCCTAGACGCGCGGCATTTAACAAGTTTAATATTCTCAAACATTATTGGAAACAATTTGGGACCGCATTTCTTTCCATTAGGGTCTTTAGCGATATTGATGTGGCTTGAAACTATGCGCCGAAAAGGCGTGACAATAAGGCTTACGGATTACTTGAAGGTGGGTTCTGTTGTGTCAATTCTGGAGGTCACAGTGGCATCTCTGGTTTTGTGGTTTGAACTAACCTTTTTGAATTTACGCTTGAATGTTCAACTATAGAGCCAAGTGATGCGCTGCCATCAGATCTTCTTGTAAGTTGACTTTTGTAGAAAGACCTGCTTCCTGTAAAGAAGTAGCTTATTGAAGCAGAAACCACTGTAGGAATTATAAAGCTTGGACCCACAGTTTCAGCAACTAGAGCTATGCTTGTCAATAAGCTCTTACTTGTTGCAGCCAGCATAGCGCTCATCGCCAATGTGACGTATAAAACCGTTGGTTCGAGCCCAATCATCTGTGCGTAAATAAGTCCAAGCGTTCCGCCAACATAAAGTGACGGGATAAAAAGTCCACCGCTTCCACCAAAATTCATCGTTAAACTTGTGGCTACAATTTTGAGAATTAAAAGTGCAACTAAAGTTGCAATAGACAACTGCCCTAACTCATTTATGGTAATTTTGTGAATAAAATCATAACCCAGCCCAAGGGCTTCTGGATAAAATAAGCCCAGTATGCCCAGCGTCAGTCCAACAAATCCGCTCATTAAAAACATTGGAAATTTTACGGCTAACCACCTGCTAACAGCATTTGTTCTATCTAAAGTTTCCATAAATACCAAGGCAACTAAAGCCGTCAAAACACCTATGACAATTGCATGTAAAAGGGCGGAGAACGTTGGTGGTACAGAAACCGATGATGGGAAAATTGTTTCTGTTCCAAGGGTTACAACCGAAGTGAAGTAGGCGGTAACCGAAGCTATTGAGGCTTGAACGAAAACTTCAGTTTCAACATCCCTCTTGTAGGGTATCTCAAGCGCAAGCAATATCGCAGATAGTGGAGCCTTAAATATAGCTGAAAAACCAGCAGCAGCACCGCACAAAAACAAGGTTTTCACCTCTTTTTGGCTCATTTTTAGCCTTCGAGTAATGACGGAAGAAAACCCGCCGCCAAGCAAAAGGCTTGGCCCCTCCAGCCCCGCGCTTCCGCCAAAACCTATCGTTATCAATGAAGCCAAAGTTTTGCTTGTAGTATCCCTCAAACAGACAAGTCCGTCTTTACAATGATATCTCTCGATTAGAAATTCGGTTCCGCAACCGCACTCCTTATTCTCAGCGAAAAGTTTTACGGTTAAGTATCCGCCACAGAGCGCGATAACTGTGGACACAATAATGAAAAACGGATTTAAATTTACGATTAAAAGCGATGCACAGTTCAATAATCTATAGATACAGACCAAGGCAAATATCCCTAAACCAATCACAAAACCCAAGAATAAAGGTAACAACCAATATCTTGCCAACTCGAGAAATCTTTCAAGACGCAGCCTCAAAATCTCCCCTCAATTATTCCTCTTGAATGAACTGAAAACAAGGGACACCCCTAATCATTCTTACTCTCGCCTCGTCCGCTTTCGGCTATTTCTGCTAGCTTTCTGATGTCGCATGTCCCATATTTCTTGGCAGCTATGACTAATAGTGCTAACACGATGGCTGTTACACATGTGTCCGTGGAAAAGGCAAGTATAAGAAATGCCTCGCCCAATGCTCTATCCAGCGAGGAAGCCAGTAAAACGAAGTTCATAGACGCGCCCATTGCAATCAATTCGATGGATATTAAAACTTTCACCAAATGACGCTTGGTCAATAAACCGTAAACGCCTATTGCAAGCAATGTTGCAGAAAGAATCATGTAATCCATTAGTTTTCACGCTCCCTTCCTTTCATGAAGAACTATGGCGATGCCCAGAACCACAGTCAATATCACCAAACCCTGCAATATCACGTCCACTGCTCTCAAATCCCAAAGCGCCCTTCCAAAAGTAACACCGGATGAAACATTAGCAGGAGTAACCGCAACAGAAAAGAAAATTGACGGAAACGCCAAAACCAAAGCTAATACGCCAACAAGGAAAACATTTCTTAAAGGCTTTTCTTTATTTGGCTTCTCGCTTAACATCTCCCCAGCTAAGAAAAGAACAGCCAAAGTACCAGCGCCTACGGCTAACTGAAAAACAGCCACGAAAACAGCATCGTTCAACGCATACAAAACCGTCAAAAAAATAAATGCGCAAGCCAAAGAAGCAACAGAATAAACTGCCTCATCAAGGTAAACGGCCAAACAAGCCGAAACAACCAATCCAACAGCAAGCAACTCAACAATCATGTTATTGGCTGCCTCCACTCACAGAGTTTTCCTTAGGTTTCACAACCAAGTCAGACTTATTAGTTGACGCAAGCTCAAAAATCTCCGAACTTTTTATCGCGTTTCTAGGACAACTTTCAGCACACTGGTAACAGAAAATACAGCGGTCTAAATGAAAAAGCGGTCTCATTTTACCTTCCACATCAACCATCTCAATAGCCTTCGCCGGACAATCCCTAGCGCACAACCCACAACTAATGCAAAGGGTTATATCAAATATTTGCCTGCCACGAAGACCAGCAGGAACTTTCGGCTTCACTTCTGGATACCTTCGGGTTGCAGGCTTCTTAAACACTTGAGAAATCACTTCCCTCAAAATTGGTGACAATTTAGCCATTTCCCTCTTCACCTTCACAATGGATTAAGCCACAAGCCCACACCGACAGTTACGGCAAGAGAAAGAAGCGCCAATGGCAAAAGCAATTTCCAGTTAACAACTAAAACTTGGTCGATGCGCAACCTAGCAAAAATACATGTCAAATATTCAGTAACCACTACGACTATTAGGAGTTTAAGCACAAACCACAAAGTATACCAGACAGCAGACAAGCCATAAAAGATAGGACCGTAAGGCCCACCCAGAAATAGTTCAACAGCAATCGCTGCACCTAACACCATTTGCACATCTTTGGCAAGTTTAAGAAAAGCCAACCGCCTACCAGTATATTCAGTTTCATACCCAGCCACTATTTCGGTTTCAGCGTGAGGAACATCAAACGGGTCTTTCTCCAACTCTGCTTGAAGATTGATTATGAAAAGCGCAAAAGTCCATGGAATTAAAAACGCAAAGGGTACATACTGCTTATTAGCTATGGCTGCAATGTTGAGGCTTCCAGCTAGAAAAGCAGGAGCTAAAGCAAGGATAAAAAGAGGTATGTCATAGCCTAAAAGCTGTGTTAAAACTCGAGTCGCGCCTATTGCACTGTAGGGGTTTGTCGAGGACCATCCTGAAAGGAAAAGCAAAAAGTTGGCAATGGAAACCAACGTTAAAACGAGAATCAGATCGCCTTCAAAATTTGAACCGGAAACAACGCTTGCTCCATCAATTGGCAAGAATGCAAAAGAAAAGACAAAGATCGAGAAAGAAACGATGGGGGCAAATCTGAAAACAAAATTTTTCGCGTTAAATGGAACTATGTCCTCCTTTGTCAGCAGCTTAATGAAGTCAGCTAGTGGCTGAAGAACCCCTACTGGACCAGTGTAAATTGGACCCATCCTGTTCTGCATTCGAGCTTCAATCTTCCTTTCAACCCAATCACAAAACATTGTAAACAGCAGTATGAAAGCGAAGCCCGGAAAAACCAGAACACGGAAAACAAAATTTAAGTCCAAACTCACTTTTCAATTCGCCTCTATCTATCTGTGCATGAGAAACATGGATCAAGACTTACAAAGCTGGCTGGCACATCTGCTACGTTGCCGCCCTCTGCGATGTGAACAAAAGAGAGAATGTTAGCAAACGTTGGAGTGCGCACTTTAACGCGCTCAGGATATGCCGTACCATTGCTTTTCACATAATAGAATAGCTCGCCTCTCGGCGCTTCCACACGGCCAATGGCTTCTCCCGTTGGCACAGTTCTGGGAACTCTAACCCTGTAGGGTCCAGTTGGCAGATGGTCTAAAGCATACTGTATTATGTTGACGCTTTCGCCAACTTCATCTAAGCGAACCATAAGCCTCGCCCATGAGTCTCCCTCATCGTAAGTGATAACGTTGAATGGTATCTCGTTATAAGCAGCATAAGGTTCATCTCTTCTAACATCCATGTTCACGCCAGACCCACGTGCCACAGGACCAACAACACCCAATTTTAATGCATCCTGTTTGCTCAGAACCCCAACATTTCTTGTTCGCATCTTCAATGTCGAGTCACTTTCAAAAAGATTCTTGTAAAAACTTAGCCTTTCCTTCAATTTTGTCAATTCTGCCTTAATTTTGGGAACATCTTCCTCCTTTAAATCTCTTCTCACCCCGCCTATGGTAATGAACGATGCGATAACACGATTGCCAGTAAGCGCCTCCATAATATCCATAATCAGTTCTCGATCCCGCCACATATAATGAAACAAAGTTTCGTATCCAATTTCAAGACCAGCATGACCCAAAAGAAGCATGTGACTATGAATCCTATTCAACTCTAAAATTATCGTGCGCAAATATCTTGCCCTAGGTGGTACGCTTACTCCCATAATTGCCTCAACCGTCTGACAGAAACAAGCAGCATGGCACGCATTACAAATGCCACAAATCCTCTCAACCAGATAAATATCCTGCAGATAAGTACGGCTCTCCGCAGCCTTCTCAATACCCCTATGAACATAGCCAATCCTAGGCTCAACCCCCCTCACAATTTCCCCGTCAACCCTTAAAGAGAACTTTTCAGGCTCTATTAATGCGGGATGCTGAGGTCCCAACACAATGTTTACCAGCCTTTCCTCGCTTGAAACATGCTTTTCATCCTTTGAAACTCCAAAGTTTCCTATTTTACTTGGAATGTTCGCCACGGAAACTTCCTTTCTAAGTGGGAAAACGTTCTCAGGCCAGTCTTCTGGAAGAATTAGCCTTTTAGGGTTTGGGTGTCCCTCGAAGGTTACGCCGAAAAGGTCGGATACTTCCCTCTCATGGAAATTGGCACCTGGAAAAATATCTGTTATACTTTCGATTTTCGCGTCTTTTTTCGGCACTTCTGCCCCTATAGTAATTATAGTGTCACAGGTGCGAATGTGATACATTAACTCAATTGTTTCGCCGAGGTCAACGCCAGTAATTGCAGAAACACCGGCTTCGTTATCCTCCTGAAGTACAATCCTCACGGCGTCTTTGTGGGCGCCAGTTTGAACCTGAATATAACTTTTTCCAGGCTGCAAGGTTCTGGTTTGAATTATCCTTTTTCCAAGCGAATCGCTTAAAGCTTTTAAAATTTTATCAGCGCTTGCCACTTTGCTCTCCTCCCTCGATAGACTTTAACAGTTTCACGACACCATCAATTATTGCCTCTGGTTTCGGCGGGCAGCCAGGAATGTAAACGTCAACTGGAATAACCTTGTCAACTCCGCCAATCACGTTGTAGTTTCCTTCAAAAACACCCCCTGAACATGCACAAGCGCCTATAGCAATAACGAATTTCGGTTCAGGCATCTGCTCATAAATACGTTTCAGCCTATCTGCACATTGCCTAGTGACTACGCCGGTGGTTAATAGGATGTCTGCGTGCCTCGGCGAAGGCTCAAGCAAGATTCCGAAACGCTCAACATCATACCTAGGCGTTAAAAGCGCAACAACTTCGATATCACAAGCGTTGCATGCTCCAGAATTAAAATGGAGAACCCACGGTGACTTCAGTCTTGCCCACTTCAAAAGGCTAGCGCCATGCGTTAATGGTCGCCTCCCTCTAACAGTAGTAGACTAGACATAAAAACAACAAGCAAATAAACCATAAAGAGGAAGGCATTCAACATGCGAAGCGCCAGCGATGCAAAAGCCGCCAATAGCACTGAGGAATCAAGAATCATAAAGTAGACGAGATACTTATAATGAGAAACGCTTATTTTCAATTTGCTGAAACTCACTTTCTCACCACAAGCATAAGCAGACTTACCATCTTCGTCACGTGTAGATTTAGCTGATAATAAACGACCAAACAAATAGACTGCAGAAGACGCTATAAGAATCAAAACGAAGGCAACGGCTAATTCACCAACCGTATGGGCCTTCCCCCACTACAATCTTAACCATTAACATTCATCTCTTGTGCTTAAACACCTACTCTAATCGGACCTTCGCAGACACCACAATATATACCTTCTGAAACATGAAACTACGCTCACCGTTAGTGCGCTATGAAAAGAAACAGCAAAATTTAAATTTTATTAACAAAACCACTCAACACTTCATACAGAGTACGCTCCAACACCATAGGAAAAACTTGCTTATCTCCCGCTGACGGATAATTAATGTAGCCTTCTTCATTTAATATTCCCATGTTTAGGGCTTTAACTTAACCGTTTTGCAAGAGTTTTCTCGTGCAGCTTTATTGCTGCAAACGCAAATGCTGTTGTGAAGGCTATAAGCGCTAAGAAGTCTAATACTAGCGGGTAAAAGCCATTGTTTATGAAAAGCTGCCTAACCATGTCTGTGAAGTATGTTAGTGGAGAAGTTGAGGCTATAACTGTTCCCCATTCAGGAAGCTGTTCTACTGGCACGAAGACTCCGCTTATGAAGACTAGTGGAAACTTGACTAGTGACGAGAGCATCATTGATGTGGCTGGTATGTCTGTTGGCGGGTAAGCTGAAAGCAACACGCTTAAGGCTGCAAAGCATAGGTTTGCGATTATCAAGCCGAGAAGGAGCATCATGAAGTTTAGTAGCTGAATACCCAAAAACAATGTTAAGGCTAGCGGAATAATCGATATAATAAGGCCGAAGATGAAGGAGGAAAGCATATCCCCAACTATAATTGTCCATAGGGCAACTGGGCAGCATAAAAGCCTCTCAAGGGTTTTTGAGCGGGTCTCCCACGGCACAATTGAAGGACCGACAGATGTGGCTGTGAAAAACGTTGTCATGCCAATCAGTCCAGGCAAAACCTCTTTAAGCGGTATGTTACGCCCTATAACGTAGGCTAAAGCCAGAAAAAGCGGAAAAACAAGCCCAAAAATGATAACTGGGCCTTTTGAGTAGTAGATTTTAATGTTCTTTTCAGCTATGACGAGGGAACGCTTAAACTGTTCTGTAAGACTGCTCATTGGATGACTGCCTCTTTTCCCCTTATGAGTTTTAGGAACACGTCTTCTAAGGATGGCATCATAGTGTTTAGGCTTAAAATGCGTAGGTTATTCTTTTTGGCATACTCCACTAGGAACGCTATTACAGAGGATGGGTCAGCCGTGTAGATGTGCACTTTATTGCCTGCAGGCACAGCCTTAGCAATGCCTGGGTTTTCTGAAAACTCCTGAGTGTTAACGATTTTGTTGAAGGCTACTTCGATGTACTGGAGTTCCATGCTTTGGGCTCTAAGGTTTTCAGGAGTGTCTATGGCTGCTATCCGGCCATGGTTTATTATGGCTATTCTGTGGCAAAGCTGGTTTGCTTCCTCCATGTTGTGGGTTGATAGGAAAACAGTTTTCCTATCCTTATTGTACCGAGTTATTTTTTCCCGTAAGAGTCTTGCACTTTCAACATCAAGCCCCGATGTCGGTTCATCCAGGAAAAGCACTTCTGGGTCGTTAACCAAAGCCATGCATAGTAGGAGCCTCTGCTTCATTCCTTTGGAGAAGACTCTGACAAGCTTGTCCTTAACCTCGTATAATCCGAACTCTTTTAGAAGACTTGTGGCGTTTTCCCTGAGTTTTTGTGATGGCACACCGTAAAGCTTGCCTATCAAGGCCAGGTTTTCTCGCGCTGTAAGGTCCACGTAGGCATTTGAAACTTCTGGAACAACCCCGACATGCTGCTTTGCCACAATAGGGTTTTTCAAAACATCATAGCCAGCCACAAAGGCTTTGCCCCCGTCAGGCTTTATTAAGCCCGTTAATATTCTGATGGTTGTTGTTTTTCCAGCCCCGTTTGGCCCTAAAAAGCCAAAGATTTCGCCTTTTTCAACTTCGAAGCTTATGTGGTTCACTGCCGTTACATCTTCATAATGTTTTGTTAGTTCCTGAACTGCTATTGCATACTCCATTTATAAAGGCCTCTTAGTGGGGTTCTTGTATGCCTAAAACAACCATTTGATCTTTGCATTTTATCCCTCTGGAAACGTTTGCAGGAGCAAAAACCATCTCGCCAGCCGATAAGTCGGCTTTCTCGTCGCCCACCGTAAATGCCCCTGAACCTTCCACAATGTAAAAGCACACGTCATAGGATTCTGGACGCGACGGAATCTCTTGGCCTTTATCAAGGCATACAAGCACAAGATTAAAGCAACGTGTTTTAAGCAAATCCTTCTTAACGCGTCTACGTTTTTCCATAGTGTCCAATAATCCTTTGCTCTCTGAAAATTGCACCATCCCTTTCAAATTTATTACATCCATCTTCCATAACCTTTCAAGTTTTAAACAGGAAAAGAGGTGGGGTTGGCAGTTTTAGCGTTTTAGTGTTTTAGTGTTTTAGGGTTTCTAACCGTTTGTTAATCTTCTCTAGCTCTTTTGTTAGGGATTCCTTGTATTCTTCCAGCATTTTTATTTCTTCTTCAACGTCCATCATTGACCATGGGAAAATCATGGGTTCGTGTTCGTGTCTATGCTCGTGGTGTGTATGACGCCCTTCCGTTTCACAGCAACATCTACACATTTCCTTTCTCACCTCCTTCTTTCACGGGCTTTTCAAAATTTTCACGATAGAAGTTTACAAGGTCTTCAAATAGCCTTTTGCGTTTGACTATGGATACTAGTCCCATTTTTAGGGCTTCAACGCCTTTGCCTGTCAGCCTGTAAACATGTCTGTCTGGCCCACCTTCGACCTTCTCCCATTTTGACTCTAGTAGGCCGCGTTCCTCCATTCTTCTTAGAAGCGTGTAAATCGAGCCTGGCTCGAGTTTGTGGCATCCGTGACTTCTCTCTTCGATTTCTTCTAGGAGCTGGTAACCGTGCATTGGCTTTTCATAGAGAACCCGCATTATGAGAAATTGTATCCATCCCCGTTCTGGGTATTCGTGCCAGCATCCGCAGTGGCTTCTCGGTCCACACATTTTAATCGCGCAGACTATAGATAGCAATGTTACATATATAAGTGTTACGCATTTAAAACAATAAATTTAAATTCTTGAATATAAAGTTTATGCTGAGGAAACAAAATGAACGAAATAAGAGAGGGCAAAGCTCAATGCGACCATGAGTGGAAGGCTGAAGGCCTGACAGAGGACAAGTCCCATGTTAGGCTTGTATGTGTGAAATGTGGAGCCAAAAAGGAGATAGAGCTCTTCCCATAATAGAGAATAACCATTATTCAGAGGAGCGCGATAATGCAGCCAAAAGAAGGCTCAGGCGAGGGCGTTGTAAAGCTTAGAAGCTGGGCCGAGTTTAAGCAGTTAGCCGAAAGACTCAAGCCGAAAGCCATAGTCTACAACATTGAGCAGAACGGCTTGTCGCCACAAAGAGAACTGACCAATTTGAGGCTTATACTTCCAGCCGGACCAGCCTACTATGTTTTGATAGATTCTCCAAGGGGTGGTGAAAGGCTAAAAGAGACAGGTATCGCGTTTAGAAGGGACAGGAAGGGAAACCCTTACTTAGAAGAGGGAGATGTGATAAAGTTTCTCAAGGAACAGTTTAAGCGGGACGACCTAATTATATGCTCATACTGGACAATCTAAGTGCCTCAAAGTTTGCCTGTTCAATGACTATTTTAACTAACTTTTGACATCCGCTTCATATATGTCAATTGTCGGTACTTTTTGCGCATCTGCGCTGTATCCATTATAACAATGTTCTTTTTCGCTTTCTCTGCTATGTCTAAGTGCCGTTTTGACCCGTAGCAACCGCTGTCGTGCAGCACATCCTAGCTTTGTCCAAGTTGGTTGGTAAAACTTCCAATGTATCCTATTTGTCCAACGTTTACTGTGCCGTCGCAAACCCAAATTACATTTTCATGTTCAACAGACTTGTAACAGAACCAAAGGCCTCGGAATAGTTTGACTGGGGTAGGGCTAAGTGAAGGATTGGCAGTATCTCATTCAGGGTCTGAGCGTGTGAGCGGAGATTTGAAGCTTCCTAGGTTCGAGGAGGCAAGGAGTATTTTCAATTACCTCTACTTTATCAACGCTTAACCTTTAACCCTCTAATTTTAGAAAAGATTTAGTTGGTGCATGGCTTCAATTAGTTTTGGGTCTGCTATACTGTAGAAAACCCACTTTGCCTTTTTTCTACTCTTAATCAATTCAACATTTTCCAAAATTCCCAAATGATGAGAAGCAGTGGGCTGAGCTAAGCCCAGAGCAACCATGAGTTCACAAACACACATTTCCCTAAATTCCAGAAGCCTAAGAATCATCAGCCTCGTCTCGTCTGCTAAAGCCTTAAAAAATTTGCTACTCTCTCTTATTTTTTCTCTTTTAAGAGCAACATCATCCGTAATCATCCTCAATTTCACCGCATATTCCGAAACATCTCGGACTGGACACAAGCCAGAATCAACTAACCGTTCTAATCGCTCTTTCAAACCTGCATCTTCTTTTAAAATCAAATAATTTCCTCCATTATAAGAGGCTAAAATAGAACAATAAATTTAAATATTTCGATTTAAAACGGCATACTACAAAGGTGAATGATATATGAGTGAAAAAAATCTGCCCAGATTCATAATGTGTTTCTGTACTGGCGAATGCCCAGGATTTGCAAAGTTAGAATTATGGAAGTTGATAAACTTTGTTAGAAACGAACTTGACGTAGAATACGCCATTGTTCACCCACAACTCTGCGTCGACGATGGCGACCGCTTTTGGAAGGATTATCTCCGAGCAGGCGATAAAAGCGTAATGTACATCATTGGCGGATGCGACCCAAAAATGCAGAGGAAAATGTTCAAGGAAGCCTTTGCGGAGAAAGGCCTCGACTTCGATAAGCAAGTAATTTCGTTAGATTTAAGGAACATGGAAACCTCTGAAGCTATGAAAAAAGTTGAAGAAGCTGTTAACAAGCTGGTGACGCAATAAATGGGAGAGAAGTACCTCGCCTCTGAGAGGTACTACGGAGAAAAGGTTATTGCCCCTCAAAATCCCTTCGGATTTCCTAGAAAGGAGATAGAATGGTACCCGCGAATAGATTATGAGAAATGTGACCCCAAAAAATGCGATTACTTTTGCGTTGACTATTGCCACATGAGAGTCTACAAACGTGTTGGAGACAAAGTGGTTGTCGACGACCTATACAACTGCAATGTACCAAGCCAATCATGTGCACCACGCTGCCCTACAGGGGCCATTATTTTTCCTTCAAAAGAAGAGTTGAAACATCAACTTAGAGAGTTGAGGAAAAAGTATGGATTCAGTGAAAGATGAGAAACGTGTGACGATTCCTCGTGAAGAAATACCGTGGTTTCCCACAATAGACTATGAAAAGTGTACGGGGTGCCTTACATGTATAAAAATTGATAAATATGCTGGTCATAATGTCTATGAGACTGAGGGGAACCCCCCGCGTCCAGTGGTGAAGAATCCCTATTCTTGTGTTGTTGGATGCCAAACATGTGCCAAAATGTGCCCTAACAACGCCATAACATTTCCATCTGCAGAAGAACTGAGGAAAACTTTGAAGGAATTAAGACTTAAATACTCAAGATGAAATTATGCTTTTCTCACTCCATGAGCCACTTGTAGAAAATGGCGAATGACAAGAAAACAGAAACAAATTCTTCATACGCATGCTCTCAAGCAGTAATTGACCTTCTGGAATCAGTTTCGCCAATAAAAGAGGGCATGCTTAAAGAAGTTAAGTGCAAGGGCTGCGGCAAAACCTTCCTAACAAACTTTGACACGGAATATTGTTATAACTGCCACAAAAATCAGAAGGAAGCGTGAAAACTCCATGACTATGGCTGGGGCTTGTGCCTTATGGTATCCAACAATCTTCCCAGAAAAATGTGATGGCTGCGCACCGTTTGGAAAACCACGATGCGTGGAATACTGCCCGAACGGCGTATTCACCTTCCAAAACGGAAAAGCAGTTGTGGCAAACCCCCACAAACGTATTAGCGGCTGCACCGCATGCGAGCCCCTATGCCACAAAAAAGCCATAACCTTCCCAAAACCACAACTAGCCGCAACGCCAATAAAAACGGAGGAGAAAGGCTTACTGCGAAAAACCACATGCAAAAGGTGCGGCAAAGTCTTCTGGACAAACAGAGAAAGCGAGACCTATGTTTTGACTGCGAGAGTCAACATTAGACTTACAAGGCGACTAAAACATCTTCAACATATTAAACTTCAATTTTATTAACCTAACACGCTTTAATCGAGCATTCTTTTAGTCATCGCTAACAGAACATCTTTGAAAATCCTATAGAGGAATTTAAAAGCATCTTTCAATGTCTCCTTTGGAAGTCTTCCTCTTAGGAGCAACTTTTATTTTCGGTAATGTTAGGAAGTTCAATGAGCCAGCTAGAAGTCCCGTCAAGTCTTTTTTTCTACTCACTAGTCCTTATTTTGAGCTCATTTGTAATGAACTCCATTTTTCTTTAAATTCGTTATAGAGGTCGAAATCACTTGCTACCATGCTTCCCATTTCTTAGCGGCGCAAACACTTGATGTTCTTCTAGCCCTATTGGAAACATGCTAAAAGATTTGTTCTCCCGTGAATGTAGCTATGTTCCCGCGTTGAGTTACGACCTTCACCATCCACTTCCCTGCGGGTAAGCGTATATCGTCTCGGAAGTAGGGTAACGTTTCTCCTGAATTCATGATAATGTCTATGTCATAGCGCAGGTGACGCGTAGAGTTTATGACCCATAAGGAAACAAGCCGCGAGGTCAAGGGACCTCTATTCTTAATGGTGAAAAGCGTCCCCTCACTAAACACTTTAAATTCAATCCAGTCAACTTTTAAGTCAAACTGTGTATCTGTTGCCTTAATTCCCTTAATCCTCATCCTCCAATACCCCGTAGCATTTCTAAAATCAGTTGGGTTAACATTTATTGTCTGGTTTATGGTTTCATCAATGTTTGGTGTACTACTCGAGGTATAAGCGATATAACCATTCCCACTTGTCGGATAATCGTTAAGCGTGTAGTTATAAAGTTGAAGCGTCACTGTTACATTATCTGTTGTCCAGGCACTGTCAACTGTCCAAATAATTTGTGTCCAATCTTCAGCATTGGATGTCCCCGTAAACTCAACTTCGGCTGTGAACTCCGTGGGTGTTACTATGTTAAGCCAAACATCATCATAATAAACGGTGAGCGTTGGCTTTTTAGCGGTTGTAGTGGAGAAGTATGCTTGAAGGTCTAGAGTATACGTTCCGGTTGCCGTGAAAACGCTGGATACATTTATGGTTTCATATGTCCAAGCGCCTGTTGTCAGAGCAGTAAAAGTGACACTTTTTGTGAAAACTGTCACCGTGGAACCGTCAGGCCTTGTAATAACTGCTGTTGCATTTGCCACCTCAGCGCCTGCGCTTATACCTCCGCAATCTATTCGATAATAGAAGTACAGGGTGGCAGAAAGTGGCAAGGTGGACAAGTTCATCATTACTTGATACTGTTTACCGCTTCCAAAATATCCTACCTTTGCGTCATTATCCACTAATTGGATATAGAGCGAGTAAGGGTCTGACTGATAAACGGTGCTTGAGTAGCCTCCTGAAACGACTGAGTTGGGGTCACTGATATCCGTGTAGGTCCAATCAGTTGCGGTTGTCACGTTGCCATTAGCAACAATATTACTTGTTGCGCTGGCATAGCTTCGGAAAACCATGTAGACGCCGTCATTTGAAGTCAGGTTTGAAATGCTTCCAGACACCAGGCTTGTGGATCCACCAAGAGCGTATCCAGATGTATTATATGACCAAGTCTCTTCCACTCGAGTAACATTGGCTACACTTATGTCTTCACGCAACTTTTCCCAGTCAGCCTGGTTCATCTGATAACTCCAGAGTACCACGTTTGCAACTATAACTACGATTAAGACCAGGCTTAGCATAACGACTATCACGTTACTGATTCCCCATTGATTCTGCTTGATTCGCAACCGCACTACCCAAAAACCTGTAAGTTCCTTTAAAGAAAAGCGTTGTGAAACAGAAATTAATATCCAAAATTAATTAAGTAAAATATGAAAAGCTCTGTAACTCCCTAAAAATTTTAAACATTAAGCTAACCGTTGTAAAAAGGCAACTACAGAGTACACACGAATCGCCGTGCGAAGTAAAGAGCAAACATCATCCTTTACTTCAAATGTGTACATTTGTTGTTCAACTGCCGATTTGTTGACGGAAAACGTCATATGCCCAATATCAGCTAGAAGAGTATTGCATAATGGAATTTTTCAATGCCTAAAATGTGGCAAAAAGTCTTGCTTACGCCTTTACATTAAATGGTTGAAAGTAGCCATGAGCCGTCACACGCAGCAGTGTTAAACTGGCTTAGGCCCTCCCGGCAAGTTCCAAATTTTACTTCGTATTTCTTTGCCACATCAGCAACAGCTTTCAAAAGTTTAAAGCGCAACTCTCTTGGAAGATACGTGTATCTGCCAATTTTTTCGCCACATTCAAAGTAGAGTTTTCGCAGTTTTTCAGCCTTTTCTGGCAAGGCTAGGCTTACCCTCTGCCAATCATCATGTTTAACCTTATAAGTGGAAGCTGTTATGTGTTTTACGCCCATGGCTGCCAAAGTTTCCACAAGGCTTTCCGCGTTATCATTTACAAACGGAATTATTGGGTCTATGCGCACAGAAGCAGCTAAGCCCTTCGCAATTAATGTTTCAACAGCCTTCAAACGCTTAGAAGGCGGAGGCGCATTCGGTTCAATAATACGTGCAACAGCATCATCATTCGTCGTGATAGTTAAAGAAACCATTGATGGAATTTTCCTTAAAAGGTCAATGTCCCTAACAACAATGTCAGACTTCGTTATTATCTGAACCCTACAGTTGTGCTGACATAAAACTTCAAGACATTTCCGCGTTAAGCAATTTTCAGCCTCCAAACGCGGATAAGGGTCTGAAGAATTCGAAATTGAAATCAACTCGCCATTAAGATGTGCAGCATCCCGCTTAAGCCTAGAAACCAAATCCCGCTTCGGCCTACAAACAAAAAACTTGGGAATATAACTTGAAACATAACAGTAAACGCACCTGTGGTCACATCCAGTGTAAGGGTTAAAAGTCAACTTAGGCGGACAGGTGCAGAGCCTAAAATGCCAAGGATCAAACCGCCTGATCAAATCCAAAGCACCGCATCCTCCAACCACGATAAAAATGCACAATGGAAAAAAGCCATTCGGCACCACGCACAAGCCAAAACATCAAAAGCCACCATAAAATCGTCCAGACACCACATTGAGCCCGACACCTCGGGCGGTTGGGGGCCGCAGGCTGAACCGGTCGGCCGAAGCCTTCCGGCTTACACCCCGGCTCCATCAAACCCATCTTCTATGGGAGCCCTCGTCCCCATGGCACGGGCTGTTGCCAGCCCAGCCTTTTAGGGGAATGGCTGCCTATTTTCGGGAGAGGCTTCGGGCTTAGATGCTTTCAGCCCTTATCCTCAACGGCGTGGCTGCCCGGCATTTGCCCTGTCGGACAACCGGTTAACTAGTGGCCACAGCGTCCCGTTCCTCTCGTACTGGGGACCCTTTCCCCTCAGGCAGCCAGCACTCCCAGCAGATAAAGTCCGACCTGTCTCACGACGGTCTAAACCCAGCTCACGTTCCCTTTTAA
>Ga0078972_1009615_pt1 | contig 18921 bp, 17 predicted proteins | sample YelNatPaOPGAMG01_FD_67568 | JGI IMG/M metagenome (GOLD analysis project Ga0078972, IMG submission 67568) | Hot spring thermophilic microbial communities from Obsidian Pool, Yellowstone National Park, USA - OP-RAMG-01 (SPADES assembly) (version 2) | ecosystem: Environmental > Aquatic > Thermal...
AATTAAAAAATCTTTCTCAAAATGACAAAGTTATTTATGGAAAAAAATTAAATTCTTTAAAAGAGAACTTTACTAATTCATTAAATGAAAAAATAAAAAATATTCCACAAGAAGAAGATTATTTAGACTTAACATTACCTTCTATAAGCCCAAAAAAGGCAAGTTTACATATTTTAACTATTGTTACAAACAAAATATGTAATATATTTAAAGAATTGGGATTTAAAATTGTTGAAGGATACGAGATAGAGGATGAATGGCATAATTTTAGTGCATTAAATATACCTTTAGAACATCCCTCAAGAGATGCTTTTGATACTTTTTATTTAGATATAGAAAGAGACAAAAACAAATTTTTATTAAGAAGCCATACCTCACCATCTCAGATAAGAGTTATGGAAAATTACAAAGTCCCATTTAAGGTAATATCTCCGGGGAGAGTCTATAGACCTGATAAAGTTGATGCATCACACTCTTTTATGTTCCATCAAATTGAAGGTTTTGCGGTAGATAAAGATTTAAATTTTTCCCATTTAAAAGGTGTACTTTTATACTTTGCAAAGGAGTTCTTTTCAAAAGATATAAACTTAAGGTTTAGGCCACATTTTTTTCCTTTTACTGAACCATCTGCTGAGGTTGATATATCATGTTTTTTTTGCAAAAATATACAGAAAGAAAAATGTCCGGTATGTAAAGGTAAAGGTTTTATTGAAATATTGGGTTGTGGCATGATTCATCCTAAGGTATTAGAAAATTGCAAAATAGACTCAAAAAAATATAAAGGTTTTGCTTTTGGTATGGGAATTGATAGAATCGCTATGCTTAAATATAGGATAGATGATATCAGGCTGTTTTATGAAAATGATATTAAATTTTTAGAACAATTTTAACTATGAGGTTTAATCTAAATTTTATTAAAGAGTTTATAGAAATAGATATAGAGCCAACTAAATTAAGAGATTCACTGACAATGGCTGGCATGGAGGTGGAGCATATAGAGAAAGTAGAGTGTGACTGGGTTTTTGAAGTTGAAATTACCTCCAATAGATATGATTGGCTTTCAATAATAGGTATAGCAAGGGAGATTTCTGCAATATTAAATAAAAAAATGAATATAAAGTATCCAAAAATTAAGGAAAAACAAATTTTAGAAAGAAAAATAATTATAGAAAATCAAAATGATTGTCCTTTTTATATAGGTAGGGTAATTAAAAGTGTGAAGGTGAAAGATTCGCCGGAATATATATATAAAAATTTAAAATACACTTTAAACTCAATAAATAATAATATAGTGGATATCACTAATTATTGTATGCTTAAATGGGGAAATCCCTTGCATGCTTTCGATGAAGACAAAATAGAAGGGAACATATATATAAGGAGGGCAAAAAATAATGAGAAATTTATAGGCATAGATGGAAAGGAATATACTTTAAAAGAGGAAAACCTTGTTATATCTGACGATAAAAAAATTATAGCATTAGCTGGGATTATGGGTGCAAAAAATACAGAGATTACAAAAGATACCAAAAACGTATTTTTAGAGGCTGCTATATTTTCTCCTATAACAATAAGACGTTCTAAAAGAGTGGTAGGTCTTGATACCGAATCTTCTTACAGATTTGAAAGAAAGGTATTTTACAAAAATTTAGAGTTTGCAAGTATAGAAGCAACTAATCTTTTAGAAAAATTTGCAGATGGTTTTTATTATGGTTATAAAGAGGTTCCGAAAAAACCTATCATAAGAGAGAAAAATATAACAATTTCTGTACCTTCTCTAAACAATTATTTAGGGACCAATATAAAAATAAAAAATATAGTAGATATACTAAAAAGATTAGACTTTAAAGTAAAAACGAGAAAAAATAATTTAGTAGTTTCTTTGCCACCATATCGCTTAGATATAGAAAGAGAAGTAGACATTTATGAAGAAGTAGCAAGATTATATGGTTATAATAATATAGAGACAAGAATCCCACCAGCATCTATAAACCAAGAGATAAAAAGTAATTATGATTTTAAAAATGCAATAAAAAACTTATTAGTAAATTTAGGATTTAACGAAATAATTTCATATAGTATAGTCGCGCAAAAAGAGTTAGAGAGATTAAAATATAATAATTTTATAAAATTAGTAAATCCATTAAGAGAAGAGGAAAATGCCTTAAGGGTGGATTTAATTTTATCAATGATAAAAACAATAAGATATAATCTAAATAGAAAAAGAGAAAACTTAAGATTTTTTGAACTTGCAAATGTTTATTTTAAGGAAAATAATAAAATTTACGAGAAACCAATGCTTTGTATTTCTATTATAGGTGAATTAGAAAACTTTTTTTATCTAAAAGGCTCAATTGAGGAGATATTAAAACTTTTAATTGATAAATTTTATTTTAAAGAAGATAAATTAAACAATTTTGACAATGCATTAAAAATTTTTAAAGACAATACATATATAGGATTTTTAGGAAAACTAAACAAAAATGTTTTAGAGGATTTTGATATAAAGACAAATATATTTTTTGCAGATTTAGATATAGAGATTTTAGAAAGTTTAAAGATTGATAAATTCTACAAACCTTTTAGCATATATCCAAGTATATGGCATGATATAAGTTTAAATATATCCAAAAATTTAAAATTTAAAGAAATAGAAAAAATTGTAAAAAGTAAACCTTATGTAGTGGATATAAAAATAATTGATATATACAAGACAAAAGATATAGAATCCTTCACTATGAGAATATTTTATCAATCAGACGAAAAAACACTAACCTCCCAAGAAGTAAATACAATTCATAACTCTATAAGAGAGGGATTACAAAAACTAAATGGGGTAATTTTAAGATAACTTAATATCCTAATTTTTTATCTACAAAAAAATTAAAACTATTCTTAAAAGCTTTATAAATCGACCAAAGAAAATTAATACAAAAGATTAAACCAAACCATAAATTTATAATTTTTCCAGATTTTAAAAAATATATATAAGCAGAAGTTAAGTCCATCCGGGACAAAAACCTAAAAATGTATGTATAAGACATTTCCATAAAATATTTGTTTGATTATAAAAAACACTAAAAATAACAAAACCACTCCATAAAGCAAATGGTAAATTTACCACTTTACATTTCTTTAAACTACAATTTAAAAAACTACTAAAATGGCGGCGGACAGATTTGAACTGTCGACGCAACGGGTATGAGCCGTTTGCTCTACCAAACTGAGCTACACCGCCATTTGATTATCTAAATATTACCCAAAGAAGTAATAGAATAATTAAAACAGAAAAAATATAAAAATCGTTAAAATAGAAAAAATCTTTAATCTTTTCTAATTTATTTTGTTTTTGAAGTGGTAAATTATATTTTTTATTTATTTTTTCCTTTATCTTTAAAATATCAGAACTTTTAAATCTTAAGAAAGTTCCATCTATTTTGAAATGTGGTATTAAATTAGCATTTGCTAACTCTATAACATCTTTTTCAGGTAAATTTAATATATTTGAAACCTCTCTTACTGTAAGTAGTTTCTCCTTCATACTTTAAGTAATTATTTAAAAATTCTTGTTTAACCACTCTTCTAATTCTTTTCTATCAAAAAATAAATTTTCTCCCTCTCTTTTTACCGGCATCTTTCCGGCATTTACCCATTCCAGTATTTTTGACTCTTCTATAGAAAGAAATTCAGAAACCTCTCTTAAAGACATATTTTTATGTAACATATTAATTTTTCCATTTAATATAGCACCTTCTTCTATATTTAAACTTACAGTCTCTATATCCGCTTCAACTTCTGCAGTAGATGTAAGTTTAAGTGTCCTTGTTGCCTTTATTTTACCAACCACATTGCCTGCAATTATTATATTCTCTCCTATTATATCTGCGTAAACTTTTGCATTTTCTCCAATAATTAAATTCCCTTTTGCATTTAGTGTGCCTTTAAAATTTCCATTTATTCTTAAATTAACAGGCTCTGAAAAAACTAAACTTCCTTCCATAGAGGCATTCATATCAAGTATTTTTTCTTCTTCTTTTTTTCTTATCATTTTCCCCTCCTACTTAATTTGTATTTTATTTTCAATTAATTTTAAAAAAGAAAGCGTAATAAATGTAATTAAAGTTAAAACAACTGATTCACCTATAAAACCCAAACCAACTCCAATACCTATTATAGAACTTACCCAGATACTTGCTGCGGTAGTTAAACCTCTTACGCCTTCTTGCGCCCTTATAATTGTTCCTGCGCCTAAAAATCCAATTCCGGTTATTATCCCTGCGGCGATCCTAGCTAATTCAGATTCACTAAAATCTATAAAAATCATCACAAGAAAAGCCGAGCTAATACAAACCAAAAGATGCGTCCTTAAACCAGCGCTTTGACCTTTCCTTTCTCTCTCAAAACCAACAATCCCACCTAATATAAAAGAAACTAATAATCTTAAAAGATAAATTTTAAACATATTAATTTGGAATAGCCTTTAAATTCATCAAACTAATTAACTTCTTTTTATTATATAAATAAAACCCCAAACCAGCAACCATAGCTGCATTATCCTGTGTATATTTTATGTCTGGCATTAATAATTTTATATCTTTATTTTTTTTATTCAACAAAAACCTTAAATATCTATTTGCAGAGACTCCACCGCCTAAAACTATTCTGTTTAATTTATATTTTTTTGCAGCATCAAAAATAGTATCCACTAATGTTTTTATTACACTCTCCTGAAAAGAAGAAAGAAGTTTTATTTTTGTTTCTTTATTTAGTAGCCCCTTTTTTTCTAATTCTCTTTTTTTATAAATCATAGCTGTCTTTATTCCACTAAAACTCAAATTAAAATCTTTTCTGCCACACTTAAATTTAAAACTATCTTTAAATTTAAATTTAAAAATCTTATCTATAAAAGGACCTCCCGGAAACCCTAAATTAAATTCTCTTGCTATTTTATCATAAATCTCTCCACAAGCATCATCTTCTGTTGAGCCAATAAGTTTTATTTTATCAAAATCATCAACATAATAAAGTTCAGTATGCCCGCCTGAAACTACAACACCTAAAAAAGGAAATATAATATTTTTTTTATTATCTAAAAATGGACTAAAAATATGCGCATATAAATGGTTTATTCCTATATATGGTTTATTTAAACTTAAACTTAAGGCTTTTGCAAAATTAAGTCCAACAGCCAAAGCTCCAATTAAACCCGGCTTATAAGATACAGATATAAGACCTATATTTTTTAATAAAATATCTGCTTTTAAAAGCGCTAAATTTAAAACTTTATCTATGTTTTCCAGATGGGCCCTCACAGCTATTTCCGGAATAATTCCACCATATTTTTTATATTCTTTTAAGGAAGATATTGTTATATTAGAAAGAACTTTATAATTTTTTAAAACAGCGCAAGATGTTTCATCACATGTTGTTTCTATTCCTAATATATACATATTATTTTAATATAAGTAGACCTTTCAATAAGTCTAAAGCCCTTAAAATAAAAATATCTTTCTTATAATCAAAATCCTCTTTATTTTCTAATTTTTCAAATATATTTTCCTTTTTATTTACTTCTTCCTCTAAAACTAAAATATCAGGTGTTATACCCTTATCTTGAATAATTAAGCCTTTTGGTGTATAATATTTTGCAGTTGTAAGTCTTATTGCTGAATTATCTAAAAGCGGTATTACTGTCTGTACTGAAGCTTTTCCAAATGTATTCTCACCCAATAGTATAGCTCTGTTATTATCCCTTAAGGCAGAGGCGAAAATCTCACTTGCTGAAGCACTACCTTTATTTATTAAAATTACTATTGGGATATCTAAATATTTCTCTTTTGTATTTAAAGATTTATAAAGAAACTCTTTTTTATCTTTTGATTTAATAGAAACAATCGGTTTTCCTTCTTCTAAAAATATACTTGATGTATTTATAGCTGAATCAAGCAAACCACCGGGATTGTTTCTTACATCTATTATTAAGGCTTTTAAATTATCTTTTTTTAATTTCTCCAAAGCTTCAATTAAATCATCAACTGTCTTTTCTCTAAATTCTACAATCCTAATATAACCTATCCTATCTTCTAAAATTAAAGAACGTTTAATACTTTTTATCTTTATTATATCTCTTTCTAATGTTATATCCTCGATATTTCTATTGCTATGCTTTAATATTGTTATTGAAACTTTTGTCTTAGGTGTGCCCCTTATTTTTTTAATGGCTTCATTTAAACTAATACCTTTTGTCAATTCTCCATCTATCTTAACAATAACATCATTGGGCTCTATATTAGCTCTCCAAGCGGGTGTATCTTCAATTGGGGATATCACAGTAAGAAGTCCATCTTTTATAGTAATCTCTATACCAATGCCTCCAAACTCTCCCTCTGTATCTATTAATAAATCTTGATAAGCCTGAGGGTCTAAAAATTCACTATAAGGATCCAAAGCAGAAACTAAACCGGATATTGCCCCATATATTAATTCTTTTGCAGGTTTTTCTTCAATATATTTTTCATTAACTATAGATAGTGCTTCTGCAAAAATATCAAGTTCTTTATACATATCCTTTTCTTTTCCTTTTCCTAATGAAAACCCAAATTGATAAGAAAAGAATATAATAAAAAATATAATAATAAAATTAATGACTTTTTTCATTTATCCTCCTCTCTAAAAGCTCCTTTGCAACTTTTGGATTTGCTTTTTTATTTGTTTTTTTCATAACACACCCAACTAAAAACATAATCGCTTCTTTTTTCCCATTTAAATACTCACTTATTGCTTTTGGATTTTCCTTTATAATCTCATCTATAAATTTAATAAGTTCATCCTCCAAAGAAACCTGACTTAAACCTTCTTTTAAAATTACATCATCAACGTCTGCATTTGTTGTTATGCATAAATCTAAAACTGTTTTAGCTGTTAGATTGTTTAATTTATCTTCACAAAAATATTTTACAATCTTAGAAAAATTTTCAGGTGATATTTTAATTTTGTCTTTATCTTTTAAAGAATTATATTTTTCCAAAAACGGCCCCAATAACCAGTTTGATATCTCTTTTGGCCTATTATAAAAAGATATAGCCTTTTCAAAAAAATTAGAAAGCCATAAATCTGAAATCATAATATCAACTTCCTTATAAGATAAATTATACTGCTCTATAAATCTTTTTCTCTTTTCTTGAGGTTTTTCTACAATAAACTTTTTTTGCTCTTCTAACATCTTGTCTGTTATAAAAAAATCAGGTAAATCCGGCTCTGGAAAATATCTATAATCATGAGCCTCTTCTTTTGTTCTCATTGATATTGTTTTAGATAGATCCTTATTCCAAAGTCTTGTCTCCTGTATTATCTCTTTTTTATTCATAAGAAGAGATTCTTGCCTTTTTATCTCATATTCTAAGGCATCGACTACCCCTCTAAATGTATTCATATTTTTAATCTCAACTTTTGTTCCAAGTTTAGTTGCATCTTTTGGTTTTAAAGAAATATTTGCATCACAGCGTAAAAAACCTTTTTCCATATCACAATCTGATGCATCTATATATTGCAATGTAAGTTTTAAATAATTTAAATATTCAGAAGCTTCATAAGGGGAACTAATTACAGGTTCTGATACAATTTCAAGAAGTGGTATGCCAGTTCTGTTGAAATCTACTAAAGAATAATTTTCTTTATGAATTAATTTCCCTGCATCTTCCTCAAGATGAACTCTTTTTATTTTTATAGCTTTGCCGCTTAAAAGCTCTAAAAAACCATCAAAACCTATTGGCATTTTATATTGCGAGATCTGATAATTTTTTGGAAGGTCTGGATAAAAATAATTTTTCCTCTCAAAATAAATTTCTCTGTTTATATTACAATTTAAAGCAATTGCTACTCTAATAGCCAGCTCCAAAGCTTTTTTATTTAAAACAGGCAAGACTCCGGGATACCCACAACAAATAGGACAAATATTTGTATTAGGAGGACTTTCAAATTCTGTGGAACAACTACAGAAGATTTTTGATTTTGTTTTAAGTTGAACATGAACCTCTAAACCTATAACTACATCAAATTCATTCATAATTCTGGAATTCTTTTATGATAATCTGTCTTACATTGGTAAGAGAAGCCTAAACGGATAAGTATTCCATCACAAAATTCCTTTCCAATGAGTTGGGCACCTATTGGTAAATTATTTTTTGTAAAACCACACGGAAAAGACACGGCCGGAAGGCCCGCTAAGTTTGCTGGTATTGTATATATATCGGATAAATACATACTCAAAGGATCATCTATCTTTTCTCCTATATCAAAAGCCGGTGTCGGAGAGGTAGGTGTAAGTATAGCATCAACCTCTTTAAATGCATTTTCAAAATCAAGTCTTATTAATGTCCTTACCTTTAAAGCTCTAAGATAATAAGCATCGTAATAACCACTTGAAAGACTAAATGTTCCCAAAAAAATCCTTCTTTTTGCTTCAAGACCAAAACCATCTCTTCTCGTAGATGTATAAAGTTTACTTAAACTATCTTCTTCTTTTCTAAAACCATATTTTATACCATCGTATCTGGCTAAATTAGAACTAGCTTCAGAACTCGCAAGTATATAATAAGTAGCAACAGCGTATTCTGTATGTGGCAGGTTTATATCTAAAATAATTGCGCCGTTTTTTTTAAAAACCTCAATAACCTCCTTTAGACTTTCTTTTATCTCTTTGTCTAAACCTTCTTTAAAATACTCTTTGGGTATGCCTATTTTAAGACCTTTAATATCTTCATTTAAGTATTTAGTAAAATCTATCTTTTCTATATCAGCAGATGTAGAATCGTTTTTGTCTTTTCCACTTATTATATTTAAAAGATATGCACAATCTATAAAATTTGTAGTAATAGGCCCTATCTGATCCAAACTTGAGGCAAATGCAATTAATCCATATCTTGAAACAAGCCCATAAGTTGGTTTAAATCCAACAACTCCGCAAAAAGAAGCGGGCTGTCTTATTGAACCGCCTGTATCTGAACCCAAAGCAAATGGAACAAGTCTTAAAGCCACAGCAGCAGCTGAACCACCGCTTGAGCCACCTGGAACTTTTTTTGTATTCCATGGATTCTTTGTAGTAAAATAACAGGAATTTTCAGTAGAGGAACCAAAAGCAAACTCATCCATATTTGTTGTCCCAATAATCTTAAGTCCTGCTTCTTTTAATTTTTTTATAACAGTTGCGTCATACACAGATATATGATTGGCTAATATCTTTGAAGCACAGGTAATTTTTTTCCCTTTTATGCAGATATTATCTTTTATAGCAATTGGGAGGCCTTTTAATTGAGAATCGCCATCCGGTTTTCTTTCTGCTTCTTCGTATACTTCAATAAAAGAATTCAATTTACTATCTAATTCTTTAATTCTATTATAGAAAAATTGATATACTTCCTTGGAAGTAATCAAATTTTCTCTTATATTTTTTGCTATTTCAAAACCACTTAAATTAATTAAATTTATATTCCCCATTAATTATAAAACATTTGGTATCTTAAAAAAATTTTCTAAAGATTTTGGAGAATTTTTTAAAATTTCTTTATTTAAATTATAATTTTCTACTACATCTTCTCTATAGACATTATTTTTTAAATAAAAATGACGAATTGGTTTTACATCTTTAACATCTAATTCTTTAAGTTTATCTATATAATCTAAAATTTTTGAAAGTTGAGTGCTTAAAAAATATGATTCTTCTTCGGAAGTCTCTATTTTTGAAAGATTTGCGATATATTCTACTGTTTTTCTATCTACCATATTGAATTAAGATGGTATATATTTACCGGAAGGAAGACTGATCTCTAAAAATGTCTGAAGTCTCCTAGATCTAGAGGGGTGTTTTAATTTCTTTAAAGCCTTTGCCTCAATCTGCCTTACACGTTCTCTCGTAACTTTAAAAATTGCTCCAACCTCTTCTAATGTTTTAGGACTGCCATCCTCTAAACCAAATCTTAAAATTAAAATTTTCTTTTCTCTTTCAGTAAGGGTTTCTAATGCTTGAGTTAATTCTTCTTTAAGTAGAGAAAGAACAGTTACATTTGCTGGAGATTTTATAGTCTTATCCTCTATAAAATCTCCAAAATAAGTATCACCCTCCTCCCCTATAGGTGTATGAATAGATATAGGTTGCTGAGAGGCTTTTAATATGTCTTTAATCTTATATAGTGGCATCCTAAGTGCTTTTGCTAATTCTTCCTCCGTTGGTTCTCTGCCTTTTTCTTGTATAAATACCCTTGATATTCTAATTATCTTATTTATAGTCTCGGTCATATGAACAGGTATCCTTATAGTCCTTGATTGATCTGCAATTGCCCTTGTGATAGCTTGTCTTATCCACCATGTAGCGTATGTTGAAAATTTATATCCACGTTTATATTCAAATTTTTCTACAGCCTTTATAAGACCAATATTGCCTTCTTGAATTAAATCTAAAAAAGAAAGTCCTCTATTTACATATTTTTTTGCTATACTTACTACTAATCTTAAATTTGCCTCAACCAATTCTTTTTTAGCCTTATTATATAGTTCTTGTTTATCTAAAATACTTTTTACTTTCTTTTTTAATTCCTCTTCCTTAACCCCTAATTTATTAAGATACTCTTTCTTTTGCTTTTTTAGTTTATCTATTTCTTTATTATTTTTTAATTTTAACTTTCTATTTATATTTTCTATATTAATTAATATCTCCTTAATCTTAGAGATAATCTCGTTTACTATAAGGATTGTAAAATTAAATTCCTTTAAAATCTTTTCTATAGAAGACTGTCTCTTTGTTCTTAATAATTTTTTATAAAGATTCTTTATTCTTCTTATTTCTCTCTTCTTATTCTTTACCTCTCCTTTTATGAAATCATCTATATTTAATTCATCATTAATAATTTTATTTGAAACATCCAAAAATATATCTTTTGCCAGGTTTGTAAAAAAGACCTCTTTGGTTAAATCACTTTCTCTTTCCTCTATATGCTTTGCCAATTTAAGTTCAGCCTCTCTTGTTAAAAGAGGAATTTGTCCCATCTGTTTAAGATACATCTTAACCGGATCATCTATAGAGACATCCGGCTGAATTTCTTTTTTCTCTTTCTCAACCCTTTCTAATTCATCTGCCTTCTCTAATATACTTATATTTTCATTATCAAGATAGTTAAAAACAAAATCTAAATCATCAGCATTTACTATATCCTCGCAAAGAAAATGATTTATCTCATCATAAGTAAGATAACCTTTCTTTTTCCCTAAATCAACCAATTGTTCAATATTTTTCTCTAAGATTTTTCTTTTAACCATTCTAACCACCTATTTTATTATATCTATCTATTAATACTTTTAACCTTTCTTTATCCTTATTTTTTTCAGCCTCTTTTATATTTTCTTTTATTTTATTTTTTAAAATCTTTGCCCTATTTTTTACTAATTTAATTATACTACTTTTAAATATTTCTTTATCAACTGGTATATCCTCATCCATTAATATTTCTGTTATAAAACTATTTATCTCTTTGTCTAATATTATATCAACAAATTTTGAAGAGATATTATTTTTTAAAAAATAAGAAAAAGTTTTTTTTGAAATATTAGATGTAAAATCTTCCTCTCTCAAATTCTTTTTTACCACAGAAAACAAATCTGGATTATTTAATATAAATTTAAATATTATCTTTTCTGTCAGTGGTATCAATTCTTTTATATTTATCTGATTTGTAAAAGAAGTATTATTTTTTTTATAATAACTTTTTTTAAGTTCAACCAATAAAAGTTCTTCTTTTATATTTAATACATTAGATAATTTCTTAGTATACTCATACTTTTCAATTTCACTTTTTAATTTATTAATTGTAAAAAGCATATCCTCTGCAATTTTGCTTTTACCTTCAATGCTTTCTATATTATAATTTTTTCTTAATATAGATATCTTATAATCAAAAAAATCTAATTTATTTGAAAGTAATTTTAAAAAATAATCTTTCCCTTTTTTTCTTATAAGTGTATCAGGATCATATCCCTCTTCTAATACAACTATTTTAGGTAATATTTCATTTTCTAAGAATAAATCTAATGCCCTTATAGTAGCTAATTCTCCAGCCTTGTCAGAATCAAAGATTAATATTATATTTTTAGTATATCTTTTTATTAAATTTATCTGCTCATCTGTTAATGCAGTTCCCAAAGAGGCGACTATATTTTTTATTCCAAAAGTATAGGGAACAATCATATCTAAATAGCCCTCTACGACAATTGCTGAATCAAGATTTAAAATTTCCTCTTTAGCAAAATTTAAACCAAAAAGGTGTTCTCTTTTCTTATAGATTGAAGTTTCAAAAGAATTTATATATTTTGGGGCATCCTTTATATTATTATCCCATATTCTGGCACCAAAGGCTATAGGTCTTGAACGCACATCAAAGATTGGGAAAACTATCCTGTCCCAAAAAAGGTCTCTGTAGCCATCTTCTTTTGCAACAATTAGTGAAGTTTTTTCTAAATTTTCTAAACTGAAACCTTTGTTTCTTAAATATTCTAATAGAGAATTTTTACCCGGAGCATAACCAATATAAAATTTTTTAATTGTATCAATTAAAATACCTCTTTCTTCCAAATATTTAAGCGGACCTGTATATTTATTATCTAAAAGATTTTTATTAAAAAATAAAACAGCCTCTTGCATTGCTTCATAAAGTTTATTTATCCCATCGGTTCTCTGATATGGGATAGATAGACCTAATCTTTTAGCAAGAATCTCTATTGCTTCCGGGAAGGTTACTCTTTCATATAGCATTAAAAATTGAATAACACTACCTCCTTCGCCACAACCAAAACAATGAAAAATCTGCTTTTGTGGATTTACAAAAAATGAAGGAGTTTTTTCATGGTGAAATGGACAGATTGCCTTAAAATTCCTTCCAGCTCTTTTTAATGGAATATAAGAAGAGATAATCTCTACTATATCAGTTTTAGCCTGAATGTCCTCTATAAATGGCTGAGGTATCATAACTTATTATGTTTAAATCTTTTAAAACCTGAAAATTCATAAATTTTAAATTTTTCCTTTCTCTCTAAAGTATCTAATAATAAATTAACACCTAAGGTATCAGAGGCTATATGTGAAGCAAAAATCACATTTATTTTTTCTTCCCTACATTTTTTAAAATGTTCCTCTGATTGATGCATAGCAATTATAGTATCCACTCCAGTGGTTGCTAATCTTTTATATATATCTATTGGACCCTCGGTTCCACCTGTAAACTCTATATGTATCTTTGAAACTTTAGAATCTTTATTACCTAAAACTATTTTAGGAGGATTATTATAAGTTGAGGCATCCCTATATTCTGGTATCTCCAATAAAATATCTATTATATCTTTTAATTTAGACGGCCTTCTTTTATCCATAATATTTTTTATATAATTATATGCTAAGTTATCAGCCGGTGTATGTGCACATAAAAAATTAATTTTAAACCATCGTGCTATATCGATCACCCTATTATGATTTGCAGCGTTTACTTTTCTTTCCACTTCAGATTTTCTTTCTGAAAGAAGATTTTCAGCGACGCTTAAACTAATCCCTTCTTTTACTAACATATCTACCTGTAAATCCATAACCTCATAAAAATTTGCATAAGCTTTTCCAGCCGGATGATGGGATATAACTAAGTCTATATTAATATTTGATTTTTTTAACATCTCAACGAAAAGTATCTCAGCAACATCTACATCTATTCCAACTATAATTGATTTTATTTCTGAATCTAAATCTCCATTTAATACTCTTGTATCAGAAAATGGATTAAAAAGGGAATCTAAATCAAAAAATTCTTTATCTTTTGTATTTTCGTAAGTTTTCTTCTTCTCTTTTAATATTAATTTAATCTCTTCTTCTTTTCTTATATCCGCTCTTATACCCTCTTCAATTATTTTTTGGTATATCTCTTTTAGTTTCATAATAACTAATTATCTTTTTGTTTATCTTAAAATTATAATTAAATTTATTTATTGATTTTATAAAATTTATGTATAAAAATGGGGCAAAATTTTTAAAATTATAAGAAAAGGACTTTTTATAATCTATTTTCAAAGAAAAATTACTTATTATAAATATAATTAAACTTAAAACAAAAGAAAATCTAAATATGCAGAATAACCCCGTAATCAATCTTTCTAAAGTAGAAATCTTCTCTTTCCTACTAAATATTAAATTAAATATTTTTCTAAAAATAAAAGATATAAACCACAAACTTACAAAGATCAAAATAAAAGATAAGGATTCCAAATTTTTATTTAAAAATACTAATTTTTCTAATTTTTTACTTAAAAAAACATAATAATGAAAAGAAAAAAAACTTAAAAAAAGTATACTTATTATCTTTAAAATTTCCCTTAAAAGACTACCACGGATTGAATTATAAAGTGTTATTAAAAATAAAATTGATACAATAAAATCTATTAAATTTAATCTGCCTATATTAGGCATTATTATAAATTATTAACTACTATATAACATATTAAAAAATAAATGTCAAGGTATTTTAAAAAAAAGTTGCTTTTTAAATTGTTTATGGTAATTTTAAAGTAATGGAGGAATTTATAATAAATTTTAGTGAAAAAGAAACAGAGGAAGCGGTTAAAGAGATATCCTTAAAAATAAAATCTACATTTACTGAATCAATCAAAATATTTTTCGTTTTCTTTACGCCACATTATAATCCAACAACTCTTTTAGAAAATATTAAATATATATTAAATCCTGAATTTATATTTGGGCTACAAACTCCTTATCTTATATTTGAAGACAAAATAATTGAAAAAGGACTAATTTCTTTATGCATTAATAAAAAGATTGATATAAAATACAATTTTATAAAAGAAAACAATCAAAATATAATAGAATCTTCCTTGCGCAAATTTTCCTTCAAATTAATAGAAAAAAAATTTTTTCTCTCACTTGTATCTAAAGAATTTAATATTTATGAAGTCTTAAGAACATTTGAATGGGTTTTTGGGTTTGGAAGTAATATCTTTGGCGGTGGATTTTTAAAAAAATATTCTGAATATCCTTCAAAAATAATCAATAATGATATTAATGATGGATTTTTAACATTAGCTTTAAGCCGCGTGGATATAAATATCTATAAAATTTCAGGATTTCTTGCACTTGGTAAGCCTTTTGTTATCAATAAAGTTTTACAAACACAAAGAATTATAAATCAGATAAATAATATGGAACCGATAGATATATTTAAAAACTATTTTGAGGATAGATTTGAATTTCTTAAAAAATATAAATTATTAAATTTATATCCATTTATAATAAAGGAAAAAAATGAATCTTATCTTATAAGTATTGTTGATTCTTTAGAAGATGGTTCTCTTCTTTATATTGGAGATATAAAGAAAAATTCAAAAGCAAATATAGCAATATATAATCCAGGTATTTTATATGATTCAGTAAAAAATATTAAACTGGAAAAAGATAAAGAAACTTTATTAATTATTATAAATACAACCATAAGAAAAAAGATATTAAAAAATTATGCAGAGAGAGAGATATCTTTTATAAAAAATTCTTTACCTTATAAATATAAGGTTATAGGATTTTATTTAGATTACTCTTTTTTAGGCAATGAGATATTGCGTAGAATAATTTTAGATAGCGTAAGCTTAATATTTATTTTTTTAAAATGACAGGGGTATTTTTACAACCCATAATTTTAATATCAAGTTTATTTTTTATTATAATCCTTTTAATTCTTTATATCTTTTCTAAATTAAAAACTATATCACTATTGAAAGAAAAGATTTATGATTTAAATAAAACTATTGACAATTTAGATATTCAGGCAAAACTTATTGTAAAAACTGATTTAGATGCAAAATTATACCAAGAGGAGGCTGAAGATAAGCTAAAAAAACTTATATTGCTTAAAAATTTAATTTTATCTTTAATGGGTGTTCTTGATAAAGAGAAAATATTTCTTCAAATAGATGAAAAAATTATAAATAAAATTGGGTTTGATAAAGCTTTGGTCTTAAGCCTTGAGGATTTTAATGTAAAATTAAATTTTGGATTTGATAAAGAATTTATAGAAGAAATTAAAAATATAATTTATCTACATAAAAATTTTTTAAAAGGACAATTTTTAATACCTAAAGAAGCGAAACTTTATAAACAGATCGCTAATAAATTTAATTTAGATTTTAACATAGGTGTAATTAGGGGAAGAGAAAATTTATATGGCATATTTTTATTATCAAACCCAAATAGAGAAATAACCTTTGCAGAAAAAGAAGTTTTAACAATAATATTTATGTATATAGGACAATGCCTTGATAATATAAAATTATTTGAAGAGACATATAAAATGAGAGAGACGCTGGAAATAAAAATTAAAGAAAGAACACAAGAATTAATAAAAAGTTTAAAAGAAATAGAAAGAATAAATAAGGCTAAATCTGATTTCATCTCAACATTATCACATGAATTAAGAACCCCCCTTACATCTATTAAGGGATTTTCATCTTTATTAATAGAAAATAAATTTGGAAAATTGCCTCTTGAAGCGAAAAATAGATTGGAAAAAATAGATGAGAATATAAATAAACTGGTGGATATGGTAAATACGCTTTTAGATATCTCAAGGATAGAATCCAAAAAAACAGAGATAAAAATTGCACCTTCTGATATTGTAAGTTTAATTAATGAAATAGTTGATTTCTTAACCCCACAGATGCAAACAAAAAATATAAAGTGTAATTTAGAACTCCCTCCCTCTTTGATAGTGTATATGGATAGGAGCCTAATAGAAAGGGTTTTAGTAAATCTTTTAAATAATGCTATTAAATTTACTCAAGAGCAGGGCAAGATAGATATTAAAATTAAAAGGGAAGATAAATCCGCTATAATTATTATATCTGATACAGGCTGTGGAATAGAAAAAGAAAATATAGATAGAATATTTGATGAATTTTTTAGGGTAAATAATCCAATAAATATGCAAATAAAAGGTAGCGGCTTAGGACTATCTTTGGTTAAAAAAATTATTGAAAGCCACAAAGAAAAAATATGGGTTGAATCTGAAATTGGAAAGGGAACAACTTTTTATTTTACTTTAAAAATTAAAGAGGAAAATGTATAAATTAAAAATACTTGCAGTTGATGATGAATCTGAAATTTTAGAAATAATAGAGAATTCTTTAAAAGAAAATTTTGAAATTTTAAAAGCCTATAATGGTAATGAGGCTTTAAATAAAATTAAAAAAGAAATCCCAGATTTATTGATTTTAGATTATATGTTACCTGATATAGATGGAGTAGAGATTTGTAAAATTTTAAGAAAAGATCCACTATGGATGCATCTGCCTATACTTATGTTAACCGGAAAAGGCGAGATAGATGATAAAATAAAAGGTTTAGAATCAGGAGCGGATGACTATATGGTAAAACCATTTTCTCCTAAAGAATTATTAGCAAGAGTAAAGATGTTAATAAAACGTTCTACTATAAATTTAGATGCAAATCCTCTTACACATTTACCGGGAAATGTTTCTATATATAGAGAAATTGAAGATAGACTTAAAAAAAATGAAAAATTTGCAGTATTATATATTGATATAAATAATTTTAAAGCATTAAATGATTATTATGGATTTGCAAGAGGAGATAATGTTATAAAAGATACAGCTAGAATAATTATAAATGCAGTGCAGGAAAAAGGTAATCCTTCTGATTTTATAGGTCATATAGGCGGAGATGATTTTATAGTTATATCAACTATTGAAAAGGCGGAAGATATAGCAAAAAGAATAATTTTTGATTTTGATAAAAATTCAATAAATTTTTTTGATGAGAAAGATAGAAAAAAAGGATACATTGAAGCAATTGGAAGGGATAAACAGTTGTATAAATTTGGTTTTCCTACAATCGCTATTGGTATAGTCACAAATCTAAATAAAGAATTCAATCACGTAGCAGAGATAAGTTCAATTGGTGCAGAATTAAAAAGTTTTGCAAAAAAATTCAATATAAGTAAATATATAATTGATAAAAGAAATTAATTGATAAAGTTTATCTTTATATTATAATCTATCTCATAAATTAATATGCGCGAGTGGTGGAATTGGCAGACACATACGTTTGAGGGGCGTATGGTGTAAAAACCGTGTGGGTTCAACTCCCACCTCGCGCATATATATAAAATTTCAAAATTCCAATATCCAAATTCCAAATAATTTCAACTAAATACCTAAATCTATGTAATCCGTGTTATTTGGTGCTTGGTTTGGGATTTTTAATATATTAATATAATGTGCGTAATCACATTAAAATAATTTTTAAATTTCCTTGACTGAAAACGTTTTCAGATGGTATATTTAAACAAATGGTAAAATTTAATATACATTCATTACCATTTTTTTTAATCTCATTTTTTTCTTTCTTTATACCTCTATTTATTTTTATAAAAAATAAAAGATCAAGGTTAACTACATCATTTCTTATTTTAGGTTTAAATATAGCTTTTTGGCAATTTCCTTATTTTATAATTTATAACATTTTTAATGAAAAATATATTTTATTTTTACTTAAAATAGCTTATACAAGTTTAGTTTTTATTAGCACAAACACATATAAATTTGTCTCTTCTTTTTTAAATTTAAAAAAGAAGATATTATATATATTCTACATCTTATCTTTTATATTTCTTTTCTTTGTAATATTTACAGATAATATTGTTTCTGGTTTTAAAAAATTTCCTTTTGGTTATATTGCAAAGACCGGAAATTACTATCCGATTTTTTTAATAACTTGGCTTATACCTTTAATATACTCTTTTAAAGAATTATATATAGAATATAAAAAAGCGATATATTTTTATGAAAAAAGAAGGATAAAGTACATTGTTA
>Ga0078972_1009618_pt1 | contig 18914 bp, 14 predicted proteins | sample YelNatPaOPGAMG01_FD_67568 | JGI IMG/M metagenome (GOLD analysis project Ga0078972, IMG submission 67568) | Hot spring thermophilic microbial communities from Obsidian Pool, Yellowstone National Park, USA - OP-RAMG-01 (SPADES assembly) (version 2) | ecosystem: Environmental > Aquatic > Thermal...
AGGTAAGAGAGAGCGAAAACAGCAGGCAGCTAAGAGGCACGCGGAGGCCCATGTTGGATGGCATTGGCAATAGACCCGAACTTTTGAACGGACGCTCGAGTCATCTGTTTGTAGGCCTTCCCGTTTCGTCTGATATGGGTGTAGGTATGCAACGCATCCGCGTGCTTGCGAACGTGCGTCGATTATTTACATAACTGGACACTACTGGTCACTTGCTGTGATCGTCGCCGCGGGGAGCTGGCGCACGGCCTCGGGGCCTGCCCTCGGCACCGGCCCCGCAGCCGATGCCGGTACGCGCCGTGGGCCGTGCCAATCCAGAATCGTATCCACGACACCAGTGCTTACGATTCGGTGTGAAGCACAGTGTTCGCAAGCCACAGTTGTTCACTTTTGCGCTATCAACATGGTTAACTCTGTGTATAGAGAGTGCTATGATGACAGTCACTATCGACCGGAGTTTGAGGGGTTCATTGGGAACCGTCCTCTGGAAGAAGTAGATCCCGAGGTTGTGACGCTCATCCGGGCCGAGAAACAACGTCAGGCCGGCGGTTTGGAACTGATAGCCTCCGAGAACTTTACCTCAAGGGCCGTTATGGAAGCACTTGGATCATGTTTCACAAATAAATACTCGGAAGGGTATCCTGGAAAGCGATACTACGGTGGCACGGAGGTTGTAGATGAATTGGAGCGCCTGGTGCAGCAACGTGCGCTGAGCCTCTTTGGGCTCGACCCACAAGAGTGGGCGGTTAATGTCCAACCGTACTCTGGGTCGCCGGCCAACTTTGCAGTGTACACCGCGTTACTAAAGCCGCATGATCGAATCATGGGCCTGGGGTTACCCTCGGGTGGGCACTTGACGCACGGCTTTTACACTGCGAAAGGAAAGCGGATCTCCGCAACCTCGATATACTTCGAGTCCCTTCCGTACCAGGTCCATCCTCAGACAGGTTATGTTGACTACGATCGTCTAGAAGAGCTGGCACTGCTGTACCGCCCTCGACTCATTATCTGTGGGGCGTCGGCGTACGCACGCGACTGGGACTATGCGCGGATGCGCGAGATCGCCGACAAGGCCGGCGCGATGCTCATGTGCGACATGGCGCACTACTCGGGTCTCGTCGCTGCAGGGGAGCTCACTTCGCCGTTTCCGTTCTGCGATGTTGTGACGACAACTACGCACAAGTCGCTGCGCGGGCCAAGACAGGGCATGATTTTCTGTCGCCGTCAGTACGAAACGGATATAAATGAGGCGGTCTTCCCGGGGTGTCAGGGAGGCCCTCACAATGCAACAATGGCAGCGCTTGGTGTTGCTTTGAAAGAAGCGATGACGCCTGAGTTTCGCGCCTATCAGCAGCAGGTCCGCGCAAATGCGAAAGCACTCGCCGGGGCATTGCAGGCCCGGGGCTATACAATCGTCACCGGTGGTACGGATAACCACCTAGTGCTTTGGGACCTGAGGCCAGAGGGCCTCACGGGTAACAAAGTTCAGAAGCTCTGCGATCAAATCAACATAACCCTGAATATGAACGCGGTTCCTGGTGATACGAACGCACTCTCTCCTGGCGGCGTGCGTCTAGGCACGCCTGCGCTCACTAGCCGTGGTTTCAGGGAAAAGGACTTTGAGCAGGTGGCTGAGTTTCTCCACCAGGCCGTCCAACTTTGTCTCAAAATCCAAAAGGATTCCGGAAAGAAGCTTGCAGATTTCGAGCGTGCCCTTGAAGGTCGTCCTGAGCTCGCAACGCTGCGCGACCAAGTGCGGGCCTTTGCCTTGCGGTTTCCAATGCCCGGCGGGCCGCGTTAATGTGGACTATACCTCGAAGCAGAACATGCTGGTCATGCGCTGATTCCGATGAGACTCTCTCGCTTTCATCTGCACAGTGCGCAAATACCAGTGGGCGGACAAATGCAATCCCAGTGTACATTTGCTTGGATTCTAAACAAGAGACCTGGTGCTGAGCATCTTCGTGTATTCCGCATTGCCATTAGATATGGCCTAATGGAGTCTGCTCGAGCTGCGCGGAAACCTCCGTTTTCTAGACCACTCTCCACAGTGAACAAAGTCCGCGTATTCTGCCTTTAATCGGCATCCATGGAGCGCTGCCGTGCGACAGATGCCGAGACCCTGGTGTTCTTCATCCATTATCGTACCAATATCAGCGCCGGAGGCACAGTTTACACAAGAGACGATTGCCATCGCAGCCGGTTAGACGAGGCATTCGGAGCGTTGCGTCGTTCTCTCCCAGACACGCCTGGTGCGTCTTCGCTGTGCACGTCATTTGCGTCAATGGACACGCATGACGCGTCTACGACACGCATATGATGGGTATCAGCGACACACGCATGGTGTCGTCGGTTGAAGCGTTCCACACCGTTTCGCATCCAAGAATGGCGCTAAACAGCGCTTCTTCGGACGCGTCTCGCGAGGCTGTAGTGACTCACTGCTCGCAGAGGTAACCTGTCGCTATCATGAGGCATCGTCACTTGACCGTGCGCATTTTGGCCGCTATTCCGTCGGAAACGGATCTGGATAGGTAACGTACCTATGTCCAGTGCGCAAATCGGCCTCGCATTCCCACTGGCCATCGTGCTTTTTCCGGGAATACCCCATGCGCATGTCAAGCGCACATCACGAGGGCTGTTCGGGCATACCGGCATTGTTCGGATGCCTTGACGAACGTCTCGATTAGGGCGCCAGAGGCGTAGCGCGGCAGCACCGAATGGCCCGGTACACTCGTCTTCTATGAGATGTGCAGTCCCGCTCGATGCGCCGTGCTCGAAACGTACACATCGCACAGCAATGCATCGGGTAACCGCATAAACACGTGAACATACAGCAACAGATTTCCTGATCGCCTACAATATGCTCTTCTCTGAATGTCTGTGTTCCATGATATGAATCGCATGCACCAATCTCTTCATGGACACTGTGCTGGCGAGCGAGCAATCCTCCAGTCGCTAGCATACGGTGACAAACTCCGCGACTCGGCAACCGGCGCTATCGCAGCCCCGTGCTCGCGTCATCCTGCACGGCCGCGTATGGTGAACGCGGCACTGGCACGAATACTTTTTCGAGAAAGCGGCGAAATCGCCGCGCATACGAGCTCGGTTCGATAACACTAATGCTATCGTGAAGACAGAGTAGGTGCGCTTTCCCGAAATGTTCGAGTTTCTTTTCTGCATTATATCGATCGAGGACGTCGATAATACCGAAAAAGAGCCGCGCCTCCTCCCCGTTCTCCAGCAAACCGACCCAACTGTTTGCATGTCGGGCGTCCCGTTCGCGCAGACGGCGCCATGATTCTGCTGAAACCGGCAAGTTTGCCGATGTGTCCACGTACTGCAAGCCGAGCAGAAAAGAGTAATCCATGATATGAACGCTTTCCAGGAACAGGCAATCCATATCGATTTGGTTGAGCATTCTGCGTCTCAGTCGTCGGTCAATAGCGATAGGACCCACACCGTCTCGAAACAGGTCTAGGTCCTTTCGGGGTTGTCTTGGATCCAACTCCTGGGACGCTCTGCAGAGAAGGCTTGGTCGAAACCGCTGCTGCGGGGCCGTCTGCTGCTCGTCGTCGTTTGAGAGAACATGCGACGCCGGAGTCCGTGAAAACCTGCCATGCGTACTGCCTTTGAGATCATAGCGCAAATGAATTGGTGTTCGGGTTGGCAGGAAATTGCTCATGACGACCATACGGATGCGACGCCGCCGCAATCCAAGACGGTGGGTCGTTACACGATGCAGGCCGAAAAAGCGCGTGATGAGAGATTCCGGATTCTTCATCATGTGAAAGTAGTACTGGGGAAGAATGCTGAGCAGGACACTGGCTTCCTGCTTGGACAGTGTCTTCAGAATGAAACGGTCATCGCTGCTGTAGTAGAAGAGCGAGCCGCTCTTTCCGGCAGTGGTCGCCTCCCTGAGGGCCTCCTCGCCGCACAGCGAGCGCAGATACGATGTAGGACTAATCCCATAACGCTGCCTCAATTGGCGGAATACCATCGGGGCATAGTCTTTGAACGTGAAGCACTTCTCGATGGGGGGCGTGTCTGATGAGCCCACTGCCGGAAAGCGGATCGTGTTGCTGGTCCGAAAATCAGCCATGCAGAGGTTCCGCGGCGCCAACGCGTTCTGTCGCTCCACCGTGTAGCGTATTCCAGCTTTGATCTGCATCATCAAATGATAGGAGCGATGACCCTTGTAGATGACCTCGCCGTGGCGGATTTGGAAATTGCCGCGCCTGGTGAATGGATGCAGTAGGTTGTAGGTGCCAATGACACCGGCTGAATGGCACGATCCAGTTGCTGACGCATGGCCAACCGGTTGGAGCGCGCCCCGTGCAGACCCCGGAAGCGGCGACTTGGGCGGCATCGCCGGCAGCGCATCAATGTACAGGTGCACGGCGGGTTCCACAACGAGCGGCGGCAACGGTGGCGGCAGCACCGTATGGGATCCGCGTCTCACGTCGCGTCGGCGGTGTGTACTTCGCGCATCGGCATGCACAGCGGCAAAGGCGCCATGCTCGAAACTGCCGTCCCCGAGGCCTGCAGCACCTACAATGGTGGCCGGCCTGGATTCGGAAAAAGGCACCGAGGCGAATCCGTTCACAGAAAGTTGCTGCCCACTGCTAGCACTCGAAGATGATTGTGGTTCAATGGATGAGCTATGCGCGGTACCCATAGCGTGCTCGGCGCGCATGACGCGCGAGGTAGCGCTTGTCGAGACGCTCAGGGGCGCTACTTCCAGGGTACCCGATTGCTGTGAATACGTGCTATTGGTCGTTCCGGAGTGTACAGAGTTATTTTCGGCGTTCGTCAACAAGACTAGCCTTGACTTTGTTGGTTCGGCGTTCTCTTCGGTAGCTGCAACAGTGACCTGAAGCGGTGGCGGTCGTCGAAGTCGTCTACCAAGCGACATTCGCACTTCAGTTCTGCTTTCCGCACGTTTGCGTGCGTCCGAGTCGTCTGTTGCGTCGTCGAGTGTTGTGCCAGCGCTACCGCTACCACTGCGGTCGCTGCCGCCCTGTTCCATTGTTCCCTGCTTTTCGGGTGTGTCCGAGGCAGGCGCTGCGCAAGCGCTGGACACCAAAAGAGAACCAGCAACTGCAGGCGCAACGGCCGCTTTCTGTAAGCTTTCTGCTGCCTCAACGGTAGCTAGATAGCTTCCCGCATCATTAGACAACGAGCTGTTGTTTTTGGGGTCGGTGAAATGGACCTCCTCAGTGTTGTTGGCGTCCTCAGCGGCAGCGCCCAGCTCGGTCGTCAGTGTTCGCGCCATAGACACATGCTGCTCCTTCTCTTTGCCAGATGTTCGGGACAATCTAGAGGTTTCAGTATGAGTATCCTCCAGAGAAAGAGCGACGCCCATAAAGTTTACAACAATCGTCCGGAAATCATGGCACTGCGTCGGAGAAAGCTCAAATCCAGTTGAAAGACAAAACGGTTGTCGACGAATGCCGCTGGCGCCGCTGGCGAACGCTGCTGGTGCTCTTGTAAATCTGGGGTTTTGTAGCTGCAGTCTATGCTGTGGCGCTTGACTCGGGTGGATCTTTTCTTGTGAAGATGTTGTGTCTGTATTTATAAGTGAGCAGGTTACAGCAACTCTGGCCTAGAGCAGGTTTTTTTGTATGTTTGATCTCTGCTAGACAGCGTTCTTTCTGTGCAGGTATTTTGTCTGTATGACGGAGTGACTGGGCCACTGCACCTTTAAACTTGAACGTACTTTTGTGTGTGATCGCCACATGTAGAAATTTGTTTCTTTTGGTGTCGAGGCCCTGAAGTTCACTTACTACGAACGATGCTCATAGACTTATCAATCTCGTAAAGCAGACTTTCGGGTCAAAGGTTGAGAACTGAGCAGGCATTGCATACGAATATTCAATCTTGTGCTGAAGCCTTCCTGCTGCTTCTGGAAACATATCGCCCCCGCCTGAGTGTTCCGAAAAGGAAGCGAAACTTCTTTGGTCGTCATCGGCTAGAAGACTGACAGCGATCAACAGCGTATTTGGTGTGGTATTCGCCCGCAATGCCGCTTTGACGCGCACCTGCACCATACGTTCACAGTGTCGGAGCAGCGCGTGCTGCGCGCTCAGCAGGCGCATACGAAGCTGCGGTTAGTCGTCTGAGAAGCGATCGCATGACCTGCGGTACTGGAGGCAACTGGCCTAATGCACATCCGGAGGAACCGCAGCAGGCCAGATGCAGGGGATCGTAGCCGCTTCGAGCGCATCAACACTCCATCTAGCTGCGAGATTAGAGAGCGCATTGTTGACAGATGCGCTCAGGGTCATTGACGAGCAGAAAACCGCAGTTTAAAAACATTGAATCCCACTTGTGATCCTGGGGTGCACCCAAAACATGATGCTATGGCCATTAACTTGTATGCAATACGGCGATCTTCGCCCTCGCGCGTTACTGCAGAGGCGACAGGGAAAGATCGCCTCGCAGGCGGTGAAGCCTGCGAGGCGATCGACTGCATCGCAAATGGCTCGCCATGAACCTGTTTCCGGTATACGGTTGGCGGTACGCAGAGGGTCTCGATCAGATTGAAGCTTGTTCTCCAGGCTGACGACAGCAAACGCACATTCAGGGCATTCTCGTTAGGTTCATCGATGTTATATGATCAAACAGTGAACCTGAAGTTCCGGTGGTGGCCAGCTGCCTGTATCCACGCCACGTCTGAGCTCAGCGTCGCTGGGGCTGTTCAGTCTGCAGACGCATTAGCAGGTATCCCGCTAATCGTTTGCGATTCGTTCCATAAGATCCAGGCGCACCAGATCCTATGCTTCGGTACTGGGGGAGGGTAGTGTGCCAACCTGAGAAAGCCCCGTGAGCGCTCGTTGCGGAGGCTGCCGGTCACGTGCGAGCCTGCCGTTTCGCACGCGGGTGCGGTATCATTGCCGCTTTAGCGAGTGGCGCTTTCCAGCGAACCTTTCAGTTGGAGCAAAGTTCTGCCTGTAAGCGTATAACGCTCCCACCGCCGCCCACGACCAGAGCAGACAGAAAAGCAGGAGACGCCATCGACGCGGGCGTTGTTGCTGATGCGGTTGTGGCCCCGAAGGCGATTCTGCGGCTTGGTTCTTTTTCGATGCTTTCGGAGGCTGCCCGATACTGAAGGACGGTTCGTCCATTAAACGGGTATTTTCATCGATTTTTTCGCGTGGAATCGTCATCATCGGCTCCTGGCTCCATGCTGAAGTAGGCGAGAGGCGCTGTCCAAAACGACTCAAAGCCCTCCATTCCTCTTCGCTCACCAGACCATGGAGTTCGCTATCAAGTGAAGCGTCGCCTTCGCCATTTGAATTGTTTGCTGGGGCGATCCTCAGTTGCAACCAGGAAGTGTAGAGACGTTCGATGCGCAGGTCGCCTACATTTTTAACATATTGAGGCCACGGCGTCACGGGCACACCTGGAGTCAGAGAGAGACTGATTGGCGGCTCTGGTATGGCATCGTCTGGTGCGCTCCTGCAGGGCTCCTCAGGGCGCTCTCGAACGGCGGTGTTGGATTCAAGTTTCAGGAGCTGCATGGTGCTCCGGCTCCAGCACGCGTCCGCCGCGGTGACCGTCATCGCTTCGGCCTCGGGAAGGTCCGCCCATTGATAAGCAAGATCGTCGCCCCACAGTACCTCTGAGCTGTCAATAGTCATTTCGCCACGCCAGATATCGGTTGCGGACCACTGCAAGACGCAGACACTCTCGCAGCACTTTACCACTACGAAGCGTCCAAAAGCTGTATGAACCTTCAAAGCGAAGCGAACACGTACGATCGTATCGTCGAAACTGTATACAGGTACTTGCGGAGCTGCGTGGGGCTCAGTGTTATCTCCGAGCACGGCAACCAGCCACCGCACGGGTACAGTTCGCTCAAGGCGGCAACTCTGGCGATCCTGGTAACCATAGCAGTAGGAAAGCCGCCCATGGTGCGGGTAGCCCCAGAGCGTCTCAGCTGTGAGCGCACCCTCTGAGGCGTCAGCTGCTCGCACACAAGTCTGCGGCTGCTCGTCTGGTGAAGCACGCTCACTCCGCTGGAGTAGCACGCTTACGTCCCCACCTTCGCAGCTGGCGACTGGCCGTGGTACCAGAAATCGCAACCGAACTTGCATGATGCAGCCACTAGCTGCACTAGTTGAGCCGTTTTTCAAGACTCGCTGCTCAAGTCGAAAGTGACACCGGCCACACACACCAACAACGCCGTTCTACGTCGACCGACGTCAGTGTACAGTAGTGGCGAGAAACTCGCCCTGGCCAAGAAGTCTGCAACTGATGTGCAGACGCCTCCCTGTCTTTCTGGGCCGGCCACCGACTACATCTTACATATTCTTCTCATATAGTTCCACTTTGAGAGGTTGTCCAACAAAGTTCGTTCTTGGCGTCTCTGGAGGTCTCTTCTCCAGCACCGCACATCTCCATATATTTAATGGCGGCATTAAAATCTCGGTTCACGACTTCCATCCGTTTCTTGCCATTGATTGTACTCACTAGTTTAAGTAGCCCTCACACTTTTGCCCTCCTTTCCATTTGCTCTTCCGTCAGCGGTCCGTACTTTGCTATTTCCTCAGCACTCCGCTGACACTTTTCCATCTCCACTCTCTGAAGTGTACTACCCAGTTCATGGTGTGTATACGACGTTCGAAACTCATCTACAGGTATCATAACAAAATGCCGTGCAAACTCCTTGTACGCCCTCGCCGTTGGAGCTGGCGTGGTCCCATTTTTCGACGCCGAACGCCCTGCCCCATAAGCCACAACCAGCCTTTGACTTTCATCCTCCTTCAAGTCGCTCAAATGATTGAAAAAGTTGGCAAATGCCCGCTGCTTCCCACAATGCAAATTCATACACAAAACGGGCCCACTGGAGCTTGGTATATTCATTCCACAGCGCATCCCAATGAGCAACGCGAACTTCCATGAATTTCCGAAAAGCTTGAAAGTCCGCTCTGCGGCTCGTCACCTCGCCCATAGCTTCCAGGTGATCCATCATTCCTGCATTCCATGCAGCAATTTTCTTCCTCGCATTCATTATACCGACTTCTCGATAGAATCTTGCTCTTGAGAACCTCAACAGACGCATGTCTTTCTGACCTAATTTACCATCAGCACCATCTTCCACACGCTTGGGTACCGCGATGGCGATGACATTCGTATTCCCAGGGTCCGCGTCAACGGCAGAGTCGCTCTCATGCACTTTCTGTGCCGAAAGACCCGCCTCCTTCTCATCTTCTTGCTTCGCCACGGGCGAAGCCGAGGTCGGAAATGGCCGATCTGTCTTCAAACGCCGATAGTGTACACACATGGCTACTCCATCAGTTTCGCTCATCCCAGTGAATACATTTTGCTTGCTCACTTTGAGACGTTTGAAATCGAAGATATTCTTCCAGCACGTCTCCCGGTTCTCGCCGGTGAACTCTGTCATCCTTACATTGAACTCCGGACAGGTTTCTCTCATTATGCTGTACAGGACTCTGGAGTCGATTGGCATAAAATGCGACTTGATCTCGCACCTCGGAACGACGTTGAAGCACTTCCCCATCCGGGCAGCTATCCGTTCCAACAACGCTTCATTTTCCCCACTCAGCTGCCTTTCGGCCTTGCGTTCGAGTTCCCGGTCCAAAAACACAAAATAGCGCAGGAAGAACGGATAACATTTTTCTTATCTTTTTTCGTAGCTGATACCTTTTCCGCTGTATTCGCCAGCCCCAAGACTGCACGGCGCTCTTGAACAGCGGCACAGATCACAGAAGCTTCATTCTTTCTCCTGCGTAATGTCCTCTTGTCGAAGAATTCGATCTCCCGTTCATGGAAGCGATCGTTCTTGATGCCAGTGATGATGGCCCATATCCCTTTGCGAGATAGGCCCGGGCAGAGTGCAATCACGGCGCTTATCACGAAACGTTCGAGGTTCAAAGTCAAATGTTCGTTCAGGTTCTTGACGCACTTGATCGCCCCCTATGCGCAAAAATCCGTGTTATCCTTCTAACGAGTACCGTTGAGGCGGTAGTTGGGGTATTTTTCGTGGAGGGCATGCGCTCGGTCGTTTCTCCTCGACGTTTCCCCAGTGCCGAACATCAAGTGACGAATAAAGGTCTTGTTGAAAAACTCTCCCAGAACGCCGACTATTTTGACGTCCTTCACATCGCGATACATCTTCCTCAACAAATGCATCAGTGCTAAAGAAGCGATGTGAACACTCATGGGGTAAGACTCGACACGGTTTCTCATCGCTTCTCGCAACTTTTGCTGGTAGGGATCCCTGATATGGCCGAGAAGACAGGATTTCACCACCATAACGTCGTATGATCGTCTTTCTTGCAGCCTTTGACGTAGGGCCTCCTGCCATGGCTTCTCCGCCTTGTCTCGTTCCTCTTTGCTTGGCTCTGTTCTTCGTTTCTTTCAGCCAGCCAGCGTTACTGGCGCTTCAGGATTCTCCATTTCCTTTTCCATAACTTATCTTCTCTTTATTTTTCAAGACGAACGCACTTGGAAGGGTTTTGCTGTAAACCGCGAAAAATCAATTGAATAAACTTACTTGAGAGTTGAAACACGATTGAATTGAAAGACTATAGTTTGCTCTGACTTTTACGCATATACAACTTGGCCGTTAGAACAACAAGTCAACGAGTGATCATGATAGCGTCGCTCTTCTCAACGGTAACATGCGCGTCGTGCTCGTGACTGCCAGATCACGAGGTGCGCTGACCGACCGCACTATATACAACGATGAACAGAGACCAACTACTAACTAGCACCGAGATAACAATTTCTTTCCCCTCTACGATAAACGCTGAACGGAGAAAAGGTTTCCATCTATCGAAAGTTTACCTTCAAGGCAGAGGGTCTTGGGATCAGGGTGTCTGCCGGGCTTGCGCTCTGTGCAACTCTGCAGTGGCGAGTGGCGTGACGCGACCTGAGCTGCTCGTCCCCAACGTAGTTTATTCTTGTAGAACGGGCAGATAGGCTGCGTCTGGGCGTCACACTGGTCACGCTGGACTCCTTGTAAATCGCTTCCCGCTGCCGCAGGCAGTACGCATGTCTGCGCAACTTGCTGGTTCCCAGAGTGCTTATGAATCGCGACCCCGTGTCGAGTGCACCACCCCTAGAGCCGACGCTCTCAATGGTATGGCAAAAACGTCCTGTCGCCGTGCTGCATCGGCTCCAGTAAGATAGGCGGTATGCTGGGTACTTACGATAGACACGCGGCTCACGATAGAACGTACAAAGCGACCACTACATCTGAGTACAGGTGATGGAACTTGAAGATAAGCGCATCATGATGGACGGTTTCTCAATAGCCATTATCCATACATCCCAAAATCTGGAATGTATGGACCATGTAAACGTTTTGGTTTCGAAAACAAATCGGACACCAGAGCGACGCACCGCATAGAAGCGCTCACGGCAATTATATTGCGGAAACGAGGCGGTATCGGCTCTGGAACTTGTGGTAGCGGCAGCGCCAGCGTCAGAGGAGGTTCGTGGGATAGCTGCTTTGTGCTGCTTGGCCATGGCAATCCACAACTAACTCAAATATGTTGAATTGCAGTAGAGAGCTTGGAAGAGCGACTTTAGCGACTGTTTGGCAGAAGGGGCAAGTTTTGGGCTTGCGGGCGTGGTACGCGCAGGTTACAGCTTGTGATGCTGCCGGGGGTTACCTCCTAGGAGGCAAACGTTTGATCACGCAGCTCATCTCACCTGCCGATAGTGTGGGGCCACGGAAAATGGGGGTACCGACGGCGGTTTCGGTGCAGAGACTGTCCTCGTCATGCGCTGGAGAAACGGGCACTGCTGCGAGCGAACGCAGCGCGAGCGTGCCGCGCTTCGATCCGTCTGTGCACATCGTGACGCGTCGGACTCGCGTCCGGGAGCAGCTGGACGCAATTTTCAAACCACGAGCTGTGGCAGTGATTGGTGCGACGGAAAAGCCCGGCTCCGTCGGTCGCAATATTTTCCAGAACCTGCTCTCGCCTTTCGGCGGTGCCGTGTACCCTGTGAATCCCAAACGAAGCCACATTTTGGGTATACGCGCATATCCGAATGTGTCGGCAATTCCGGAGCCAATAGATCTCGCTGTTATCACGACACCCGCGAGAACAGTGCCGTCGATTATGCGCGAACTCGCTGACAACCGCGTTCCAGGCTGTGTGATTATTTCGGCGGGTTTCGCCGAGGCGCAGGTTGGTGGCGAGGGTCGAAAGCTTCTCGATGAGACACTCGCAGAGGCTCGGCGTGGAGGCACGCGTATCATCGGACCAAACTGTTTGGGTATCCTCAATATCTCGACAGGGATGAATGCGTCGTTTGGTGCACGGGCAGAGTACGTTAAAGGCGATGTGGCTCTGCTGAGTCAGAGCGGAGCTTTGGTCTGCTCGCTTCTCGACTGGGCACTGAAGGAACGATTTGGTTTCAGCAAAGTTGCATCGTTAGGAACGATGTGCGACGTCGACTGGGCGGATATGATTCGGTATATCGGTGAGGATACGCATTCGAGGTCGATTGTTGCCTACGTTGAATCGATTGGGAATGTTCGCGCCTTCATCTCGGCTGCTCGAGAGGTTGCAACCACGAAACCAATTGTGGTGATTAAAGCTGGACGCACGCCCGCTGCGGCTGCGGCAGCAGCGTCACACACCGGCAACCTTACTGGGTCGGACGAAGTGATTGGGGAGGTCTTGCGCCGTGCCGGAGTGCTGCGCGTGGATCGAATCGATGATCTCTTCCTCACTGCAAGAGTGCTGGCGCAGCAACCTCGACCTCGCGGAAAAAATCTTACGATCATAACGAATGCGGGAGGGCCGGGGATCCTAGCGGCAGATGAGTTGGTTTCGGGTGGTGGTGCTCTCACCGAGCTCTCATCAGAAACCATGGATGCACTGGACAAGGTGCTCCCGGCAGCCTGGTCGCATGCGAACCCGGTTGATATCATTGGAGATGCGACACCAGAAACGTATGCGAAGGCGCTTGAGATCTGCTCCAAGGATGTGAACACGGACGGCACGCTTGTGATTCTGACGCCGCAGGTCATGACCGATGCTACTGCAACCGCAGATATTCTGGTACGCGCGGCAGCCACAGCGCGTGCCGAGGACAAACCAGTGCTTGCGAGCTGGATGGGGGGCATTGATGTTTTAGCGGGCCAGGAAATCCTGAAACGCAACGAGATCCCCAACTTCGCGTTCGCGGACGTGGCTGTTCGCATTTGGAACTATCTTCATCGTTACAATTCGATTCTCGAGAGCCTCTACGAGGTACCAGAGGGCCCCTCAACCCGTGTTGCAGGGATGCGCCAGATTAAGCGTTCTGCAGAAGAAATGCTCGAGCAAGCACGCCAAGCAGGGCGAATCGTGCTGAACGAGTACGAGAGCAAGAGACTTCTCAGCATGTACGAAATTCCAGTTTTGGAGGCGAAGCTAGCGCATTCGGAGGATGAAGCCGTTGAGATCGCGAAACGTATTGGTTTTCCGGTCGTAGCCAAGCTGTTGAGCCACACGATCACACACAAGACCGACGTTGGTGGCGTGAAGGTGAATCTCCACACACCGGATCAAGTTGTCGAAGCCTTCCATTCGATTCGCGAGAGCGTCACCAAGCTCCGCGGCGCAGAACACTTCCAGGGCGTTATTCTGGAACGAATGATCGATCTTCGCCCCGGAGGATACGAGGTCTTGTTGGGGAGTACACTCGACCCGCAAGCAGGACCTATTGTGGCGTTTGGCACCGGTGGAACCCTTGTGGAAGTCTACAGGGACGTCAGTCTCGGCATACCGCCGCTGAACTCTGCGCTCGCGCGTCAAATGATGGAACGAACTCGCATTTACAATGCACTGAAGGGCGTGCGGGGCCATGACCCGGCTGATCTTGAGCAGCTGCAAACAGTGGTATCTCGCTTCTCTCGAATGGTGTGCGAACAACGCCTTATCAAAGAGTGTGATATCAATCCGCTGTTTGTGACTCCACGCGGTATTGTGGCAATTGATGCCCGTGTCGTCTTGCATGACCCGCACGTGTCACTGGATACTGTACCGCAGCCGGCCATCCGCCCGTACCCCTCGGAGTATGTCAGCCCCTGGAGCGGCGACAGTATGGGGAACCTCCCGGTGGTGATTCGGCCCATCCATCCCTCGGATACACCAAAGCTTTTAGAGTTCTGGGACGCTCTGTCAACAACAGGCACTGGTTATTTAGTGCCACAAGTCGTTGCCGCAGCGCCCACTCGTGACGTGAACCTACGGGATCGATGGCTGCGCAATCGTTTGCTTCGCATAGCCTTTTGCGACTTTAACTCGGAAATGGTGATCATCGCCGAGGCCCGTGATGCCGAAGGGAGCGCTGCAATCCACGCTCTAGCCCAGCTGCGTTTGCAGCCGGAGCCGGACCCCGGTCATTTTGCGATTAACGTCTTGGACACGGACCGTGGGCACGGCCTCGGGACAGAGATGCTCCGCCGACTCATGGATATTGCGCGTCGCGAGGGCTTGACTCGAATATGGAGCGAGATCGCACCGGAGAATCGGGCTATGCAGCGCATTTGTGAGAAACTCGGTTTCCAGCTGGGACCATTACCAGACCAGGAGAATGGCAATATTCTCGCCGAGTACGTTTTGAGCGCGTGAAGGTTTTGTCGGAGGTGCTTGCTCGTGTCCAGCTTTTTACTGCGAAGCGTGTGCGGAGTATCGGGCTCGAGCGACTGCCTGAAGGGGGGAGGGGGGTGACGAAGCCGAACGGGGAAAGCGTATAACGTTTGATGCAGTTTTATAGGAAGGACGGTTTAAAGCGTGTTTTGCTTCGCGACGCTTTTAGAATACGACTTGATTGCGCGCTTCGAATGGCCTGCCGCGTACTGGAAAGATCGCTGTGGTACGCGTAAATCCATTACAAACTTTTGAGCTGGTGCTGCCTGAGTATTCAGATTATGCTGGGGAAAGATCTGTCAATGGTCTTGCTTCATCGCTTTGTATCCAACTTCGGTGCGACCTTCGCAGCGGTGTACAGTGGTAGCGGTGAACGCGTCCTAGACATGACGTCTCCAACTGACGTGCAGACGCCTCCCCGTCTCTCTCGACCGGCCGCCTACTACTGACTTCAACTTTTTTTTTCATATAGTTCCACTTTGAGAGGTTGTCCAACAAAATTCTAGCGTGTCAACTGTGGAGGTCTTTTCTCCATCACCGCACATCTCCGTATAATGATTGCGGCGTTAAAGTCTCGGTTCACGAAATCCATACGTTTCTTGCCATCATTCGTTGTACTTACTCATGCAACTAGTCCACGAACTTTCGCCATCTTTTTCATTTGCTCCTCCGTCAGCGGTCCGTACTTTTGTATATCCTCGGGGCTCCGCTGGCACTATTCCATCTCCACAATCTGAAGTGCGCACCCCAGTTCATGGTGTGTATGGGACGTTCGGAAGTCATCTACGGGTATTGTAACAAAACGCCTTGCGCACTCCTTGTACGTTCTTGTCGTTGGAGCTGGCTTAGTCCCTTTTTGGGTCTTCAAGCGCCCCTGTCCGTACGCTACTACGAGCCTCTGACTTTCATCCTCCTTCAAGGCGCTCAACTCATTGAAAAAATTCGCGAATGCACGCTGCTTCCCACAGTACAAGTTCATTCGCAGACGAGCCAACAGGGGCTTGGTATACTCCTCCCACAGCGCATCCCAATGGGCAACACGAACTTCCATGAATTTCCGGAAAGCTTCAAAGTCCGCTCCGCGGATCGTCACCTCGCTCAGAGCTTCCATTTGATCCTTGATTCCTGAATTCCAATTCTCGATTTGCTTCCTTGCATTCATTATACCCGATTCTCGATTGTATCTCGCTCTCGAGAACCTCAAATGACGCAGGTTTTACCTACGTAAGTTACATTCAGTGCCATCTTCCCGACGCTTGGGTACAGCGATGGTTATGATATTCGTGTTCCAGGGACTAAGGCCGAAGACAAAGTTGTTTTCGTTGGGATTATACGTCCCATGGCCCGTCTTCTTGTTTTCGTGCTTCGGCAAGTGAGATAATGAAGACGGGATAGGACGACCTGCCTTCATCCGCTGATAGTGTACACATATGTATACTCCATCGTTATCGATTGTCCCAGTGAATACCTTTTTTTGCCCGGTTTGGGACGCTTGGAATCGAAGATATTCTGCCAGTAGGTGTCCCGGTCTTCGCTGATGATCTCTTTGTTGCTTACATCGAGCTCTGGACAGATCTCCTTCATGAAGTTGTAAAGGACGATGGAGTAGATATTCACAAAATGTGACTTGAACTCGCATAACCGAACACCAATGAAGCGCAACCGTAGAAGCGATTGAATATCATCTCTCCAACTCTTCATTTTTTCCATACTCAGCTCCATTTCGGCCATGCGTTCGAAATTGGTCCAAAAACATGAAGTAGGGGAGAATAAGGGATAACATCTCTCTTCGTTTTTTCTCATATCTGACAATTCTCCTCTTGGGTTGACAAGCCCCAAGACCGAAGGATGCTTTTGAATAGTCGCGCGGATAACAGAAGCCCTATTTTTTCTACAGCATGATGTACCCTTGTCGATGAATTCAATCTCCTGTTCATGCTGGCGATCGTTTTTCATACCATCGATGATTGCGCATATCCCTTCACGAAACAGGCCCGGGTACAGCGCAAGGACGGCGCATATCATGAAACAATCGAGGTATACGATCCTATTTTTCCTCACATTCGTGAGGCACCTGATTGCCCTGTATTCGTAGGTATCTGCGTCACCCCTGTATTGCGCACCGTAAAAGCGGGAGTTTGCGTAATGTTTCCGGAGAGCATGGACTGTCTCATTTCTCCTCGAAGTTTCCCAGGTGCCAAACATCAACTGGCTGACAAAGGTCGTGTTGAAAATTTCTCCCTCTCCAAATGCATCAGTCCCAAAAGACGCGTTACGAACATAGCTTGAGCACGAATCGCCATCGTTTCTGAAGGCCTCTCGCAACTTTTCCCTGTACGGATCCTTAATATACCCAAGAAGACAGGATTTCATCACCATTTCATCGCTCTGTCGTCTTTGTTGCAGCATTTGACGTAGGGCCTCCCTTTTTTGCTTCTTTGCGTTATGCTGTTCCTCTACACTCGGCACAGTCCTTTGTTCTCTTCCGGCGGCCGGCAATACCGGTCATCCAAAAACCTTCTACCTCCAGTTCCATAAGTTTTCTATTTTATAAAAAACATTATGGACGCTTCTAGTTTAAACGGCGGCAAAGCAGTAAAATACTTTAACTTGAATATTGAAACACGATTGAAGTAATACCGACACTTTGCTACCATTTGATCGCAAACACAACTGGCCCCGATACAGCCGCAGGTCAAAAAGTAGCCATTATCGCATTTCTCTTCACCGGCGAGACAGGTTGCGTGTTGTGACGGCCACATATCGTGGTTCGCGTACGGGCCACACAATACAAAAAAAGAACGGAGTGTGGCCGATTACTAGCAACGAGGTAACGGTTCCTTTCCACATCTGTTGCAGACCTTGAAAAGAGGAACCTTTTGCTCATGGTCTAACGATTACCTTAGAGGTGGAGGGTCCCACAAACCGGAAGACGCTACCTGCTTTTGCTCCGCGTGACTCTTAGTGGTGGAGAATGTGACGCACCTGAGTATCTCGTCCGAATCGCGTATGGTTCTGGGACTAGGAGCGGGTGTGCTGCATTTGGGCGTCACCTTGGTCGCGGTGGACTCCTAGTATACCGCTTCGCGCAACCGCAGGCTGATGGTCTGCATGTACAGCTTGGGGGCTCCCAGAAATATAAATAGCCCTGATTCCGTTTTGCGTGAACCAAGCCTCTTCTGACGCGCTCAGTGGTATACCAAGGCTGTTCTGTTTCCGTAGCGCATCCGCACCAGCGCCTTAATCGCGACGGTGGGTGCACACGACTGGCACTCGACGCACGAGAGAACGTATGAAACGGCCAGTGCATTCGAGAACTGGTAAAAGCGATGGAACGTACAGATATTGCTCAGCATGATGGACGCTTTCCCGAAAGGCAATATCGATCCGGCAAGCTGGGATACATGGTCAGTGGAAATGTTCTGTCGAACTAAAGAAAGCATATCGCGGGAGGGAATTCCTTAATGGCTCTGGTGTTCGAAGCATCGCCTTGGCAGTGCGTATGCGCTGATATCATCCTGCCGGAGGGAATTCCCTTATACTTCCGCTGGGCCGAGCCCTTGCGTGCAGCGGCGAAGTTTATCCACGATCGTCGTGATCTCCGAGCGGAACGTTGCGCAGCGCTTAGCGCGAAGTACTTGCGAGGTTACTGGTCGGAAAACTGGGAGCTTTACCTAGTTTCTGAAAAGGACATAGACCACTTGTGCTAGTTCCACTCAAAGCTTGAAATTCTACAGGAGGCTTAGGTAAGAATCTGTGCAATTGACGGACGATCACTCGTGCAGCTACACAACAGAGGTTTTTGACTGGATACGCACGCTTACGCGAACCTTCCTAGGTGGTGACGCACTCGGCAGCTTTGCACCGGAGAAAACCTAATCCAAGAAAATGCAAGCCCTTTTCGTTTCTGTCCCGTTATACCAGGAAAGATACATTGTTCGCGCGCGCGCTGCAACTCGAGCACCGTTCCCGCTGCGTACGCCTCGTAACGGGTGCTTCGCAGCTGGACATTGTCACCACTGCCAGCATCCGCTTCCTTTGGTGGTGCAGCGTTTGCCTGTAGCGCGCCGGCACCACGCGCTGCATCTTCGTATGGGCCCGAAACAGTCGCAGATCGCTGTGATCACTGGCGCGTCCTCTGGGGTCGGTCTGTATGCAGCTCGCGCTCTGATCAGCAAGGGCAACTGGCACATCGTCATGGCATGTCGTGACATTGATCGGGCGGAACGCGCAGCAAACAGCGTGAACCTCCCAAAGGACGCCTATACAGTGCTGCATTGTGATCTGGCAGATTTC
>Ga0078972_1009619_pt1 | contig 18912 bp, 31 predicted proteins | sample YelNatPaOPGAMG01_FD_67568 | JGI IMG/M metagenome (GOLD analysis project Ga0078972, IMG submission 67568) | Hot spring thermophilic microbial communities from Obsidian Pool, Yellowstone National Park, USA - OP-RAMG-01 (SPADES assembly) (version 2) | ecosystem: Environmental > Aquatic > Thermal...
CTGGTCAAACCCAAAGTATTTCTATTTCCATTACTTCCTCTTCAACTGCTTCTCCTGGTTCCTACACTCTCTATTTTGATGTAGGTTCTAGCCCTGGCCAATATGATTTAGGCTATAGATCCTTTACCTATGAAGTAACAAGTGCTGCCACCCCCACCCCAACCCCAACCCCAACACCTACTCCAACCAGAACTCCTACCCCAACACCTACACCCACACCCACTCCCACACCAACACCCACACCAACCCCAACCCCAACACCAACACCTACCTCAACTCCAACTCCAACTCCAACTCCAACACCAACTCAAGCGCCAGCACCTACTCCAACCCCGGATCTCTGTGAGGGTAAATATTGTGGTCCATGCAATGGTTGCAGCTCAATTTATGATTCTTCTTGTTGTACTTATGAAGGAAGAGCCTGTCTCTATACTTCATGCGTGGAGTTATACACTTGTCGAATAGATTGGTGCCGTCCCACTGATGGTACATGTCAGCAAAGTTCTACAAAATGTACCTGTTCTACAGGCCAAAAATGTTTAAGCGATAGCGATTGTTAATAATACAAAATTATGTTAAAAGCTTATCAAAAATTTTTATTAATTTTAATTAGCGCACTCATTTTCATTGGATTAATGGTTGTTTTGTTTCAAACAAAAAAACCGTTCATAGTGCGAAAAGAAGGAATTTCGATTTCCTCTTCTCCTTTAACGCCAACACCTATTTCCAGTATTCGGCCGGAATCACAAAAGGAAATTTATGCATTCCCAGCATTGGTACTCTCAAAAAGAGATAACTATCTAGTTGTAGAACCTGCAATACAAAAAGAAAACTTTCCTTATAAGGAATATCAAGTTTTTATATCTCCACAAACAATTATTGAGAAAATTGTTTTAACTCGGGGATTAAATCCTCCTCAAATACAAAAAAGAGAAAGGGTTGATTTTTTAGAAATTAAAGAGAATACTTTGTTAAATTTGGTAGTTAATGAAAATGCTGCTATTCATCAAGATCTCTCCGCAAAAGAAATTACTATTTTGGTTTCTGAATGAAACGATTCATTAAAAGAAAGTCTCTCTTAATTTATTATTTTTTTGAGGTTTAACACAACCTTCGAGGACTTGACAAACAATTCTCAAAAGAACTAAAATAGAATTGGGCCCTGCCCTTTCTAGGATTCTGGGACAAAAGCTTTCTATGGGAGTCGGAAATGATTCTATCCCTGAGGGGGATAGACTTCGACACCCACTTTTGTTCTTTTCCATGAATCGCTAGAAATGAGGCAGGGCCCTTTTAATTTTTCGGAGTGCCGGGAATTGAACCCGGAGTACCCCGCACTAAATTTTTGTTCGGGATGCCGGGAGTCGAACCCGGATCGCACCCACCCCAAGGGTGTATACTGCCGTTGTACTACATCCCGGAGTTTAGCATTTAGTGCGGGGCGGACTACCGTTATCCTACACTCCGATTTTTATCTTTTCTTTTAACAAGAGTTTTCTGCACTTTGTGCAAGCTAAAATTTTTTTTCCAGAGGGAAGCTTCACTGGTTGCAAATTTGGTTTTTGTATTTTTTTGCCAGTGGGATTATATTTCCCTCTGAGTTTTTTTCTTTTAAAAGCTATTTTAGATTTTTTTCCACAAATTTCACATTGTTTTGCCATATAAAAAATGTTATCATAAGAAAAATAAAAAATCAATGAGGATAAGCTTTTCAGAAAAAGAATTGGTTGATCTTTTGTGGGCCTGGGCTGCAATTTCCCTTTCTTTTGCCATAATTTTGAGTAAAACCCCGTATGGATTTTTTAATTTTTCACAAAATCTTTTAGTTGCGGGATTGAGTGTTGGAATAGCTTTTATCTTCCATGAAATTTCTCACAAAATTTTAGCTCAAAGATACAATTGCTGGGCAGAATTTAGAAAATTTGATCTTGGTTTAATTTTAGCAGTTCTTTTTAGTTTCTCTGGTTTTACTTTCGCTGCCCCTGGCGCAGTTTTTATTTTTGGTCTCACTTCAGAAAAAGAAAATGGAAAAATTGCAGCTGTAGGTCCTCTGGCAAATTTGATTTTGGCTTTTTTGTTTTTGATTTTTGGCTATTTTTTGAAATCTGAAAATACTCTCATTTTGCGAATTGTTTCTCATGGTTTCTATGTAAATTCTTGGTTAGCATTTTTCAATCTTTGGCCTTTTCCTCCCTTAGATGGTTCAAAAGTAATAAGTTGGTCGGTTTTTGTTTGGGGAATAATGATAGGGGTTGCAGGCTTTTTGGTTTTTTATCTTTAAACTCTTGACATTCAAATAAATTTTGATAAATTAATTTTTATGCCGACAATTCATCAATTAATTAAAAAAGGAAGAAAAAAAATTCCAAAATACTCACGCTCAAAAGCGTTGCTTTTTGGATTTAATAGATTGAAAAACAAACCAGTAAATTATCCCTCTCCTTTCAAAAGAGGGATATGTTTGAAAGTTTTCACAATGACTCCGAAAAAACCAAACTCTGCTTTGAGAAAAGTAGCCAGAGTGAGATTGACCAATGGAGCAGAAATTACAGCTTATATTCCTGGAGAAGGACATAATTTACAAGAGCACTCAATTGTTTTAGTAAGAGGAGGAAGAGTAAAGGATTTGCCAGGAGTAAAATATCACATTGTAAGGGGGGCTTTAGATGCAGCAGGAGTAGAGGGAAGAAAGCAAGAAAGGTCAAAGTACGGCACAAAGAGAGAAAAACAATGAGAAGGAAAAAGAAAGTAAAGAGAATTATACCCCCAGATCCAATCTACAATAGTGTTTTGGTTTCAAAATTTATTAATCATGTAATGAGAAGGGGAAAGAAGGAAAAGGCAAGAAAAATAGTATATCAGGCATTTGAAATTATAAAAGAAAAAACAAAAAAAGACCCCCTTGAAGTTTTTGAGAAAGCTTTAGAAAATGTAAGACCTTTGTTGGAGGTTAGACCAATGAGAATTGGCGGTGCTACTTACCAAGTACCCAGAGAAGTTCCCTTAGAAAGAGGACAATTTTTGGCGATGCGTTGGATTTTAGAAGTTGCAAGAAGTAGAAAGGGAAAACCAATGAAAGAAAAATTAGCCGAGGAATTAATAAATGCAGCAAACAATACCGGGGCAGCAATAAAGAAAAAAGAAGATACTCACAAAATGGCAGAGGCCAACAAAGCTTTTGCCCATTTTGCCTGGTAAAAACTATGCCTAGAAAATATCCCATTGAAAGATATAGAAATATTGGTTTTATTGCCCATATTTCTGCAGGTAAAACAACAACAACTACCTGCGTTTTATACTATACAGGAAGGGTTCATAAAATTGGATCATTGGAAAAAGGAACTACACCTTTAGACTGGATGATCCAAGAAAGAGAAAGAGGATTGACAATTATGGCTGCAGCTACTTCTTGCTATTGGACCCCAACTTATCCTATAGATTCAAAAAAAGAAGAATATCAAATTAACATTATTGACACTCCAGGTCACATTGATTTTACAGCCGAAGTTCAAAGATCTTTGAGAGTTCTCGATGGGGCAATAGTTGTTTTTGATGGATCCGCTGGAGTTCAATCACAATCTGAAACTGTTTGGCGCCAGGCTGATAATTTTTCAGTTCCTCGACTTTGTTTTGTAAACAAAATGGATAAAGTGGGGGCAGATTTTCAAATGAACTTAGAATCAATTTGGAAAAGGCTTTCTCCAAATGCTTTTCCAATTCAATTACCTGTTGGTCAAGAAAGTTCTTTCGAAGGACTAATAGATTTATTAACAATGAAAATGTTGAGATTTGAGGGGGAAGAAGGGGAAATTCAAAAAGAGTTTGAAATTCCAAATGAACTCAAAGATTTAGCCCAAGAATGGAGGGAAAAATTAGTTGAAAGAATTGTGGCCGAGGACGATAGGTTATTAGAAAAATATTTATCTCATCAAGAAATTTCTATTGATGAGTTAAGAAAAGCTTTAAGAGAAGCGGTGATTAAATGCAAAATTTTCCCAGTTTTATTTGGCTCTCTTTTCAAAAGAATTGGAGTTTTGCCTTTGTTGGATGCAATTGTGTATTATTTACCCTCTCCAGCTGATTTGAAAGCAGTTAAAGGTACTGATCCAAGAACAGGAGAAATTATTGAAAGAAAACCTTCAGACGATGAACCATTTTCAGCTTTAGCTTTTAAAATTCAAACTGATCCCTATGTTGGGACTTTAACATTTTTCAGAGTTTATTCTGGAACATTAAAAAGAGGATCTTATGTTTTAAACAGTACAACTGGAGAAAAAGAGAGAATTGGAAGAATTTTAAGAATGCATGCAGCAGATAGGGAAGAAGTAGAAGAAGCTTTTGCCGGAGATATTTTGGCTACTGTTGGATTAAAAAATACTTCAACAGGTCATACCCTTTGCGACGAAGCTCATCCAATTGTTTTAGAAAAAATTGTTTTCCCAGAACCTGTAATCTCAATTAGAATTGAGCCAAAATCAAAGGCTGACCAAGAAAAAATGACAATTGGTTTGAAAAAATTAGCTGATGAAGATCCAACATTTAAATTCAAAGTTGATGAAGAAACAGGAGAAACAATAATTTCTGGAATGGGAGAATTGCATTTGGAAATAATTACTGATAGATTAAAAAGAGAATTCAAAGTTGAAGGAAATTTGGGTAGACCTCAAGTAGCCTACAAAGAGACAATAAAAGAAGTAGCTGAAGCAGAAGGAAAATATATTAGACAATCTGGCGGTAGGGGACAATATGGACATGTGATTATAAGAGTTGAACCAAAAGAAAGAGGATCAGGATTTGAATTTGTGGATGCCATAAAAGGAGGAATAATTCCTCAAGAATTTATTCCAGCTGTTGAAAAAGGAGTAAGAGAAGCAATGGAAAAAGGAGTTTTGGCTGGCTATCCATTAATTGATCTGAAGGTTACTCTTTTTGATGGTTCTTTCCACGAAGTTGACTCTTCAGAGTTTGCTTTCAAGATTGCAGCTTCAATTGCTCTTCAAGAGGCTGCAAAAAAGGCAAAACCAGTTTTACTAGAACCAATAATGAAGGTTGAAGTTACTACTCCTGCTGAGTATTTCGGAGAAGTTATTGGTGATTTGAGTGCAAAAAGAGGAAAAATTGAACAAGTGATTGAGAGACAAAATTATAAAGTTATTTTAGCTAAAGTTCCAATTGCTGAAATGTTTGGTTATGCAACTACCTTGAGGTCCTTGACACAAGGAAGAGGAACCTTTACAATGGAATTTAGCCATTATCAAGAAGTTCCAGAAAATATTGCAAAAGAGATTATTGAGGGAAAAAGAAAATAAAATAAAGGTCCAATAATTTTAAAAGGTCACATTAAATTTTTCTTTAACTCATATGGCAGAAAAAGAAAAATTTCAAAGAACAAAGCCCCATCTTAATATCGGAACAATTGGGCACGTAGATCATGGAAAAACAACTTTAACTGCAGCTATTTTGAAGGTTTTAAATATGAAAGGGTTGTATGCTCCGATAAAGACTGTAGATGAAATAGACTCTGCGCCAGAAGAAAAAGCTCGCGGTTTGACAATTAATATTTCTCACTTGGAATACGAAACAGAAAAAAGACACTACGCTCACATTGATTGTCCAGGACATGCAGACTATATCAAAAATATGATTACCGGAGCAGCCCAGATGGATGGAGCAATTTTAGTTGTTTCAGCAGTAGATGGTCCAATGCCCCAAACAAGAGAGCATATTCTTTTGGCAAGACAGGTAGGGGTGCCAGCAATAGTTGTATTTTTAAATAAATGCGATGCTGTCGATGATCCAGAAATTATTAATTTGGTCGAATCTGAGGTTAGAGAACTTTTGAAAAAATATGAATTTCCAGGAGATGAGATTCCAGTAATTAGAGGTTCGGCTTTAAAAGCATTGGAAGCAACCTCACTCGATGATCCTTGGGCAAAGTCAATTTTGGATTTAATGAAAGCAGTCGATGAATATATTCCAGAGCCAAAGAGAGAAATAGATAAACCATTTTTAATGGCAATTGAAGATGTTTTCTCAATTGCTGGTAGAGGTACAGTTGCTACTGGAAGAATAGAAAGAGGAATTATTAGACCTAACGAGGAAGTAGAATTAGTTGGAATTAGACCAACTGTTAAAACTGTTGCAGTTTCAATTGAAATGTTTAGAAAGATTTTGGACGAAGGAAGGGCAGGAGATAATGTTGGAATTTTGCTTAGAGGATTGAAAAAAGAAGAAGTTCTAAGAGGACAAGTTTTAGCAAAACCAGGAACCATTACTCCTCATACTGAATTTGAATGTCAAGTTTATGTCTTAAGTAAGGAAGAAGGTGGAAGACATACTCCTTTCTTCTCAGGTTACAAACCCCAATTTTACTTTAGAACTGCAGATGTCACTGGAGAAATTACTCTTCCTGAAGGAGTAGAAATGGTTATGCCAGGAGACACCGTTAATTTAAAAGTTAAATTGATAGTTCCAATTGCCATGGAAGAAAAACAAAGATTTGCTATTAGAGAAGGTGGAAAAACAGTTGGAGCAGGGGTTGTTACAAAAATTATAAAATAAATATATCGAAAGATGGCAAAAAAGAAAGTAGAAGAAGAAAAAAAATCAAAATTAAGAATTAAATTGAAAGCCTACGATCACCGAATCCTTGATAAGTGTGCGAGGGAGATCGTTGATGTTTTGTTAAGATATGGAGCAGAAATTGCAGGTCCTATTCCATTGCCTACAGAGATCCACAAATTTACCGTTAATAGACCAACTTTTGTTCATAAAGATTCGAGAGAACAATTTGAAGTCAGAATTCACAAAAGAATAATTGATGTTTTCAATCCTGATCAGAAGATAATTGAAGGATTGCAAAGTTTGAGTTTACCAGCTGGAGTGGAGGTTGAAATTAAAATGTAATTATGCTATCTTGTGTAAAAACACATTAAATAAAGATTAAAAAGCTAAATCCAATTAATAATACCGGGTTTAGCCCGGTATTATTATTGAAAATATGAAATTTATTTTAGGAAGAAAAATTGGAATGACCCAAATTTTCGATAAAGAAGGAAATCAAATTCCAGTAACTTTAGTTGAGGCTGGACCCTGTAAGATTTTACAAATTAAGACAAAAGAAAAAGACGGATATACAGCTATTCAAGTAGGTTTTTTGCCAAAGAAAAAGAATATAAAGAAAACCGAAAAAGGAAAGGAGTTTCATTATATTAAAGAAGCAAGAGTGGAAAATGTAGAAAATTATAAAGTAGGTCAAGAGATTGATGTTTCAATTTTCAAAGAAGGGGAGAAAGTAAAAGTATCTGGAATTTCCAAAGGTAAAGGATTTGCGGGAGTTGTTAAAAGATGGGGTTTTGCTGGAAGACCAAAGACTCATGGAACAAAGCATGAATTAAGAGCTCCAGGTTCTATTGGATCTGCAACTCCTCCAAGAGTAGTTAAAGGAAGAAAGATGGCAGGAAGAGCAGGGGGAGAAAGGGTAACAATTAAAAATTTGGAAATAGTAAAAGTTGATAAAGAAAATAATTTACTGGCAATAAAAGGTGCTTTACCAGGAGCTAAAGGAAGTCTAGTTGAAATTTATTCTAAAGATTAAAAATTATGAAAGTTGATATTTACAATCAAGAAGGTGAAAAAATTGGAGAAATGGAGTTGCCAAAAAAGATTTTTGATGTTGAGTTCAATCCTGATTTAGTCCATCAGGTTGTTGTTTCTCAAATGGCAAATAAAAGAACACCGATTGCCCACACTAAAGACAGAGGAGAGGTAAGAGGGGGAGGGAAAAAACCATGGCCACAAAAAGGTTTGGGAAGAGCAAGACATGGATCTATTCGGTCTCCAATTTTTAAGGGAGGAGGAGTTGTTTTTGGTCCAAGAAAATATAAAAAATTTGAAAAGAAAATCCCCAAAAAAATGAAAAGGAAAGCACTCTTTATGATTTTGAGCGAGAAATTAAGAAGAAATTTGCTTTTTCTATTTGAGGAAATAAAAGTAGAAAAACCAAAAACCAAAATTTTTGCCCAGTTAATTGAAAAGTGGAAAGAAAAAATAAAAAATTTTAAAAAAGGAAGTGTTTTGATAGCTTTAGGTAGAAAGGATGAAAACTTAAGTTTGGCAGCCAGAAATATTCCAAATTTAAAAGTGATGCAAGCAAAAGATTTAAATTGTTTAGATCTTCTTTCATTCAAGTATTTGGTTTTAACAAAAGATTCAGTTAAGGTGATTGAAGAACAATTTAAAAAATAAAAAACATGGAAAATGTAAAATTCGACAAAATTATAAAATTTCCAAAAGTTTCTGAAAAAGCGACAATTTTAGCAAAGAACAATCAATATGTTTTTGAAGTGTTTCCAAAAGCTACTAAAAAGGAAATCAAAGAAGCAATTGAAAAAATATATGGAGTTAAGGTAGAAAAGATTCAAATAGTAAAATTGCCGAGCAAAAAAAGAAGAATGGGACAAATTGAGGGGAAGAGAGAAGCAATTAAAAAAGCAATTGTGAGAATAAAAGAAGGGCAAAAAATTGAAATTTTGCCAAGATAAAAATCATGGAAAAAGAATTATTAACAAAAAAAGAACCAGAAAAAAAATTGCTACTACCTTTAAAGAAAAAAGCAGGGAGGAATTTTTCTGGAAAAATTACTGTTAGACATAGAGGTGGTGGAGTGAAAAGGCTTTATAGGGTGGTTGATTTTGGCGAGGGAAAGTTAGGAATTCCAGGTAAAGTAATTGCTTTAGAATATGATCCAAATAGAACAGCCTTTTTAGCTTTAGTTGAATATCAAGATGGGGAAAAAAGATATATTTTAGCTCCAGATGGATTAAAAGTTGGAGATGAAATAATTTGTGCTGAAAATGCAGAAATAAAAATAGGAAATAGGTTAAAATTAAAAAATATTCCAGTTGGAACCCAAGTTTATAATATAGAATTGATTCCAGGAAGAGGAGGAAAAATAGTAAGAGCTGCAGGGACAAGCGCAAAGGTAGTAGCACAAGAAGAGAAATATACCCAGTTGCAATTGCCATCTAAAGAAATTAGAAGAGTTTCTAATGAATGTTTTGCTTCAATTGGTCAAGTTTCAAATCCAGGACATATTTTTGAAGACATTGGAAAAGCAGGAAGAAGAAGATTGAAAGGATGGAGACCTGCAGTAAGAGGAAGTGCAATGAATCCTTGTGATCATCCTCATGGAGGAGGAGAGGGAAAAACTCCTATTGGTTTGAAATATCCAAAAACTCCTTGGGGAAAACCAGCAAAAGGTATAAAAACTAGAAAGAAAAAATGGACTGATAAATTAATAATTAAAAGGAGAAAATAAAAAATATGAGCAGAAGTTCAAAAAAAGGTCCATATATTGATCAAAAACTTTTAAAAAAAGTTTTAAAGTTGAAGGCAGAAAATAAACAAGAGCCAATTAAAACTTGGGCTCGAGATTGCACTATTTGTCCTGAGATGGTTGGCTTTACTTTTTTGGTTCATAATGGAAAAGAGTTTATTCCAGTTAAAGTAAGAGAAGAGATGGTTGGACACAAGTTAGGAGAATTTGCCCCGACTACTAAGTTTTACAAACACGGTGGAAGAATGCAAAGAGAATTGGAGGCAAAACAAGCAGCTAAAGAGGCAGAAAAAATAAAAGAACAATTTTAATTAAAATGGAGGTAACAGCAAAATTAAATTATTTAAGAATTGCACCAAGAAAAGTAAGAATTGTCGCCGATTTGATTAGAGGAAAACCAGTAAAAGAAGCAAAAAAAATTTTGCAATTTACAGTTAAAAGAGCAGCCAAGCCTCTTTTAAAATTGTTGAATTCGGCAATTGCCAATGCTAAACACAATTTCAATTTAGACGAAAACAATCTTTATATTTCAAAAATTTTAGTAAATGAAGGTCCAAAATTAAAAAGGGTATTTCCAAGAGCCAGAGGTCATGCAGATATAATTCAAAAGAAAACTTCTCACGTGACATTGGTTTTAGATGAAATTAAAAAAGAAGAATAAAAAATTATGGCACAAAAAACTAATCCAAAAGTTTTAAGAATAAAAGGAATAGAAGATTGGAACTCAAGAGGATTTTATGAAAAAAACTTTGCTGATCTCTTGGAGGAAGATTTTAAAATTAGAGAGTTTTTAAACAAAAAAATAGGAAAGGCAGGCGTAGAAAGAATTGTAATTGAAAGATTCCCAGGAGAAATCAATGTTATTATTTTTACAGCTCGTCCTGGATTGATCATTGGGAGAAAAGGAGAAGGGGTTGAAAAATTAGTTCAAGAATTGAAAAAAGAAGTAGTAGGGGAGAAAAAAGGTTTGAAAATGGAAATTAGAGAAGTAAAAAATCCTTGGACTTCGGCACCTTTGGTTGCTCAATGGATGGCAGAACAAATTGAGAAAAGAGTTCCTTATCGCCGGGTTTTAAAAGGTGCTTTAGCAAGAATTATGACTCAAAAAGAGGTTCAAGGGGCAAGAGTTCAGGTTTCTGGAAGATTGGACGGAGTGGAAATTGCAAGAAGAGAATGGCTAAAAGCTGGGAGATTACCGCGCCAAACCCAAAGAGCAGAGATTGACTATGGAGAAGCAAGAGCTTATTGTAGATATGGAGTAATTGGGGTAAAGGTTTGGATTTATAAAGGAGAAAAATTTGAATAAAAAATATGTTGTTTCCAAAAAAGGTCAAATATAGAAAACAGCAAAAAGGAAGAATAAAAGGAAAAGAAGGGAGGGTTACTGAATTAGCCTTTGGCTCTTTTGGCTTGAAATGCTTGGAAGCAAAAAGGATTACTTCTAAACAATTGGAAGCAGCAAGAAGGACGATCTTAAGATATTTCAAAAAGGGAGGAAAACTTTGGTTAAGAATTTTTCCAGATCATTCAGTGACTTCAAAGGGAACTGAGTTTTCAATGGGGGGAGGAAAAGGAGATGTGGCTTATTATTGTTTTTTGGCAAAACCCGGAAGAATAATTTTAGAGGTTGATGGAATAAAAGAAGAAGTGGCAATTGAAGCCTTAAAACAAGCAGCTGCAAAATTGCCAGTTAAAACAAAAATTGTGAAAAAATGAAAGCAAAAGAATTGAGACAAAAAAGTGATAATGAATTGGAAAAAATATTGCAAGAAAAGAGGAAAAAATTGTATCAATTAAGGAGTGACTTGGTTGCGGGTAAGGTTAAAAATGTTAGAGAAATAAGAATGGTGAAAAAAGATATTGCAAGAATTTTAACAATTTTAAATGAAAGGAAATTAAACAAAAAATAACATGCCCAAAAAAAGATTAATAGGAAAAGTTGTTTCAGACAAGATGCAAAAGACGGTTGTAGTTTTGGTTGAAAGAATAAAAGAGCACCCAAAATATAAAAGAAGGTATAAAGTTTGGAAAAAATATAAAGCTCATGATGAAAAAGAGGAGTGTAAAGTGGGAGATATTGTGATGATTGAAGAATGTAGACCAATTTCAAAAGAAAAAAAGTGGCGAGTGATTAAAAAACTTTAAAAATATGATTGCGGTAGGAACAATGTTAAAAGTAGTAGATAATACTGGAGCAAAACTTTTGAAATGCATTCGGATTTTAAGAGGACAAAGGGCAAGATATGGATATGTTGGAGATATAATTGTAGGTACAGTGAAAGAGGCAGAGCCAAGAAGAGAGGTCAAAAAACATGATGTAGTAAGGGCAGTAATTGTGAGGCAAAAAAAAGAGATTAAAAGAAAAGATGGAACTTATGTTCGCTTTGATGATAATGCCTGTGTTATTTTAGAAGGAAAAACAAAAGATCCAAAAGGAAACAGAATTTTTGGTCCAATTGCTAGAGAAGTAAAGGAAAAAGGGTTTGAAAAAGTTGCAGCCTTAGCAGAAGAAATCATCTAGCTTGTTAGCTTATTAGCTTTTTAGCTTATTAGTTTTTTGCGAATTTCTTACTCCTAATAAGCTAATCAGCTACATGCTAATAAGCTAAAATTATGAAAATAAAAAAAGGCGATACAGTTTTAGTGATTTGTGGAAAATATCGGGGAAAAACCGGTAAGGTTTTAAAAGTTTTGCCAAAAGAAGGAAAAATTTTAGTCGAAGGTGTCAATATTGTAAAAAAGCATCAAAGACCAAAAAGAGAAGGAGAAAAAGGACAAATTGTTGAACTTCCAGCGCCAATAGATATTTCAAATGTAAAATTAATTTGCCCAAATTGCAAAAAGGCTACGCGGGTGGGATATAAAATTTCTAAAGGAAAAAAATCAAGGGTGTGCAAAAAATGCGGTCAAGAAATCTAATTTTGCATTTTGAATTAAAATATTATGAGGTTAAAAGAAAAATATCAAAAAGAAGTAGTTCCCAGAATGATGGAGATTTTTAAATATAAAAATAAGATGGCGGTTCCAAAAATTGAAAAAGTTGTGGTTAATGTTGGATTTGGAAAATTAGTTTCTGGAAAAACCCAAGAAGAACAAAAGAAAATTGCCAATGCAATTTTAGAAGATTTAGCATTGATTACAGGACAAAAACCAATTTTTACCAAAGCCAGAAAATCAATTTCAACATTTAAAGTAAAAAAAGGAATGATTCTTGGAGCAAAGGTAACTTTAAGGGGAAAAAGAATGTATGATTTTTTAGAAAGAGTAATTCATATTGCCTTGCCAAGAACAAAAGATTTTCAGGGGATTTCAGAAAAATCTTTTGATAAAAAAGGAAATTTAACAATTGGAATCCCAGAACATATTGCCTTTCCAGAAATTTCTCCTGAAAAGGTTGAAATTAATTTTGGTTTAGAAATAACAATTGTCACAAATGCAAAAAAAAGAGAAGAAGCCATAACCCTTTTTAGACTATTGGGATTTCCAATAAAATAATTATGGCAACAAAAGCTCAAATTGAAAAATCAAAAAAACCACCAAAATATAAAACTCGAATTGTAAGGAGATGTTTTCGCTGTGGAAGAAAGCGGGGTTATATGAGAAAATTTGGTTTATGTAGAATTTGTTTTAAGGAATTAGCTTCAAAAGGTTTAATTCCTGGAGTAAGAAAATCATCTTGGTAAAAACATGGATCCAATTGCTGACATGCTAACATCAATTTTAAATGCTCAAAAGGTGAAAAAAGAGATAGTGAGGATTCCTTTTTCAAAAATTAAATTTGAAATTGCCAAAATTTTAGAAAGAGAAGGGTATATTGAGAAAGCTGAAGAAAGAGGAAGATATAAAAAATCGATTTTGATTCATCTAAAATATGATGAAGAAGGGAGACCCGCAATTTCTGGTGCTAAAAAAATTTCAAAACCAGGTCAAAGAATTTATAAAGGTTATTTAGAAATTAAAAGAGCCAAAGGAGGATACGGGATTACAATTATTTCAACTTCAAAAGGTTTAATGACTGACAAAGAGGCAAAAAAGAAAAAAATTGGGGGAGAGGTGATTTGTGAAATTTGGTAAAAAATTATGTCAAGAATAGGAAAAAAACCAATTCAAATTCCAGAAGGAGTAAAAGTAGAAATTCACCAAAATAAAATAAGAGTTGAGGGACCAAAGGGGAAATTAGAAAAAAATATTCCTTCTGAAATTGATGTTCAAATTAAAGAAGGAATGATTTTAGTTTCTCCAAAATCAAAAACGAAAAAAGCCAAAGCGCTTTGGGGGACGATAAGACAAATAATTTATAATATGGTTGAAGGAGTAACAAAAGGATTTGAAAAAAAATTAGAAATTGAAGGATTGGGTTATCGGGCTTCAGTTTCAGGAGATGAACTTGTATTAGAGGTCGGGTTTTCGCATCCAGTAAAAATAAAGAAGCCAGAAGGTATTAATTTTTCAGTTGAAAAAAACATTATTACAGTTTCAGGAATTGATAAAGAACTAGTTGGACAAATTGCAGCAAATATCAGAAGAGTTAGACCTCCAGATCCGTATAAAGGGAAAGGAATTAGATATTTGGGAGAAGTAATTAGAAAAAAGGCTGGCAAAAAAGCAGTAGCGGCAGCAAAATAAATTTATGAAAAAAGAAAAAAGAAAACGCCGACACAAAAGGATTAGAGCAAAAATTTTTGGCACAGAAAAAAGACCAAGGCTTTGCGTTTTTAGATCGAACAAGCACATTTACGCTCAATTAATTGATGATGAAAAAGGACATACAATAGTTTCAGCTAGTGATTTAGAGTTAAAGGGAATTGAAAAAATGACAAAGGTCCAAAAAGCCAAAGAAGTTGGAAAATTAATAGCAAAAAAAGCAAAAGAAAAGAATATTGAAGAAGTGGTTTTTGATAGAGCAGGTTATAAGTATCATGGAAGAGTAAAGGCATTGGCAGAAGGAGCAAGAGAAGGGGGTTTAAAGTTTTAAATTAAAAATTATGGCAGAAGAATTAAATAAAAAAGAAGAAAAAGAAGAAAAATTTGAAGCAAAACTTTTGGAGTTAAGAAGAGTGGTTCATGTTAGAGCTGGGGGAAAAAGGTTAAGGTTTAGAGCAGTAGTGGTTGTGGGAAATAAGCAAGGAAAGGTTGGAGTTGGAATCTCCTCCGGTTTAGATGTGGCTCAAGCAGTAGAAAAAGCAACTTATCAAGCTAAAAAAAATGTGATTGAAGTTCCAATCGTTGATGGGACTATTCCTCATGAAGTTGAAGCAAAGTTTTCCAGTGCCAGAGTTTTACTGAAACCTCAAAGAAAAGGAAGAGGATTGGTTGCAGGAGGGGTGGTTAGAGTTATTTGTCAATTGGCAGGGATAAATGATATTTCTTCAAAACTTTTGGGGCAAACAAAAAACAAGTATAATAACGCGATGGCAACAATGAAGGCTTTATCTTTTTTAAAAAAGCCAAAAACTCAAAAATAAAATTCTATGCAATTGCACGAATTAAAACCAATTCATAAATCAAAAAAAGGAAAAAGAATTGGAAGAGGGGGAAAGAGAGGTACTTATTGTGGAAGAGGAGTAAAAGGGCAAAAATCAAGAGCAGGAAGAAAGCTAAAGCCAATAATTAGAGAAATAATAAAAAGGTATCCAAAGTTAAGAGGTTACAGATTTAAAGCAAAAAAGGAATTTGCAGTTTTGAATTTGGATGTTTTAGAGAAAAAATTCAATGAAGGTGAAAAAGTAACGCCAGAAATTTTAGTTGAAAAGAGAATAATAAGAAGAATTGGGGGAAAAGTGCCAAAGATAAAGATTTTAGGAAGGGGAGAAATAAAAAAGAAATTGGAATTTGAAAGGTGTTTATTTTCTAAAAAAGCGAAAGAAAAAATTGAAAAAGCTGGAGGAATTATTAAATAAAAATGCTAAATAAATTTTTACAAATTTTCAAAATTAAAGATTTACGAAACAAAATTTTGTTTATTTTGGGAGTTTTTGCGATTTTTAGATTTTTAGCTTGTATTCCTATTCCTGGGGTTGAAAAACAAAATCTTCAGGCATTTTTTGAACAATTTAGGATGTTGGGAATTGCAAATATTTTTACTGGAGGCGCTTTAGAAAGGCTTTCAATTGTGATGTTGGGGCTGGGTCCTTATATTACAGCTTCAGTAATTTTACAACTTTTGACTTTAATTTTTCCCCAATTAGAAAAAATGTACAAAGAAGAAGGAGAAGCGGGAAGGGAAAAGTTTGAGCAGTATGCAAGAATTTTAACAGTTCCAATAGCAGCTCTCCAGGCATTTGGAATGCTTACTTTTTTTTCTAGAAGAGGAGCAATTTCAGGAGTTTCTCCAATAATAATGTTTAATGCCACCTTAACTGTAACTGCCGCAACTTTACTTTTAATGTGGCTTGGAGAGTTAATTAGTGAAAAAGGTATTGGAAATGGAGTTTCACTTTTGATATTTGCTGGAATAGTAGCTGATTTTCCAAGCAATACCGGAGCGATGATTTCTGAATACAAAAGACTTTTGACTCAAGGGGTAAGTTTTTCGAGAGTATTTTCGTCTTATTTCCTCTTTTTTGTTATGTGTCTTTTTATTATTACTGGAGTAACCTTTATAAATGAAGCAAAAAGAGAAATCCCCGTCTCTTATGCAAAAAGAGTGAGGGGGAGATTAATGTATGGTGGAACCTCAACTTATTTACCATTGAGCATTAACCCTGCAGGCGTTATGCCAATCATCTTTGCCCTTTCAATTTTAACTTTTCCTTCAATGATTGCAAACTTTTTAGCAAACAATAAAACTATTTTGGGCAAAATAGCTCAACAAATAAATTTATTTTTCGAAAATCCAATAATCCATACTGCTTTGTATTTTATTTTGGTTTTTCTTTTCACCTATTTTTACACTTTAGTTACTTTTGATCCAAAATCAATTTCTGAAAACTTACAAAAATCAGGAGGATTCATTCCAGGTATTAGACCAGGAGAGAGCACGGCAAAGCATTTAAAATATACCCTAAATAGGATTTTGCCATTGGGAGCTTTATTTTTAAGTATTATTGCAATTATGCCAAGCATAGTTCAGGCAATTACAAAAATTAAAGCCTTTAGATTTTTAGTTGGGGGAACTTCTGTTTTAATTTTGGTTTCAGTTGCGTTAGAAACCATTAGGGCAATTAATGCTCAATTGGAAATGAGAGAGTATGAGACATTTTAATAACTCAAAACTCAAAACTCAAAACTCAAAAGTCAAAAGTCAAAAGTCAAAAGTAATAATTTTGATGGGACCTCCAGGTTCTGGAAAAGGAACTCAGGCAATTTTACTTTCTGAAAAATTCAATCTCTATTATTTTGAAACAAGTAAAATTTTAGAAGAAAAATTTGCTCTAGCCAAAAGAGGAGAAAAAATCGAAGTTGAAGGAAAGAAATATTCGATTTTAAAAGAGAAAGAACGCTGGTTAAAAGGTGAGCTTTGTAGCCCGCCATTTGTTACTTTTTTGGTCAAAGAAAAAATCAAGCAACTTTTTAAAGAAGGAAAAAATTTGATTTTAGCAGGTTCCCCAAGAACAGTTTATGAGGCAGAGAGAATAATGCCCCAAATTGAAAAACTTTATGGAAAAAAGAATATTAAAATTTTCCTTTTGGAAATTTCCCCAAAAGAAACTCTTCAAAGAAATTCTCAAAGAAAAATTTGCGAATTGATGCGCCATCCTATTATTTTTTCTCCTCAAACAAAAAATTTAAAAATTTGTCCATTGGATGGCTCAAGATTAATAAAAAGAAAGGGATTAGACGATCCAAAGACAATAATTAAAAGGATAGAAGCTTATCAAAAAGAAACTCTTCCAGTGATTGAGTATTTCAAAAAACAAAAGTACAAAGTTATTAAAATTAATGGTTCTCCACCTCCAGCTCAAGTTTTCAATGATATTTTAAAGCACTTAAAATGATTCCTCTAAAAACAAAAGAAGAAATTTTGATAATGAAAGAAGGAGGGCAAAAGTTAGCTAAGATTTTAAAAGCCCTAAAAGAAAGTGTTAAGCCTGGAATTAAAACTAAAGATCTCGAAGAGTTAGCTCAAAAATTAATTTTAAAAGAAGGAGCCATTTGTTCTTTTAAGGGATACAAAGATCCAGAAAGTACTTTTTTGCCATATCCTGCTTGTCTTTGCACTTCAGTGAATGAAGAAATTGTTCATGTACCGCCTTCAAATAGGGTTTTAAAAGAAGGGGATGTTTTGAAATTGGATTTGGGAATTTTTTGGAAAGGTTTTCATTTAGATGCAGCAATTACAGTTGCTGTGGGAAAAGTTTCTTTTGAAGCTCAAAGATTAATTAGGGTGACAAAAAAGGCTCTAAAATTGGCAATTAAAAAAGCAAGGCCAGGAAATACTTTTGGAGATATTTCAAATACAATTCAAAGATATGTTGAATCTCAAGGTTTCAATGTTATTAGAGAGCTTTGCGGACATGGAATTGGAAGAGAACTTCATGAGGAACCAAAAATTTTAAATTATGGAAAAAGGAAAACTGGAGAAAAAATTAAAGAGGGAATGGTTTTTTGCATTGAGCCTATGGTGTCAATTGGAGATTGGCATTTAGTAAGAACAAAAGATGGATTTGGTTATAAAACAAAAGATAATTCTTTAACAGCTCATTTTGAGCACACAATTGCGATTACAAGAAATGGACCCCAGGTATTGACAAGTTTTGAAAAATAAAACATAATTTAGGAAAAGGAGGCGGAGATGAAAGAATATAAAGTGATTATAGAGGGTGTATTTGGAGAGAGGCAAATAGAAGAAATTCTAAATGGCTTAGCAGAAGATGGATGGAGAGTAAATAGCGTTACATTTTTGGGCATTACAATTTCAGGCAAAACAAATCTTCCTACAGTGATGATTATTATGGAAAGAGAAAAATTGAGAGAAGAAGTAATAATTAACAAAGAGGAAGAGGCATTAGCTCTAATTTGAACTCTTAATATTTGGGCGCCAAAATGGCGCCTTTTTTCTTGACAGAATTTTTTGATTTTATATAATACTTTTGCATCGCAAGAGCCCGCGATGTGGGGGGCGGACAGCCCAATAAAACCTCGAAAATATCATTCTTCCTTTCACTAGCAAAAATAGAAATGAAATGTCCGCCCCCGCTACCTCCTGTTCTTTTTGTTACGGCTGTCTCTGACAGCCCTTTTTTGTTTTTTTAAATTTTAAGGTATAATGTTAAATATGGAGGAAGTTTTTTTGTCAGTTGTAATTCCAGCTTATAACGAAGAAAAAAGACTGCCCAAAACTTTAAATGAGATTTTTGATTATCTTTCAAAAATGAATTTTTCTTTTGAGGTAATTGTTGTCAATGATGGATCGAAAGATAAAACTGCAGAAATTGTTAGAGAGTTAATGAAAAGATACCCGAATTTAAAATTGATTGACAATAAAGAAAATAGGGGAAAGGGAGCAGTAGTTAGACAAGGAATGCTTGAAGCTAAAGGAAAACTTAGACTTTTTTCTGATGCAGACCATTCAACCCCAATTTCAGAAATTGAAAAATTCTTAATAGAATTTGAAAAAGGAGCAGATGTTGTAA
>Ga0078972_1009620_pt1 | contig 18910 bp, 16 predicted proteins | sample YelNatPaOPGAMG01_FD_67568 | JGI IMG/M metagenome (GOLD analysis project Ga0078972, IMG submission 67568) | Hot spring thermophilic microbial communities from Obsidian Pool, Yellowstone National Park, USA - OP-RAMG-01 (SPADES assembly) (version 2) | ecosystem: Environmental > Aquatic > Thermal...
GGGGGGGGCCCGGTGTGTGGGGGGGGGGGGGGGGGTCCCCCCCCGGGTTTGTGCCCCGGGGGGTTCCCCCCCCCCCGCTCGCCCTCCAGTACCCTAACTCGAGGAAAAGGCCTTGCGATAATGACGGCAGAGAGCAGCTTGCCAGCAATTCTGGGCGGTGAAGCGATTCGGCCGCAGGGCCCGCCCGATTGGCCGATGGCCGATGAATCGATCCTCGAAGCAGTACACTCAGCGTACCGCGACGGTTCTTGGGGCCGTTATCATGGCGGCCACGTCGCCCGGCTGGAGCAACGCCTGGCCGTGCTGCACCAGGTTGAACATGTTCTTACCTGTGGCAGCGGTACGTTCGCAATCGAGTTGGCCCTGCGGGCGCTGAAGATCGGGCCGGGTGACGAGGTCGTCATGGCGGCTTACGATTACGGCGGCAACTTTCTGAGTATTCACGCTGTGGGGGCGAGGCCCGTCCTTGTTGATGTTGATGCCGAGAACTGGAACCTTGCTCCGGAGAACTTGGCCGCAGCCTTCGGACCGGCGACGCGCGCTGTCCTTGTCTCGCATTTGCACGGCGGGCTGGTGCCGATGCGCGAGGTTCTGGCCCTAGCTAGACAATATGGGATCGCCGTCATCGAAGATGCCGCCCAGGCGCCAGGAGCGCGCGTGCAAGGACGAGTAGCGGGAACATGGGGCGACGTGGGCATTCTCAGCTTCGGCGGCTCGAAATTGCTGACTGCCGGCCGCGGCGGCGCTTTGCTGACGCGCCGTGCCGATGTGGCCCAGCGCGCCCGTCTCGCGCTCCAGCGAGGCAATCTCCTTTGCCCGCTCTCTGAGCTTCAAGCTGCCGTCCTGCTACCGCAGCTCGACCGCCTCGCCCAGCGCAACACGCACCGCCTCCGGGCCGTCCGCTTCCTCGAACAAGCGCTGCATGGCATACCGGGGTTGCGGCCGTTTCGCAATCGCCCCCGGGAAGATAGTCAACCGGCCTACTACAAGCTCGGCTTCCAGTTCGAGCCAGGGGCCTTCGGTTTGCCACGCGCACGTTTCGTGGCCGCCCTGCGTGCCGAAGGCGTCGCTATCGATGAAGGTTTTCCGGCCCTGCACCTGGGGCGTTCGCCAAGCCGTTGGCGCAGCTTGGGACCGCTGCCCCAGGCCGAACGCGCCCATGAAGGGGCCCTCGTGCTCCATCACCCCATCCTGCTTGGCACCGACGACGAGCTAAAGCAGGTAGTGCAGGCCGTAGCAAAAATTCACAGGCATGCCAAGCTGCTTCGTTGAGCCTCTTTCCAATATAAAAAATAGGCGACAGTGTTTTCCCTTTCAGGAGAAGCGACAATGGCGTTCGTGAAAGTGGCTACGGTTTCCGAAGTGCCGCCGGGCAAAGCCAAGCAGGCCAAAGTCGGTAACAAGATATTGGCCATCTTCAATGTCAACGGAACTTTCTATGCCATCGATGATACCTGTCCGCACCGCGGCGCTTCCTTGGCCGAAGGCGAGTTAGAAGGGCACGAAGTCACTTGCCCCTGGCACGGCGCGGTTTTCGATGTGACAAGCGGTGCTCATCTGTCGCCGCCAGCTCGCAGCGATGTTGCCTGCTACAAGGTGCAAGTCGTCGGCGAGGAAGTGCAAGTCGATGTCGGCTGAGCGCTTTCATTCGACCTCGACGATCGCCTTGATGACCCCCGTTTCTGCTTTGGTATACGAGGGGAAATGGTCTATCAACTCCGCAAACGGCGCCCGGTGCGAACACACCGGAGCGTTGACACGCTCCGCTCGCCCGATGAACCAATTTGCCTTTTTCTTGAATCATTTTCGATGGCAGCGCTGTAGAAATGGAAAAAAGTGGACAACTTTGTCTGTATTGCCGATAATTACAAAGGAGCACTCGCGCTTCCGTTACTGAGGTAGAAACATGTCTAGCTCGGGAACTTCGGGACCAAGCCCCGTTCCGCATCCGCCGTCCGTACCGCCCCCGTCTTCTTCGCAAGTGGGACAAACACCTGGAGGGTGGGGAAGCCGGCTGTGGCGGCGTGGGCTATTGCTGTTGATAACGCTGGCGGCGATCAGTGGGGGGATTTTGTGGTGGTGGCACAGCCGCGTTGAAGTGTACACGGACAACGCCTACGTGGTCGGCAACATCACGCCTATCGCTTCGGATATCAGCGGCCAGGTAGTGGCTTTGTTCGTTGACGATAACATGATCGTCCAACCAGGCGATCCGATTGCCCAGATCGATCCTATTCCCTTTCAAATTCAGGTGGACCAGGCCGCTGTCTGAGTACCAGCAAACCAGCCACGACGCCCAAGCCGCCAACATCCAGGCGCGTTATACCCATGATGACCGCAAATCGTTGCTAGAAGGGGCGCAAGCCAAGCGGGAAGAAGCGGCCCAGGCAGTCCAGGCTGCGGAGGTAATCGTACAAACGCGCAAGCGGATATATGAAAAGGACAAAGAGCTACTGGCTTCTTTGCAAGCACAGCTGCCAGGCTTGGAAGCACTGCGGCACAATGCGCAATTATACTACGAGCGTTTCAAGAAACTGGCATCGACCGGCGACATTCCCGTGCAGGAAAGCGACAACCGGGAGGCCGCTTACCGCGATGCGGTCGCCAAGGTCGAATCGTTGCAAAGCAACATCAAAGCAACGGAAAGGCAGATGCTGGCCAGTGGCTTGCAGCTTCAAGAAGCCGAAGTGCGTCTGCGCGAGAGCCGCAAGACGCTGGACAACGCCATTGCCACAGTCGGTCGGGCTGAGGCGGAACAATTGCAACCGGACGTGGCCAGAAATACCGCAATTGCCCTGCGCAACAAGATGATGCTGGCCGAGTCTCGCCTCCAGTTAGCGAAACTGAACTTGAGCCATACCCTCATTCGTGCCCCGCGAGCCGGCGTCATCAGCCGACGCACGATCCAGTTGGGCGAAACCGTGCAAATGCGGCAGCCGTTTCTCAGCATCACACCATTGGATCCGGACAACGTCTGGGTAGTGCCCAACCTACGCGAAGAACAAATGGCCCGCGTCCGTGTCGGCCAACCTGTAACGATCTCGGTGGATGCCATCCCCGATCGCGTCTTCCATGGCTGGGTGGAAAGCGTCGCCGGCGGCACAGGGTCGGTGTTTTCGTTGTTTCCACCAGACAATGCTACCGGCAACTTCGTTCGCGTCGTGCAGCGCCTGCCGGTCCGCGTTCGTTTCTTCCCCGAAGAATATGAACCGCGCATCCGCCCCGGCATGTCCACGCGAGTCACGATCGACACCACGCGCTATGTGCGGCAAAGCACGCAGCGCTGGTGAAGGAAAGGAACGATGAGACGAGCCGTTTTTACCATACTGCTGGTTGTTGTGCTGGCAGGCGGAGCAGATCCTTCCTCGTCTTCCGAAGAAAAGGAGAAAGAAGAATTGCCGCCGCCGCGTCGGATAAACGACGCTTCCTCTTCGCTTTCCATGCCGTCCCTGCCGCCGTTACGTCTGACGGACGCCATCCGCCGCAGTTTGGCTAATGTCGAAACCGTGCAAGCCAACGTCGCCTTGCAGACCGCCACGGTGGGCCGCTTCGAAGCGCTGAAGCAATTCATTCCTCTGGTCAATCTGCCGCAGTTGATGGTTGGTTTCCGCCAACTAAGCGGTCCCGGCAGCATCTTGATCCTCCCCGACGTTACCGACGGCGTGGTCTTGACAGGCCGGCCCGGTCTCCAGCAAGCCGCCCTCAACCGCTTCAATCTGTTCTTCCCTCTCGATCCTTCCGGCCAAATTACGGCCTTGCCGGTTGCGGAAGAGGGCATTCGCGCCAAGGTGTTGATGGAGCAATTGGTGCGCCGCTCTCAAGTCATGCTGGCCATTCAGCATTACTTCGAGACCAAGCAACTTTTGTATGGCATCCGCACCGCTCAGTTGGGGCTGAATTTCGCCCGTGAAAATTTGGCTTTAACTCAGCGTAAGCTGGAACAGAAACAGGCGGAAGACATCGAGGTTAGCGAAGCCCGCGTGGCAGAAAACAAGGCCAGCGTACTGCTGACCGAATTGGAGAAAGAGCTGCGTATTTCGCAGCGTCGCTTGGCCGTCGTCCTGCACCAGAGTCGTTTGCTTGTTCCGCAACAACCCGAACAGCCCCTTCCCATCGAGTTGGATCGGGAGTACGGCTTCGACCTCGACGATCCCGACGGCGTAGATCTGCACGTGGTGCCGGACTTTCCGGCCTCGCGTGAAGAGGCGATTCAGTTGGCCAAGCGGCAGCGAGTGGAAGTGCGTTTGCTCATGGTTGGTCTGCGTATCGCCCGGCTGCAACGTCAACGTAGCGTGTTGGGATTGCTGGGAGCAGGCCGCGTCCCGGCGGAATTGGGCTTCAAAAATGCTGCCGATCCCAACGGTGGCGTCACTTTGGGTGCGATTTTTGGCAGCACTTATGCCGCGCCCGTGGTGGACATCGGCTTGTGGGCCGAGATCCGCAAAGCGCGGCTGGATGTGGTCCGTTCGCAGCTGGAACTGGAGAAAGCGTTGCTCGATGTAGCCGAAGACGCGGGCAATGCCTGGGACCGTTGGCAGCAGAACATCCGCGAATGGGAGCTGCGGGAGGCGGAATTGCGGCTGGCGCACGAACAACTGGAACGGCGAGAGCGGCTGTTTCAACAAAAGCAAGCGATCTGGCTTGAAGTGTTGGGCGAACAGGTGAATTTGCTTCGCAGCGACGCCAATCGGTGGACGGCCTGGTTCAATTTGCAATTGTCTCGCCTTGATGTTTTGCGCTCGACCGAACAACTTTTGGATTACGTGGAGCGCGCCGGCATCGCCAAGCTGACCGCTTGGCAGCAACCGCCGCCCACGGGTATCTGGCATCGTTGGCTGCCTTGGCTGGCGCGAAGGCAGAGCGTAGCATCGGCGCAACAGAGGTGAACCATGACCAATCCAATAAGGAAGCGACGAGTGCTGCGGCTTGGCATCCTGCTGACCGTGCTGGGCTTGGGGGCGGGGCCGGTTCACGAGTTGCCGCCGCCGCCGCGTGTGGCGCCGCCGCTGTCGGCCGAGTCAGCCACGCCGGCCCCGCCGCCTCAAATGGCTTTGCTCCGTCCGGGCCAAGCATTGACCTTGCGCGTCCTTCAAGTAATCCCGGCCGAAGGACTCAGCCCCGGCGAGCGGCTGCTCAACAGTCGCAATCCCATCCTGCCTGGGGATCGCTTCTTGGCTGAAGTCATGGACCCGCCCTGTTCGGTGACGACTCTGGTAGGTGGTTCCGTCGTCAAAGTGGTTCGACCGGGGTGGTTCGGGCGTCCCGGTTATGTCACCCTGCAATTAGCTCAACTCGTTCAAAGGGTGGATGGCGGCAAGCAGGAAATACCCTGGCAAGTGAATACGGAAGATCGGCAGCTGGCTAGCCGGATGCGGCGCGTCTTGCTTAGCGCTCTGCTCGGCGTAGATGGAGCGGGCATCGGTGCCTCGCTAGGTGCTCAGTTTGCTCCTCCTCACCTCAACGCCGCCTGGATCGGCAGTGGCGCAGCGATCGGGCTGCTTTTGGGGGTGGGCTATTCGAGTTTCCAGCGCGGTAACGAGGCCAGCCTGGAACCCGGCGATACATTTCGCATTGTCGTAGGAAGCCTGAAGTATCAGCCGATCTCGCGGGAATGGCAGACGATCCTCTATCCGGCTGCGGACCCACCGAAGCGAAAAGGAAAAGGCCAATGAGACCACACAAGTTAATTTGTTGGACGAAGAGCACGCTCTTGAGGACGGCTTGGCTGGCAGTCATAGGTTGCCAACCCGCGCCGCCGCCTCCGGCCCCTCTGGAGCAGGAATTGCCGCCGGCTTACACGAGCAGGCAGATCACCGATCCGGCACTGCGGCAGCTGGCCGAAGAGATCCAAAATTGGGCCCTCAAGCAAGTCGGGCCTGGAGGACAGCCGCTTTACAGCCGCGCCGAGGTATTGGCCCCAGCGCAGACAGTAATGCCCTACGGCGTCGGCGCGTATCAACAGGAGCCGCGCTTGCCGGTGATCCTCACTACAGGAGCGGGCTGGGCAGGATTGGCGCGTGAAGACAAAGAAGCGAAGGTCGCGGAACTATTTCGCACTCTCACCGCCAAACTGGAAGCCCTCAAGACCCAGCCGCCGCTGCGGCCGACTTTGACGATCCAGACACCGCAGGGCTTGGAATTGGCCTGGATCAACTATCTCGACCCAAGCGGGAAAAATCTACATGGCGACGAGTGAACCGCTTTCCGGCTGGAGTAGACTGGCGCGGGCCGGGCACTTTCTTTTGGCCGGTCGGCCACTACTTGCCCTAGTCGTGGCCTTGATAACCACAACCGGCCACACGATGAACTTGCGCGAGTTGGGCGTAGCCAAGGGTTGGGTGCCTGCCGAGGTCTACGCGCTGCAATCGAGTTATCTTGTGGCCTTGGCCCTGGCCCTGCTGGCCTGCCCGCATCTGGCTCAGCGCTTTTCTGGGCGTGGACTGGCCGAATTTGGTTTGGTGCTCTTGTTGGCCGGCTCTTTCTGGAATGGTCTTGCTATTCACGAATGGCTGTCCGTCTTCATAGCCGGCCGGGCCTTGGCAGGCAGCGGCGCCGGGCTGGCCATCTATTTTGCTCCCCGGCTACTCGACCAGCGCTGGGCCTTTATGGTCCCGTGGGCGCTGATCCTCTGCCCCGTCGCGGGACCAGGCGCAGTGGCCGCCGCATCGATGGCCCATGATGTGTCCGATTGGGAGTGGGGGTTTCTTCTGGAAGGAGTGGCGGCCACGGTCAGCTTGGTGTTGCTTTTATCGCAGGAAGAAGAAACCTCGTTGGCCCCCGCCGCGCCGCACGGCTCGCCGGCTTACCTGTTCCCCCTGACCGTGGCACTCGCCGCCCTTTTGTATTGCCTGCATTGGGGACAATTGCATGGCTGGCTGGAGAGCTTCGACATTGTCAGCGCCTTTCTTGTCGCTATTGCAGCTTCGGCCACAGCTCTTTGGCTGGTTTGGCCGCAATTGGATTTTCTCGCTTTGAGGGAAAATGGGCTCCGTCTGTTGCTTTTCTTCTTCGGCGGTCTGTGCATGTTTTTTCACGGCTACACCATGAATGTCTACGGTGGTTCGCTAATCAATTACAGTTCCTGGCAACGAGTTTGGTTGATTTGGCCCTTGCCCATCGGCGTGGCCGTCGGCCTGTCTTTGTGGGAACTGGTATTGCGACGCATGCCTCGCCGGTTGGAAATGCCGACGACCATACTCGGTTTGCTGCTCTTGGCTGCGGGATTGTATCTCTGTTATCAACGGACGATGGAATGGCCTTATTGGCAGCCGACCAATGTTTTCGACTTGGATTGGTTCCCTGCTCCCCAACACTGGGAATTGGCCCCCGGACGTTTCCTTATGGGATTCGGCATCGGCTTGTTCATGATGGCCATGAACGTCTGGAGCAGCCCTGATCCGGCCCGCGAGAAGAAGATCGAGTCGTTGTTGCCTGTAATGCAATTTTTCGGCGGTGGGATCGCTGCCGCTTTGTTGATCAATTTCTTGCTTATCGGCCATCTGGTGCATTATTCGTATTCGGCGGATCGGGATTACTTGCAAGCCCAAGAGATAAGACAACGGCAGACAGATCTGGGCGACACCCTGAGGAACACAGGCGCCGTCGCTGCCGATCGAACCACCCAAGCGCTTCTCTATCGCGGCGTTCGCTATGAAGCTGATAATCTCGTCTTCGCCACTATCTATGCAACCTTTCTCGCCGCTGCTTTGGTCTTGGCTGGCATGTGTGGGGTATTACCCGCCGTATGGAAACGCCAACCCGCAAGTGCTCCCATGCGAAGCGACTTACCTGCGCCCTAGGGTCCGTAGACACGAAATCAGGTAACCGATCAGGCGGCGGATAGAAGTGTGGCCCGGAATATACTGAAGTGTGGCCCGGAATATACTTCTTAATAGTGGGCCCCGAAAACGGGGCCATCAGCTAAGCTAGTCTGGTGGCCCCGGAAAGGGGGCATCATGGCGACCAAGCGGAAGTCCGACCGCCTGCGGAGCCGCCCAAAACGGGTGTCACCAGATTTTCTTTTACAAACGAGCCATTTGGGCGACATGGCCCACTTGCTAATATTTATACTTCTTCACCATAAGGGCGTGCTTCACGAAGCTGCCCAGACTGGTTCACAAACACCGGCAAGACTAACTGTACAGCGCTACGGGGGATGTTTGGAAGATCGGCAATATCCGCCTTCTCGCAAGGACTCCGGCCGCGCTCTTTGCCTGCGCCGGCTTCGCTCGCGAGACAGCCGCGCCACGCGGTTCCGCCGCTGATGGTAGGCGATCCGCTCTAACCAATACGAGCGACGACTCGTCCTCCGCTGGACCTCCTGCCACTCCTGGCACAACAGATTCAACCCCGCGCAACCAGAGGTTCGGGCGGCCTTGGGCAGTGCGGAGAAACCTTGTCGTTCGCCAGGGTCGCTATAACAACCTCGAGAGCGCTCAGAAGCGTCTCGCGGATAGTTTTCTAGTTCCTAGGTTTGTCATGACACTGCGTCAACGGATCGTATTGGCGCTGGCTCCTTTGGTATGCCTGCTGGCACTGATCGGTGCTACCGGCATCGTCCTGTTGGGCCGGGTCGGCGAACGTATCGAAGACATCCTGCGTGAAAATTATGTCAGCGTCGAGGCCATGGTCGGTCTGAACGAAGCGCTGGAGCGCATCGATTCGTCTTTTCAATTCGCTTTGCAAGGCAAGGAAGACGCCAAGCAGGAATATGACGCCAACTGGCTTTTGTATGAAGAACACCTGCGGCGTGAGGAAAGCAACATCACCTTGGAAGGCGAAGCCGAGTTGGTCGAACGGCTAAAAAAGTTGACAGGTGAGTACCGCAAACAAGGCGACCGTTTCTTTGCCCGTGGGACCGAGCGATCGGTTCGTTCCCAGATGTATTTTGGCGAGAGCGGCAGGCCCGGCTTGCTCCACTTGTTCCGTGACATCAAGTCCGTAGCGGCGAAGATCCGTGAGATGAATCAGAATAGCATGGAGCAAGCAAGTGCAGAAGCCAAGCACACCGCCATGGTTTCGCAGATCTGGCTGGGGAGCGGTTTGGCGGTTACCGTCGCTGTCGCCGCGCTTTTGATCTGGGGCGCCACGCGATCAGTGCTACGGCCCATCCAGGCTGTCACGCAATCAGCCATTGCCATTGGCGCAGGCAACTTTAATCAGTCCGTGCCTATCGTTTCTAATGATGAGATGGGCCATTTAGCGGAGGCGTTCAACATCATGGCCCGGCAGTTGCGCAGTTATCGGGAATCGCATTCGGCGCGGCTCCTGCGCGTGCAGCGCACCAGCCAAGCCACCATCGATTCGTTTCCCGAGCCTGTCCTCGTGGTCGATCCGAACGGTTGTGTGGAGATGGCCAATCCGGCGGCCCGTCGCCTGTTAGGCGTGGTTCCCCCGCCGTCCGACCAGCTGCCTACCTCTGTCTGGGTGCCGCCGCCTGCCCTCCGTCAGCCGCTCCAGGACGCCCTCCAGAAAAACCGTCCGTTTCTGACCCAAGCGTTCGATCAAACCCTCACTTTTCGCTGCAACGGCGAAGACCGCGCCTATCTGCCACAAATTCTCCCTATTAAAGATCCTTTTGGCACGAACCTTGGGGCCGCCATCGTCCTCAATGATGTGACGCGCTTCCGTCTGCTTGATCAGATCAAGAGTAACCTGGTAGCCACGGTCAGTCATGAACTGAAAACGCCGCTGACCAGCATTCGCCTGGCGCTGCACTTACTTTTGGAAGAGACGGTCGGCCCACTCACGCCCAAGCAAACGGAGCTGTTGCTCGATGCGCGGGACAATGCGGAGCGCTTGCTCCATATTATCGAACATTTGCTGGCGCTGGCCCGGTTGGAGGAAAGAAGCGAATCACTCCAGTTACAGGCCGTAGCGCCACAAGAACTCTTGCAAAGGGCTGCTGAAGCAGCTCGGCCCCGCGCCGAAGCCAAGCACATCGAGCTGAGCGTCGAAGCGGCCCCTTCGCTTCCGCCGATTGCTGCGGACCCTGTACGCTTGGGCCACGCTCTCAACAACCTGCTGGACAATGCCGTAACTTACACGGACGAGGGCGGTTCCATCACCCTTTCGGCTCGCGTCCTCAACGAAGGCAGCGTGCGTCTCTCGGTGGCCGATTCCGGCGTGGGCATTCCAGAACGGTACGTGCCCCAGGTCTTCGATAAGTTCTTCCGCGTGCCCGACCAAAGTCGCGGCCACGGTACAGGACTGGGGCTGGCCATCGTCCGCGAGATTGTGTTGGCGCATGGCGGCCAGGTGAGCTGTGAAAGCGAAGTCGGACGGGGCACAACGTTCCATCTGACGTTGCCCGTATGGCCGGGGTCGGGAACTACCAGTCCGCAGCGCTACCCTTGTTGACGCTGCGGACGGCTGAAGAGGAATCAAGCGCTATGGAAAATCGACCGGCGCCAGAGCGATTTTTGGAGTTGATCCGCGAACAGCAGCGAGGCCGGCTCAAGGTTTATCTCGGCTTCGCCGCCGGCGTCGGTAAGACATATGAGATGTTGCAAGAGGGCCAACGCTTAAAAAAACGGGGCGTAGACGTGGTCATCGGCATCGTCGAGACGCACGGCCGCCCCGAGACAGCAGCGCAGATCGACGACCTCGAACAGATACCCCGGCGGCGCATCGAGTACCGCGGCGTCGTGTTGGAAGAGATGGATCTCGATGCCCTACTGAAGCGTCGGCCGCAGGTGGCCCTTGTGGATGAGTTGGCCCATACCAATGCCCCGGGCAGCCGCAATGCCAAGCGCTATCAGGATGTGCAGGAATTGTTGCAGGCCGGCATCCACGTTATCTCCACTCTGAATATTCAGCATCTGGAAAGTCTTTATGACATCGTGGAGAGCTGCACGGGAGTCAAGGTCAAGGAGCGCGTTCCCGACTATGTCCTCGGCCTGGCCGATCAACTCGTTAATGTCGATCTTTCGGCGGAAGATCTCCAGGATCGTCTCCGTGCCGGCAAAGTTTATCCGCCGGAACGCATCGAGACGGCCCTGAACCACTTTTTCACTCAGGAGAACTTGACGCGCTTGCGGGAGATGGCCCTGGAGGAGGTCCGCTATCTCCTCGATCGCCGCCGCCAAACACAGAGTGCCGAGGCACCGACGCCTTCGGGTCGGGTGATGGTTTGCCTCAGCTCGCGCAGTCCTAATCCACACGTCCTCTTGCGCAAGGGGGCGAGGTTGGCTGATCGCCTGCACGCTCCCTGGTACGCCGTGTACATCCGCACGCCCAAGGAAGATCCGGTGCGCGTCGATGCGGCCACGCAGCGACGGATCGGCGATACACTTGCCTTGGCTCACCAGTTGGGCGCCGTACCGTTGAGTTACGCCGGCAAAGATTTCGCCAGCGCCGTGGCCGAATTCGTCTCGGAGTACGGCATCACCCACATCATTCTGGGGCGTACGCAACGCCCGTGGTATCGCCGCTGGTTTGGACAATCACCGCTGGATCGTCTGCTGCGCACCGTCCGCGGCGTCGATATCATTATCGTCGATTCCATCTGCCCCTAGGCCGTCACATGCCCTGCCGCTGCCTGGGCCGCGACGCCGTTGTTCTCTTCCTTAAGGATGGCGTCGATTTCCTCGCGCAGCAGTTCCTCGCGCTGCATCAAGGCATCGACAATGCGCTCTACTTTGTCGCGATTGGCTTTGAGCAAGTCATAGGCGCGTTCGTCGGCTTCGCGCAGCAGTTTTTGCACTTCTTCATCGATGATTGCCGCCGTGGTCTCGCTGAAGTCTCGCGGCTCCTGGATCTCCTTGCCGAGAAAGATGTGTTCTTCGCCCATGCGGAAGGACATCGGGCCTAGGCGCTCGCTCATGCCCCAGTGCGTGACCATGTAGCGGGCCAATTTGGTGGCCTGGCGCAGATCTTCCTCGACGCCAGCGTAGGGTTGGCCGTAAATCAAGCGTTCGATGGCCCGGCCGCCCATCAGCCAAATCAGACGGGCCTTGAAATAATCCAGGCCGTGGTGAAAGCGGTCTTCGTCGGGTGGAATCATGGTGACGCCGCCGGCACGGCCGCGCGGCACGATGGATATCTTCATTGGTTTTTCGGCTTCGGGCATCAGCCAGGCAACCAGAGCGTGGCCGGCCTCGTGATAAGCAGTGCGCCGCTTCTCTTCCGGTGACAAGACTTCCTCACGCTTGGGGCCGATGAGCACCCGGTCGGCGGCGCGCTCGAAGTCGATGCGCTCGATCTTGTTCTTCCCCTCGCGCGTAGCTAACAGGGCGGCTTCATTGGCCAGGTTGCGCAAGTCGGCCCCGGTCATGCCGATCATATTGCGGGCGATAGCTTCGAGATTGACGTCGTCGGCCAAGGGCTTGTTGCGTGTATGGACTTTGAGGATGGCCAAGCGGCCTTGCCAAGTCGGGCGGTCGATAGTGATATGGCGGTCGAACCGGCCTGGCCGCAGCAAGGCCGAATCGAGCACATCGGGCCGGTTGGTAGCGGCCATGACAATGACCGCTTCGTTGGGCGTGAAGCCGTCCATCTCGCTGAGGATCTGGTTGAGGGTTTGCTCGCGTTCGTCGGAGCCGCCGCCGACGCCGGCACCGCGCATACGGCCCACAGCGTCGATTTCATCGATGAAGAGAATGGCCGGGGCATTGTCTTTGGCGGTCTTGAACATGTCGCGGACGCGGCTGGCGCCAACGCCGACAAACATTTGGATGAATTCCGATCCACTAATACTGTAAAAAGGCACGCCGGCCTCGCCGGCCACGGCGCGCGCCAGGAGTGTCTTGCCGGTGCCCGGCGGGCCGACCAGAAGCACCCCTTTGGGCACCACTGCGCCCAGGCGCTGGAATTTCTCCGGCGCACGCAGGAATTCCACCACTTCTTGCAACTCACTCTTGGCGTTCTGCATACCGGCCACATCGTCGAAGGTGACACGCATCTTGCTGCGTTCATAGCGGCGGGCCGGGCTTTTGATGTAGCTGCTCAGAAAGCCGCCCCCTAAAGGATCGCGGAAACGCGGCAGAAGGAACAGGAGCAGCCCTAACAACAGGGCGGCCGGCAAAAGCATCATCAGCAGCTGCGGCAGCCAGGAGAAATGGTCCGGCTCTTGGACCAACTGCATGTCGTATTCTTCTACTTCTTTTTGCAAGCGCGGCAGAAGAGTCAGATCTTCGATGCGGATGCGCTCAACGCTGAATTTTTTGCTGCCATGCAGCTTCTCCAACGATTTCTTGACGGATTCCGGCAGATCTTTGGTGTCGGTATCTTTCAACTCTCCCGTGAGACGGTCGCTGCCAACTACTACTTTCTTCAGCTTGTGCTGATTGAGCAAGATCCAGAAATCGCCCCATTCGATGGTCGGGGCCGTATTGGTGCCAGCGAAAAGGAAGTAGAAAATCAACAACACAAGTATGATGAGCCACAGAAAATTGCCGCCCATTCCCGGAGCGGGACGGCGGCGCGGTTTATTAGGAGTATTAGGAGTGGGAGTTAAATTGGAGGGCATGAGAGGTCCTCTTTAATCGCATCGTATTATCGGCTTCACTTTCCTTGTGCCGCTCCCATTGAAAGGCGCCCTCATCTGGAAACGTACACATACTTGTCAAAGCCCTAATCATAGGATAGCAAAAGCTGCGCAGCCTGACTATGCGAGGGGAGGGCCTCCGGATGTCCTGGAACTGGTTGACCTTCTGGCGCCCGCAGAAGAAGCTCACGGAATGGCAGGTGGTGATGTACACGCGGCACGGTTGTCATCTCTGTGAACAGGCCTGGCAGCAATTGGAACAGGCCCAGCAGTGTTACCATTTCGCGCTCCATCAGGTCGATATCGATAGCGAAGCCCGGCTGGCACGTGAGTACGGCGCCTGTGTGCCGGTCGTGGTCATCAACGGCCGTGTCCGCTTCCGCGGTCTGCTCAACCCGGTGTTACTGAAACGTCTGCTGGAAGGCGCATCCGCGCAGCGCCCCTAAGAGAGTGCTTTGTGCTGCTCGCTTAGGGGCCTGGCTCATCGCCGGTTTGGTCCGCTTGTTGTTGTCCGCTACCGCTGTCTGGGGGAGACGGGGGTGGGATGGGTTGCGACCCTTCTTTTTTCTTAGCTTCCCAGAAGGCGGCCAGTTCGGCGAAAGTGCCCAAGGGGGTCGCGCCGGCGAGAGCAGCCTGCGAGAGCTTGGGCTTAGGCGGTTGACGGCGCGGTTTGGGTTTGCGGGGCGGCAAGGGTTGCCGGGGCGGTGAGGCAGGTACGCGCGCAGCCGTCTTTTCCTGGGTCGGGGCGGCGCCATCGGCAGCGCCTTGGGCGACTGGTGCGCGGCTGCCGCGCGGCGGCAAGGGGCGGCGCCCTCGCTGCTGAAAGGGTCGGCCTTTCGCTTCTTCTTCTCGTCGCGCTCCGCCCTCTCGCCGCTCTCCCCTCGGAAGCGGGCGCCCTTGCTCCCTGCGCCCCTCACGGCGTTGCTGTCCTTCGCCCTTCTTCTCGGGGGCTTTGCGTTGCGTCCCCGGCGCAATCAGCGTCAGCGATACGCGATTGCGTTCCTTATCCACCGCCAATACCCATACCGACACCACATCGCCGACCGACACTACGTCATAGGGGTTCTTGACGTAGCGATTGGCCATTTGACTGATGTGGACCAAGCCACTGTCTTTCAAACCGATGTCGATGAAAGCGCCAAAATCGACGACATTGAGCACGGTGCCCTTGAGCTCCATGCCCGGCTGCAAATCTTCGATTTTGAGGATGCTCTTCTTGAAGACGGGTAGCGGTAAATCGTCGCGAGGGTCCCGGCCAGGATAGGCCAGCGCGTCCAGAATGTCCTTGACGGTGGGCACGCCGGCATGGAACCGTTTTGCCACCTCCTCTGGGGAAATCATTGTGAGCTTCTGGCGCAGCTCCGTCAAGCGTTCGTCGTCCCGCAAAACATCCGACGTGTAGCCGAGTTCTTTGAGGATCTGTTCGGCTAGGCCATAGCTTTCAGGGTGGATCCAGGTGCCGTCGAACGGGTTTTCGCCGTCGCGGATCTTGAGAAAACCTGCTGCCTGGATGAAGCGTTGCTCACTGAGGCCGTTGATCTCCAGCAGTTGCCGGCGAGTGCGGAAAGGGCCGTGTGTTTTGCGATATTCGACGATATCACGAGCCAGCAGTTGATTGAGTCCGGACACATGCCGCAGCAGCGGCACACTGGCCGTGTTCAGATCGACGCCGACCTGGTTCACGCAGGACTCGACGACGCTATCGAGCGAATGACGCAGTTCTTTAGTGGGAACATCGTGCTGGTACAGACCCACACCAACATGCTGCGGATCAATCTTGACCAACTCACTGAGGGGGTCTTGCAAGCGGCGGCCGATAGAGATGGTGCCGCGCAGGCTGGCGTCGAGGTTGGGAAACTCTTCTTTGCCGATGGGGCTGGTCGAGTAAACGCTAGCGCCGGCCTCATTAACGATGACATAGGCCAATTCGGGCAAGGCTTCGGGCAACGGCGGCGAGGGAGCAGGAGAAGACGGGACGCCCTCTGTTTCGGGGGATTGCGGCGCGGTCTCGACCGGTGCGGTCCCCGAAGGCGCAGCCTGTGGGGGCGGCGGCACTTCGGGGCCGACAGGTGTCGCCTCGGGAGGCGCGGCCTCGGCGGCGGGAGGGGCTGCCGGAGGAGGCGGCGACTCGCCGCGGCGCCGCGCGTCGAGATCGGCAATCAATTCAGAAACCAATTCCTCTGTCTCGCGGCAGGCCGTGCCATTGCCAATGGCGATGACCTGGACCTGATGTTTGCGTACCAGTTCCTCCAACTGCGCTTTGGCTTCCACACGCTTATTGCCGCTGTGCGGATGGATGACGCCATTAGCGAGCAGGTTGCCGCCTTCGTCGAGGACAGCCAGTTTGCAGCCGGTGCGGTAACCCGGATCGATGGCCAATACGCGCCGATTGCGTAACGGCGCTGCCAAGAGCTTGCTGCGCAGATTGCGTGCGAACACCTCCACCGCATGATTTTCTGCCCGCATCTTCAATTCGCGACGAACCTCCCGTTCCAGGCTCGGCACCAGCAGATGCATGAGGGCGTCGCGTGTCACCTCGCGCAGTAAATCAGCGTGGGGATGTTTCTGAAGTGCTTCGGCGCGTTCGCGCAGCGGGGTGACGGCCCCATGCGGCGGAGCAGGCGTCGCGGGCGCCGGCGCTTCGTTGGCCACGGTCGCTGAGGTTAGCACCTCGCCGGCCGCGGTGTTGTCCGCCCCTGCTTGGACTTGGCTCGGCACCACAGGGGGGACAGCGACTTCCGGCAACGGCGGCGGCGAGCCGGGCAGCGGCAAGGGCAAACGTTCCAGGGCCGCACGTAAACCCAATTCTGCGTCCCATTCCAGCCGCACTTGCAAGACATTTTCCTTCTCGCCGCGGTTGATGGCCAAGATGCGGTGGGGCGGAATGTGACGGATCGGCTCCGTAAATTGGAAGTAGTCCTTGTATTCAAGCCCTTGGCCTTCGGCAAGTTTGTCACTCTTGCTTGTACACAATTTGCCGGTGTCCCACAGGACGTTGCGGACAGCGCCGCGGACATCGGCGGACTCGGCGATCATTTCGGCGAGAATGTGACGGACGCCTTGCAGCACTTGCTCCGGCGTCGTCAGCTCTTTCTCCGGATGGACCATGCCGGCCAAGATTTCCGCAAGGTTGTTCACGGCTGGATCGCTGTGCCAGATAGCCAAGGCCAGCGGTCCCAGTCCTTTCTCCCGCGCTGCCGTCGCCGGTGTGCGTTTTTTGGGCTTGTAGGGCAAATACAGATCTTCCAGGCGACGCGGATGGTCCGCCGATAAGATAGCGGCACGCAACTCCGGCGTTAGCTTGCCCTGATTATCGATGCTGCGAAGGATGGTTTGTTTGCGTTCCGCCAACTGCCGCAGGTGCTGCACCCGCTGCTGAATGAGGCGCAACATGTCCTCGTTGAGTCCACCGGTGCGTTCCTTACGATAGCGCGTGATGAACGGAATGGTGTTGCCTTCTTCGAGCAACTGCACCACGTTTTCGACCTGATTTCTGCGAATTTGCAGATCCTGCGCAATCCGCGAGAGGTCAAGGCGCCTCTGGTCTCCATGAGAGCGCGTTGAAACCGGGTGCATCACGCTTGGCGTCCCGGAAGGTTGCACTTCTGTTGTGGTAGGCACTGGCTGAGTTCTCCTGCGTGGGCCCGGCGACAGGTTCCTTATCCTCACGCCTCGCGGCGAACCGGAAGTCGGCACGGAGGTATAGTCTAATCGGCCTACTCTAGCGCGAATACCGTCCAGTGTCAAGACTATGGTGACTTGGGATTGGACAAACCCGGCTGTCCAGACTTGAGAACGCCAGCAAGTCGGAGTATGCTGGCATTACGCCCACTAACGCGCCAGTTCCTGTCCCCGAAGTTCGGTTGCCAGAGGGAACATCATGAGCAGCGAAGTGAACGTTGATCGCCAGCAGCAAAAAGTCACGGAATTTATGCGGCTGTTGCCCTTGACCTTGGAGATTGCCGGTCTGCCCCGCGCAGAGCCGGGACGGCATTTCAACGAAGGTCAGATGGAAGTGCGCGCCAACACCTTGAAACTGGCGTACAAATTCGCCCGGCAAATCATTCTCGACGTGGCGAAGTAAGGGTGGACGGGGCGTGGCCACACGCCAGCACCTGTCTCATCGGGTATCGGCACGCCCCGTTCGCAAACCACGAAAAAATCACTGCTCCCCTGCGCTGAAGAAGCGCCGCTGCGCAGTTAATCTTTATGGGAGCATTTATGACCACCGAGCCAAGCGAATCATCGGATCTGCTTCGCCGAGCCGGGCAAGGCGATGCGCAAGCACTGGGAGAATTGCTCGAAGCACATCGTAAACGTTTGCATCGCATGGTTCGTTTGCGGCTTGATCCGCGCCTGCAAGGCCGCATCAATCCCAGCGATGTGATTCAGGAAGCGTACCTCGAAGCCACAAAGCGGCTGGCGGGGTATCTGCGCAATCCGAAAATGCCGTTCTTTCTTTGGCTGCGGTTTCTCACTAGCCAGAAAATGTTGGAACTCCGGCGGCATCATCTGGGCACGCAAGCCCGCGACGCCGCCCGGGAATTATCGATCTATCAGGGCGCCATGCCGGAGGCCAGCTCGGCGAGCCTGGCCGCGCAACTGCTAGGCAAACGCACCACACCCCTACAAGCCGCCATTCGCGCCGAGATGAAGCTCCGTTTGCAGGAAGCACTCAACAGCATGGAGTTGATGGATCGCGAAGTGCTAGCTCTGCGGCATTTTGAGCAGTTCAACAACGCCGAGACGGCCCAGCTTCTGGGCATCAGCGAATCGGGTGCCAGCAGCCGATATGTACGCGCCCTCAAACGACTTAAAGACATCCTCCGTCAAGCGCCGGGATACTGGGAGAGATAAGAGGGCAAGCTGTACAGAGGAACAAAACGAAAGGAACGCCCAATGAACCAGCTCAAGGCCGAGCGTAAATTGATAGAGGTCCTGGCCGAACAATTCATCACTCGCTACCGCCGCGGTGAACGGCCCGCGCTGTCGGAGTATATCTCCGCCCATCCCGAATTGGCTGACGAAATCCGCGAGTTGTTCCCGACCCTGGTGATGATCGAAGAATTGGCGCCGGACGATTCCGGATTGTCGGCCCCGGCAACCGCTGCCTCTTCGCAACCGCCGCATCTGTCGCTAGGCGATTATCGCCTCATTCGTGAGATCGGCCGCGGCGGCATGGGCGTCGTCTATGAGGCCGAACAGGTGTCGCTGGGCCGGCGCGTCGCCTTGAAGGTGCTGCCGCGACACACCTTCAGCGACGTCGCTCTTCGTCAACGCTTCTACCGCGAGGCCCGCGCCGCTGCCCAGCTGCACCATACCAACATCGTACCTGTCTACGAGGTCGGCGAGGACCAGGACGTTTGCTGGTATGCTATGCAGCTCATCCTCGGTCAGGGGCTTGACCAGATCATCGAGGAGTTG
>Ga0078972_1009622_pt1 | contig 18908 bp, 17 predicted proteins | sample YelNatPaOPGAMG01_FD_67568 | JGI IMG/M metagenome (GOLD analysis project Ga0078972, IMG submission 67568) | Hot spring thermophilic microbial communities from Obsidian Pool, Yellowstone National Park, USA - OP-RAMG-01 (SPADES assembly) (version 2) | ecosystem: Environmental > Aquatic > Thermal...
AAGGTTACTTGCTCTTGGTATAAGTTTACGAAATATCAGCCATAAAATTCTTTCAGCGACAACTACCCATAAAAATAGGGTGACAATAATACTAATGCCGCCTCTCCATCCTAAAAAAATAAATGTAAGGACAACAAAAATAATTAACCCAAGACCACCGATTGCTTCAATTTGCGGGCTTCTCGTTCCTCTCCCATGATGCCCAAAACTTGAAATGAAATATGATAACGCCCCTAAGATGAAGAATGTCCACCATATCTTTGTTGATGGAAAATTCATGTTATTTCCCTCTAAAAATTAGTGGCTACGACTTCATATAACTAGTTATTATACGAATTGCTTTCGTAAAAAATAAATTATTTTGCATGTTATGCGAATATAATTGATATTTACTTTATTTAGTCAATTATATAAGGTTGAAACCCGTTATGCAACGTCTCATTGGGGTAGCGTTGGAGAATAACAGCAATACCAATTCCCCACCCTAGGTTTAAATATTATAGGGTATTGACATTCGCAATTGGCTATGGTATAAAAAAATTGCTAACTCCCCCCGCTCTGGTTTTCCACAGCGGGTTTTTATGATAGAATCAAATTGTGGATTCAAAAAGAAAATTATCAAATCGAGTAATTGTTTTAATTGATGGGAGCAATTTTTATCATCGTCTTAAGGAAATAGGTGTTCATAATCAATTGGAATTTGATTATTATCAATTTGCTAACTATCTCTCGCGAGACAGAAAAATTGTTTGGAGAAATTATTATGTAGGAGTAGTTAGGGCTAAACCTAACGATAAAAAAGCTCAAAGACTGCGAAGAAATCAACAGAGACTTTTTGCAGCACTCAAGAAAGCCCAGTTCGGTTTATATTTTGGATATCTTCTTAAAAGCGATAAAAAATATCACGAGAAGGGAGTAGATGTTAATATTGCTGTTGATCTTTTGGTTGGAGCCTATGAAGATCAATACGATACGGCAATTTTAGTTAGTTCTGATACCGATCTTATTCCGGTGATATTGAAAGTGCGTCAGTTAGGTAAGAAGGTAGAGTATGTAGGGTTTGGACATAAACCAAGTTTAGCTATGATTGCTAACTGTGATTTTTCGAGGCTTTTAGGTAAAGAAGATTTAAAGCCTTTTATAAAATGACTGAATCTTGGAAACAACCCTTTCATCAAGCAAGAAGAACCTTGGCGAAATTGTGGTTGAGGTTTTTTTCGAATTTGACAATAATTGGGGTGACTGGCAGTTATGGGAAAACTAATACTACTCGGGCAATTACTCAAGTTCTTTCAGAAAAATTTCCTACTTTACAAACAGATTTAAATTTGGATACCGTTTATAACCTGCCAATTACTATTTTAAAACTTCGTCCTAAACATCAAGCTTTGGTTTTAGAATATGGGGTAGATCATAAAAATGAGATGGATTATCATTTAGCGCTAGTAAAGCCCTCAATCGGAGTAATTACCGGAATTAATCCTACTCATTCTGACCCAGAACTTTTAGGCTCGCTTGAGGGGATAATTGAAGAAAAAAGCAAGCTTTTAAGGGCCTTACCCCGCCAGCCGGCGGGTTGGGCAATTTTGAATTGGGATGATGAGAAAGTGAGAAAAATGAAAGGGGAAACTAAAGCGAAAGTTGTTAGTTACGGAACAACGCCTGAGGCTGATTTTTGGGCAAAAGAAATTAAAGTTGATTTTTCGGGAACAAGTTTTACTTTATGCTCTCAGAAAGAAAAAATAAAAATTAAAACTGGACTTTTGGGTCGCCATTTTGTTTTAAATTGTTTAGCGGCGGCAGTGGTGGGCAAAATTAAAGGTTTAAGTTGGGAAGAAATTAAAAGAGGGTTGGCAAAATTAAAGCCGCTTCCTGGCCGGCTGAGTGTGGAAGAAGGACCGCGGAAAAGTATTTTGCTTGACGACCATCTGCGGGCAAATCCGGCTTCAACTTTGGCGGGATTGCGAACCTTGGTTGATCTACCAACTGGGGGGCGGCGAATTGCTGTTTTGGGAGAAATGGGAGAATTGGGCGACTCAGCCAAAAAAGAGCATCAAAGAATAGGCAGGGAATTGGCAAAACTGAAAAAAATTGATTATTTAATTTCTGTTGGTCCTCTTCAAAAATTGACCGCTCAAGCGGCAATTAAAGCAGGAATGGGAGAGAAGCGAGTTTTTTGGGTAGAAAATGTAAAAGAGGCAGCAGAAGTTTTGAAAAAAATTTTGTGTCCTGGTGATTTAGTTTATCTAAAAGGTTCACTTTTGCGCCACACAGAAAGGATTTTGTTGATTTTAAAAGGGGAAAAGGTTGGCTGCCAGCTTGTTTCTTGCCATAATTATTGGCAATGTCAAAATTGTCCCTATTTACATTCCGGACCTTCTGGTCTAAAATGAAAAAGAGATGGTTTTATTTTTAGGCTTACTAATTTTTTCTTTTATAATTCACAGTGTTTTAGTTGTTCCTTTCATTGATCTTTTATATAAACTTAAGTTTTTGCGCCGAGAGCAAAAAACAAGGGATTTTTTGGGAAAAGTCACCCCAATTTTTAATAAACTTCATAAACATAAAGCAGGAACGCCAGTAGGGGGAGGATTACTTATAATTTTTACCGTTGCTCTTCTTTATGCTATTTTATTTCCCCTGGTAAAGTTTTTAGGAATTTATATTACTGCGGTTTACCCAATTAAAGACGAGTTGAATATCTTATTTTTCTCCTTTATTTCTTTTGGTCTTTTGGGCCTTTATGATGACTTTAAGAAATTTTTTGGCTTTGAACAAAGCGGGTTTTTTGGTTTGAGGATGAGGCATAAGTTTTTGATTCAATGGATTTTAGCTTTTATTATTGCTTCTCTTTTATATTTTAATTTAGGAATTAATTTTGTGAATATTCCCTTTTTTGGAATTGTTCGTTTGGGTTGGTTTTATATTCCTTTTGCCGCTTTTGTAATTGTTGCTTTTGCTAACGCTTTTAATATCACTGATGGACTTGATGGGTTGGCTTGTGGACTTTTGATGATTTGCCTTTTTGCCTTTTGGATAATTTCCGGATCGATTTTAGATACCACTCTTTCGGTTTTTTTGGCTTTGTGGATTGGAGGACTGATGGCTTTTTTGTATTTCAATGTTTATCCGGCAAGAATTTGGTTGGGAGATGTGGGCGCCTTATCTTTTGGGGCAACGTTGGCGGTAGTTGGTCTTTTACTAGGAAAAATTGTTGGTTTGGTAGTGATTGGCGGGTTATTTGTAGTTGAAGTTGCCTCAAGTCTTATTCAGATGTTAGGGAAAAAATTTTTAGGCCGGAAGATTTTCCCTGTTGCCCCTTTGCATTTGTGGTTGCAATATCGCGGTTGGGAAGAACCAAAAATTGTTTTTCGCGCCTGGTTGGCAGGGATTATGCTTGCTATTTTCGGCCTCTGGTTAGCAATGATTTAGATTGTGGTGTATAATAAAGTTATGCCTAAGATAATGAATTTTAAAGTAATTATAGAACAGGACGAAAAAGGCTACTTTGTTGCCTGGGTACCGGCTATTCCCGGTTGCCATAGCCAGGGAGAGACCTATGAGGAGGTTTTGGAAAATATTAAAGAAGCGATTGAGCTTTGTTTGGAGGTAGCTAAGAAAGACCCAGCTTATAAAGAAAAAATAGATTTTAGCGAGGCCAGAATTAGCTCCAAATTTCTAGGAATAACGGAGATCCCAGTGAAGTTTAATTTTCTCCCTAAATGACAAAAATTTCGCCGATTAAACCGAGGAGGCTTATTAAATTTCTTAAAAAGCAGGGTTTTTTGGAAATTCGTCAAAAAGGGAGCCATAAATTTTTTGCTCATCCAGACGGAAGAACAACAGTTATTCCCTTTCATCCAACAAAAGAGATAGGTCCCGGATTATTGAGAAAGATCCTTGACGATATTAAAGTCTCACCAAAAGAGTTAAGAGGCAAATAGGGGATGGAATGGCAATGATTTAATGATATATAATACTTCTTGATGGACCTCAAAAATAAAAAAATTGCTGTTTTAGGATTGGGAATTGAAGGAGAAGATGTTTGTCGTTATTTAATGAGTCAGGGGGCTAAAGATATTACTGTTTTTGATCAAAAAACGCCGGAAGAACTAAATGAAAAAATTAAAAAATTGCGAATTGCGAATTGCGAATTGGGACCGAATTATTTGAAAAATGGACTGAGGGGATTTGATATTATTTTTCGTTCTCCCGCCTTTAGACTTTCTTTGCCGGAAATTGTTGAGGCAAAAAATTCTGGAGCAGTTATTACCAGCGCCACCAAATTATTTTTTGATTTATGTCCGGCAAAAATTATTGGTGTTACCGGGACGAAAGGAAAGGGAACAACTTCAACCTTGATTTATGAAATTTTAAAAAAGGCGGGAAAAAAGGTTTTTCTGGCGGGGAATATTGGTGAGCCGATGTTAGCTTTATTGCCAAAACTGGATAAAAAAAGTTGGGTAGTTTTGGAACTTTCTTCTTTTCAACTTCAGGATTTGGAAAAAAGTCCCCATATTGCTGTTGTTTTATTTATTACCTCAGAGCATTTAGATTATCATTCCTCAACCGAGGAATATGTTCAAGCAAAGGCAAATCTTGTTCGCTGGCAGAAAGAGGATGATTTTGCTGTTTTAAACGCCGATAATCAAACTTCTTCTTCTTTTGCTTCGCTGACTCCTGCAAAAGTTTATTATTTTAGCAGAGAAAAAAAAGTTAATGGGGCTTTTGTTAAAGAGGGGCATATTTATCTTTTCGATAAGTTAATTGGACCAACAAGCAAGCTCCAAATTTTAGGCGTTCATAATTGGGAAAATATTTGCGCTGCAAGTACTGCCGCTTTTTTAGCTGGGGCCGATTTAAATTCAATTAAAAAAGTTGTTTTTAGTTTTAAGGGATTAGAGCATCGGTTAGAATTTGTTAGGGAAATCAGGGGAGCAAAATTTTACAACGACTCTTTTTCGACAACACCGGAAACAACAATTGCCGCGATTAGAGCCTTTTCCCAACCAATAATTTTGATTGCCGGTGGCTCGGAAAAAGGTTCAGATTATAATCAATTGGGTAAAGAAATTTCTCAATCAAGAGTAAAAACTCTTATTTTAATAGGAAAAACTGCTCCAAAGATTAAAAAAGTTGTTCAAAAATCAGGTTTTCGGGGAAAAATAATTTATAGACCGGGAGGAATGAAAGAAATTGTTAAAAAGGCCTTTGCTGAAGCGGAAGAAGGAGATGTGGTTTTGCTTTCACCAGCTTGCGCTTCTTTTGATATGTTTGAAAATTATAAAGATAGAGGCTGGCAATTTAAAAAATATGTCTGGGAAATTTCGGAAAAAAGTCGCCCTTAAACCAGTTACTAATAAGCCGGATTTGGTTTTGTTGATCTTAGTCTTTATTTTGGTGGTTTTTGGAATAATTATGGTGGGAAATGTTTCGGTAGTGGAGGCTTATCAGGATTTTGGTGATAAATTTTATTATTTAAAACTCCAGCTTCAATGGGCGGGATTAGGGTTGTTGGGGTTGTTAGGGGGGTTATTCTTTAATTTTAAAAGATTAAGAGCAACTGCTTTTCCTCTGCTTTTGGTAACAATTTTTCTTTTAATTGCGGTGTTAATACCAGGAGTGGGAATTAAAGCTTTAGGGGCAAAACGCTGGTTAGGGGTGGGGCCTTTTCGTTTTCAACCATCAGAATTGGCAAAATTTGCTTTTGTTTTGTGGGCAGCAGCTTTTTTAAGTAATAAAAAAAAGACTTTGCCATTTCTGGGAATATTAGGGCTTTTGGGGGGGTTAATTATTCTTCAGCCAGATTTGGGGACAGCCATAATTTTGGTAAGCACGGGAATGATTGTTTATTTTGTTTCCGGGGCGCCGATTTGGGAAATTGGGGCGTTGGGAATATTGGGAATTTTGGGGGGATTGGGGTTGATTTTCACTTCTCCCTATAGAAAGGAAAGATTTTTGACTTTTTTAAATCCGGCTCAAGATCCCCTGGGGACTTCTTATCATATTCGTCAGATTTTAATTGCTTTGGGTTCGGGAGGACTTTTGGGAGTAGGTTTGGGACAATCTCGTCAGAAATATGAATATATTCCCATGGCAACAACTGATTCCATTTTTGCTATTATTGCCGAGGAAATTGGGTTTTTGGGAGCAATGGTAGTGGTTTTGCTATTTTTGGTTTTTATTTGGCGAGGGTTAAAAATTGCCAAAGAAGCTCCTGATGAATTTAGTAGATTGTTGGCAGTAGGAATTACCAGTTGGATTGGTCTTCAAGCGTTGTTGAATTTTGGGGCAATGACAACGCTTATTCCTCTAACTGGTATTCCCTTGCCTTTTGTCTCCTATGGGGGCTCTTCTTTAGTTTTAAGTTTGTTGGCGGTGGGAATTTTGGCAAATATTTCAAGGTATAAAATAATTAGAAAGTAAAATATGGCCAAAAAAGTAGTGATTACCGGTGGTCATTTAACTCCTGCTTTGGCGGTGATGGAAGAGTTAAAAAAACGGGGTTGGGAAATTATTTTTCTTGGGAGAAAATATGCGGCTGAAGGAGTAAGAACTCCCTCGGTAGAGTCGGAAATTGTTCCTAAAATGGGAATTCCTTTTTATCCTCTGGCGGCAGGAAGAATTCAGCGTCGTTTTACTCGCTGGACAATTCCGGCAATTTTAAGAATCCCCCTTGGTTTTATTCAGGCAATTTTATATTTAAGAAAAATCCGTCCTAATGTGGTTTTATCTTTTGGTGGTTATGTAAGTGCACCGGTAGTTTTTGCCGGTTGGCTAATGAGGATTCCGGTAGTTACCCATGAGCAAACAACAGTGAAAGGATTGGCAACAAAATTTAATAGTCTTTTTGCTAAAAAAATTGCCGTTTCCTGGAAGACTAATCTTGGTGATTTTCCTCCCCAGAAAGTAGTTTTTACCGGAAACCCGATTAGAAAAGATATTTTTAAATTTAATAAAAAGATTTGGCAGGAATTAAACTTTGATAAGAAATTACCCTTGGTTTTTATTACCGGCGGTAATCAAGGTTCGTATACAATTAATATGGCAGTAGGAGAAATTATTCCCCAACTGGTAAAAATAGCCAATGTTTTTCATCAGTGTGGTCATTTAAATGCTTTTGCCGATTTTGAAAAACTTAAAGATATAAGAAATAAACTACCGGAAAAACTAAAATCTCGCTACCAAGTTAAAAAATATTTGAGTGGCGAGGAGATGGGAACCTTGCTTTATAAAGCTGATTTGGTAGTTTCTCGGGCAGGAGCAAATACCGTTGCCGAGCTAGCAGCCTTAGGCAAGCCATGTATTTTAATTCCCTTGCCTTGGCTTTACCAAAACGAGCAAGAAAAAAACGCTAAAATGTTGGAAAAAGTAGGAATTGCTGAAGTTTTGCTTCAAAAGGATCTTTCTGGAAAAAATCTTTTGAGACTGATTAAAAAAATGTTAGATAATCTTTCTTCTTATCAAAAAAATACTAATAAAGCCAAAAAATTGATTTGTCTAAAGGCAGCAGAAAAAATTGCCGATTTACTTGAAGAAGTAAAATGAAAAAAATTTTGAAAATTTTGTTTTTCCTAATCTTTTTAGGAGGAGTTGCCTTTATAGTTTTTAAAAGTGGGTTTTTTACGGTAAGAAAAATTACCTGTCAGTGGGAGAAAGATTCTTGCCCTCCAGAAATTTGGCATGAATTAACCTCTTTGACCTTTGGGAAAAATTTAATTTTTTTGAAGAAAGAAGAAATTAGGAAAAAATTTCTAAATACTTATCATATTGTTAAAAATTTAAAAATAAAAAAAGTTTTGCCAAATAAATTAGTTTTTGAATTAGAAAAAAGAAAAGAAGTGGCGGTTTTGGGTTTTGAGTTGAAATTGGAGGAAAAAGAGACGGCTTCCTCGGGAAAACCAGTTTTTGAGACAACAAAAGATTTTTTTCTGGTTGACGAAGAAGGAGTGGTGATAAAAAAGGGAAACGACCCTCTCTTACCATTAATTTTACTTTCGGAGCAGCTTAGTTTAAATGTTGGCCAGCAAGTGCCCCAGCGCGAGATTGTTGAAGCGATAAAATTTTTAACCACTCTAAGACTTAATTTACTTGAGCCAAAAATAGCCAAAATTACTTCTCCTTATTCTTTAACTGTTTGGCTAAAAGATGGAGAGGAAGTAGTTTTTTCTTTAAAAAAGGAAATTCAAGTTCAAGTTGACTCTTTACAATTTATTCTTTCTCGGTCTAAAATAGAAGGAAAGGGAATTAAAAAAATTGATTTACGCTTTGACAAGCCAGTAGTTAGTTATGAATAAACCAAAAATTATTGCCGGCATCGATGTTGGTTCTTCAAAAATCACTACTATTATTGGCTCTGTTGGGGAAGAAGAGGTAAAAGTAATTGGTGTTGCTTCAGTTCCCTCGCGAGGGATGAGAAAAGGACAAATTGTTGACATTGAAGAGGCAACCGCTGGGGTAATTGAGTCGGTTGAGGCGGCAGAAAGAATGGCAGGTTATAGTTTGAATCAGGTTTTGGTTTCTGTTGGTGGACCGCATTTAGCTTCCCAAAATTCTACTGGGGTGGTAGCGGTGGCAGAACCGGAAGGGGAAATTACTCCTCAAGATGTAGAAAGAGTGACGGAGGCAGCAAAAGCAATTTCCTTACCTTCTTCTCGGGAAATAATTCATGTTATTCCCCGTTCTTTTACGGTTGATGGCCAGGGAGGAATTAAAGATCCGGTAGGAATGTCTGGAGTAAGGCTAGAGGTAGAGACTCATATTATTACTGGTTCGGCAACGGCAATAAGAAACTTGACTAAATGTATTTCTGAAACCGGAGCAAATATTCAAGGCTTGGTAGCGAGTGGTTTGGCGGCGGCAGAAAGCGTTTTGACAGAAACAGAAAAAGAGCTTGGGGTGGTTTTGGTAGATATTGGTGGGGGAGTGACTAATGTTGTTATTTTTGTCGAAGGGGCACCTTTTTATACCTCAGTTTTACCGTTGGGGGCAAAAAATGTTACCAATGATTTGGCTATTGGTTTGCGGGTTTCTTTGGAAACCGCCGAAAAAATAAAAATTGCCCTCTCAGAAAAAGAAAGAAAACCAATTTTACCTTCAGAAAAAGAAGGGGAGGCAAAAGAGGAGGACGAAATTAATCTTGCTGATTTAGGAATAGAGGAAGAAATAAAAACTGTTTCTAAAAAGACACTGATAGAGGGAATTATCAAACCCAGGCTTAATGAAATTTTTACTATGGTTGGCTTGGAAATTAAAAATAGTGGGGCAGCGGGACTAACACCAGCGGGAGTAGTTATTTGTGGAGGTGGCGCCCAGACAGTAGGAATAGTTCAGGCAGCGAAAAAGACTTTATCGATGCCAATAAGAATTGGGACGCCAAGAGGAGTTACGGGATTGATTGACGATATTCAAACGCCAGATTTTGCCGTAGCAACAGGACTACTTTTGTATGGAGCGAAAACAGAGGGAGGAGGATCGGGCCTTTCTTTTTCATTTAAGCAAATAGGTAAAAAACTCCCAAAAATTCCTGTAGGAGGAGTAGCCAATAAATTTTGGGAGTTGCTAAAATCGTTCCTGCCGTAGTATTATAAAGATACTCCTTTTGGAGACCTGCCCAGAAAGGAAAAATGGCTCTTGTTAAACCTGATGCTGCCAGTTTTGCCAAAATAAAAGTTTTGGGGATTGGTGGTGGCGGCGGAAACGCGATTAATTCTATGATTGATGATAATCAGATTAGGGGAGTGGAATTTTTGGCAGTTAATACCGATGCCCAAGCTCTTCTAATGAACAAAGCCCAAATAAAGATTCAAATTGGAGAGAACCTAACCCGAGGTTTGGGCTCAGGAGGAAATCCGGAAATTGGCCGAAAGGCGGCAGAAGAATCAAAAGAAAAAATAAAAGAGTATTTGGTGGATACAGATATGGTTTTTCTGGCTGGAGGAATGGGAGGAGGAACAGCGACCGGTGCAATGCCAATTATTGCCCAATTAGCGAAAGAGGCAGGAGCTTTAACGATTGCCGTGATTACTAAACCGTTTGCATTTGAAGGGACTAGAAGAATGGTTATTGCCGAGGAAGGAATTGAGAACTTAAAAGATAAAGTAGATACGATGATTGTTATTCCCAATCAGCGAATTATGGAAGTGGTCGATAAAAAAATGACCCTTTTGGAGGCTTTTAAGGTGGTAGATGGAGTTTTGGGGCAAGCAGTTCAGGGAATTTCGGAAATTATTACTGTTCCCGGGCTAATCAATCGTGATTTTGCCGATGTTAAGGCAATTATGGAAAATGCTGGCTCGGCCCTTTTGGGAATTGGGACGGGAGTGGGAGAAAATCGGGCGCAGACAGCGGTCCGGGCGGCAATTTCCTCTCCGCTTTTGGATGTTTCTATTGAGGGAGCAAGAGGGATTCTTTTCCAAATAACTGGCGGTCCGGATTTGACGATGAGTGAGGTTGACGAGGCGGCAAAAATTATTTCTCAGGCAGCAGACGCTGATGCCAATATTATTTTTGGGGCAACGATTGATGAAAGTATGATAGATCAAGTAAGAGTAACGGTAATTGCTACTGGTTTTGATGAAACAAGGTTAAAACTGGAAAGAATGGTTAGCCGGCCGGTAACCAAACTTCCTGAAGGATTAATTAGTACTATTTCTCAGCCAAAAACCGAGGTAGGAAAAGAAGAAAAAGAAGAGGAGGGGGAAATTAAAAAAGTAGAGGTGGTTCCTGAAGAATTTGAAAGCGAATTGGATATTCCTGCTTTTTTAAGACAGGGAAAATAATCTTGCCTTTTTAGAAATTTTTTGTTATATTACAAGCAGAATGAGTTTAGGCAAAGAAAGAAATTTTCAAAAAGTAATTATTATTTAATTTAAGGGGTTGAGGAAATCTCCAACCCCGTTTATAATCGTCCGTAAAGGACGATTTTTTGTTAAAATAGAAAAAATGGTCGATTTTAATAAATTAGAAGAAAAAATTTTAGAATTTTGGGAAAAAGAAAAAATTTTTCAAAAAACCCAAAGAAGAAAAAAGGGGCAGAAAACTTTTGTTTTTTACGAGGGTCCACCAACCGCCAATGGCAGGCCAGGAATTCATCATGTTTTAGCTAGAACTCTGAAAGATCTTTTCCCTCGGTATAAGACAATGCAGGGATATTATTGTTTAAGAAAAGCAGGTTGGGATACCCATGGCTTACCGGTGGAATTGGAAATTGAAAAAGAATTAGGAATTTCTGGAAAAAAACAAATAGAAGACTACGGAATTGAAAAGTTTAACAAAAAATGCAGGCAGTCTGTTTTTCGCTACGTGGATGAATGGGAAAAATTAACTAAAAGAATTGGCTTTTGGATTGATATGGAAAACCCTTATGTTACCTGTGATCGGAATTATATTGAGAGTTGCTGGTGGTTATTGAAAGAGATTTGGAAAAAAGGTTGGCTTTATAAAGATTATAAAGTTGTTCCCTATTGTTATCGTTGTCAAACTCCTTTGTCTTCTCATGAGGTTGCTCAGGGATATAAAGATGTAACTGAGGATTCTTTATATGTAAAATTTCCCCTAAAGGATGAAAAAAATACTTATTTGCTTGCTTGGACAACAACCCCCTGGACTTTGCTTGGTAATGTTGCTTTGGCAGTTTCTCCTCAAGCTGAGTATGTAAAAGTTGAATACGGTGGAGAAAATCTTGTTTTGGCGGCAGCAAGATTAAAAGTTTTAGGAAAAAGCGGCTCTTATAAAATAAAAGAAAAGTTTTTAGGAGAAAAGCTGGTTGGCAAGGAATATCTTCCTGTTTTTGATTTTATTTCTTATTCTCAAAAAGTTCATTTCGTAGCACCAGCGGATTTTGTTTCGATGGAGGAGGGAACGGGAATTGTTCATACGGCAGTAATGTATGGAGAAGAAGATTTTGCCTTGGGAGAAAAAATTGGCTTACCAAAGCACCATGTAGTTAATGAGGATGGGACTTTTACTAAAGAGTGCGGAAAGTTTGCTGGTAAAAGGGTAAAAGAAGAAGATAAGGCAATAATTGCCGATTTGGAATCGAGAAATCTTATTTTCAAAGTTGAGCCAGTAACTCATGCTTATCCTTTCTGCTGGCGGTGTGATACCCCCCTTCTTTATTATGCAATTAGCTCTTGGTTTATTAAAACTACGGCGGTAAAAGAGGATTTAATTAGAGAGAACAATAAAACAAATTGGATTCCTGCTTATATTAAAAAAGGAAGAATGGGAAATTGGCTTCAAACCTTAATTGATTGGGCCTTATCGAGAAACCGTTATTGGGGAACTCCTTTACCGATTTGGATTTGTGAAAATTGCGGGAAAGAAATTTGTTTAGGAAGTTTTAAAGAGGCAGAAAAATTTGGAGGAAAAATACCGGAGGATCCTCATCGACCTTTTGTTGATAAAGTAATTTTAAAATGCCCTTCTTGTGGGGGGAAAATGAAAAGAGTTCCTGAGGTGATTGATTGTTGGTTTGATTCCGGAGCAATGCCGGTGGCTCAATGGCATTATCCTTTTGAAGGTAAAAAAATTTTTCAAGAGCAATTTCCGGCAGATTTTATTGCTGAGGCAATGGATCAGACAAGGGGCTGGTTTTTTACCCTTTTGGCAGTGAGTACTTTAGTTTTTGGTAGAAATTCTTACAAAAATGTGATTTGTAGTGGTTTGGTTTTGGATGATAAAGGAAAAAAGATGAGCAAGCATATAGGCAATGTGGTTGATCCTTGGGAGGCAATTAGGCAAACAGGGGCGGATGCTATAAGGTGGTATTTTTATTCTTCTACTAATTTGGGAAATAATTATCGGTTTTCGATTAATTTAGTGAAAAACTCCCTAAGAAAATTTATTTTAATTCTTTGGAATGTTTACAATTTTTATGTTACTTATCAAAAAATTGATCAATTACGAATTTCGCCTGCCTGCCGGACAGGCAGGAATTGCGAATTAAAATCGGAGAATATTTTGGATCGATGGATAATCTCTAGGCTTAATCAGTTAATTAGTCAGGTAACTAAAAGCTTGGATAATTTTGATTCTTTTACTGCTGCCCAGAAAATTGAAGAATTTGTTGAGGATTTGTCAACGTGGTATGTTCGCCGCTCTCGAGATAGGGTAGGACCAACCGCCTCGGATAAGAAAGATAAAAAAGCATGTTATCAGACTTTATGGTGTGTTTTGGTTAATTTGAGTAAAGTTCTTGCTCCATTTATACCATTTTTGTCTGAATATATTTATAAAAATTTAACGAGTAAAAAATCTGTTCATTTAGAAAGTTGGCCAAAAGCAGGGAAGGTAGAGGAAAAACTTTTAGAGGAAATGGCGCTGGTAAGAAAGATTTGTGAACTTGGGCATGCTGAAAGGAAAAGGGCAGGAGTTAAGGTAAGACAACCACTAAATAAATTTCAAATTTCAAATTTCAAATTTCAAATTTCAAATGATTTAATTCAATTAATTGAAGATGAGCTAAATGTTAAAAAAGTGGTGTTTAAGCAAGGGAAGGGGGAATTAGAAGTGAAGTTGGATACTGAAATTACTCCGGAGTTGAAAGAAGAGGGAGAGACAAGAGAGTTAATAAGGAAAATTCAAGAATTAAGAAAGAAAGCTGGTTGTGCATTGGACGGAAAAATTATTGTTGAAGCTCCAAACTTACCGACCAAACCCGAGCTTCAGGAGTATCTTAAAAAAGAAACACTGGCTGAAGAACTGAGGGCGGGGAAAGAGTTAAAAATTTTCCCGGTGTAAGAATATGAGACAATCAATTTATGCTTTTGATTGGCTACTTTTTTTAGCCGTTTTAATTATCAGTATTTTTAGCTTGGTAGTAAATTATTTTTTGGTTCCTAATCTTTTTCTTCAACAACTTTTTTATTTAATTTTGGGGCTGGGAGTTTTTTTTATTTTTTCCAGGTTGGATTTTCAAATTTGGGAAAAATTAGGGTGGTTGGGGTATTTAGGGAGTATAATTTTTCTTTTAACTCCCTTGATTTTTGGAACTATTACCCGGGGGGCGGTGCGCTGGATTAGAATTGGTTCGTTTACGGTTCAGCCTTCGGAATTGGTAAAACCGTTTTTAATTGCCTTTTTTTCTTCCTTTTTTGCCAATGAGCAAAAAATTAAATTGAAAAAAGCGTTGGTAGGGTTTTTGCTAATGCTGGTTCCTACCATTTTGATTTTTATTCAGCCAGATTTGGGAAGTAGTTTGGTGGTGGGGATTTCTTTATTGGGGATTTTGTTTGCCGCCGGGCTTCCTTTAAAGTTTTTTTTAGGGGCCGGTGGGGCGATGTTGGCTTTTTTGCCAGTTGCCTGGAATTTTTTTCTCAAAAGTTATCAGAAGGATCGGATTTTAAGTTTTTTAAATCCCCATTCGGATCCTTTGGGAAGGGGCTATAATTTGATTCAATCAACGGTGGCGGTTGGGGCGGGGAAATTTTTTGGTCGGGGATTGGGTAAAGGAACGCAGTCGGGATTACAATTTTTACCTGAAAGACATACTGATTTTATGTTTGCTTCTTTTGCCGAAAATTTCGGTTTTTTTGGAGTTTTGATTTTTTTGGGGTTATTTGCTTTTTTGCTTTGGCGGATTTTGAAGATTACCAGCCGGACGAATAATAATTTTGCTTTTCTTTTTGGCTGTGGGGCTTTTTGTTTAATTTTTGCCCAGGGATTTATTAATATGGGAATGAATTTAGGTTTGCTACCGGTAACCGGAATTCCCCTGCCTTTACTATCTTATGGAGGAAGTTCGTTTTTGGCAACAATGATAATGCTGGGAATTTTAGAAAATATTTGCTATAATATGCGAAGCAGATTATCGAGTTCCTCCGAATGGGGGAACGCTGTATAATAGTTCTCGGTATGACTAAATTTGCTGTTGTCAAAATTAGCGGCCATCAATATAAAGTTGGCGAAGGGGAAGAAATTGAGGTTCCCAAAATTGAAGGAGAAAAGGGAAAAACTTTGGATTTGGAAGAAGTTCTTTTGGTAGTTGATGGAGAAAAGGTGGAAGTTGGCCAGCCGCAAATAAAAGGAGCAAAAATTCAAGCGGAAATTGTAGAGCAAAAAAAGGGAGAAAAAATTCGGGTGGCAAAATATAAAGCAAAAACCGGTTATCGCCGCGTCCGCGGCTTCCGCCCCTTAATTACCACTCTTAAAATCAAAAAGATAAATATTGGCCTTTCTTCCCGCAATTAAAATATTTAATTTTCTCTTGTTTTCTTCTAAGTTGGGGATTGAGTGTGGATTCTTGACTACCGAACAGTTTTAGGATATGCTCAAAAGCAGTTCTTTTGTTGATGTCGCCAATTAGAATATCCGGAAAAAAATGGTCCAAATGGGGAGTGGTCGCCAGGGATTTTTCTTTATGGCGGAGAGGGAAGCCCCTTATAAAGGAGGCTAATTTTGCGATCTGCGCCGGAAGAAAAATAGCTTTAATTGGGAGAAACGGTGGAGGGAAAACCACTTTACTGGAGACAATTTTGGCAAAAAGTGGGAAAACCACTTGGCCTGAAGGAGTAGAAATTGAAGGGGAATTGGAAGTTTTACCTCTTACGAGAATTGGCTATCTTCCCCAAGAAATTCAACTTAATTTTAAAGGAACGGTGGAGCAATATTTAGATGATTGTGTGTTAGAAGTAGGGGAAATTTATAAACGCTGGCAGGAGTTGGGGAAAAAATTAGAAACTGATTCTTCCCCCGCTGTTTTAGAAGAATACGGGGAAGTATTGGAACTAATGGAGGCATTTGATATTTGGGATTATGAAAGAAAAAGAAGAATGATTTTGGAGGGTTTGGGACTTTCTGAGAATTTTTTGAAAAGAAGAATTGAGGAAATAAGTGGAGGAGAAGCAAACCGAGTTGCTTTGGCTGGGGTATTGATTTCCTTGCCAAATTTAGTTTTATTAGACGAGCCGACTAATAATTTGGATTTTCAGGCTTTAAAATTCTTAGAAAGATGGATTTTGGAGGGAAATTTTTCTTTACTTTTGGTTTCCCATGACCGGCGCTTTTTGGATAAGACGGTGGAGGAGATTTTAGAAATAGACGAGGAAAATTTGACTGTTTCTCTCTTTGGTGGTAATTACTCCTTCTACGCGGCTAAAAAGAAGGAAATGTTTGAAGCCCAGCAGAGGGCTTACGAGGAACAAAAAAGAAGAAGGGAAGAATTAGAAAAAGCAGCTGAAGCTCTAAAACGAAAGGCTCAAGAATTTGAGAATATTTCTCGAAATGCTTTTTATCGAGCAAAAGGGGCAAGTATCGCAAAACAGGCCAAAGTTCAACTCCAAAGAATTGAAAAAGAATTAAGCTCGATTCCTGAGCCAAAACCGCCAAAAAAACCCGCTTTTGAGGTGAAAGAGAGGGAGGTTAAAGGTTTATTAGTAGGAATTTCGGGGCTTTACTTTCGTTATCCTGACCAAGAAGAACTTTTTTCCGGATTATCTTTTTCTTTGCGTGGTGGGGAAAGAGTAGGAATTGTTGGCCCAAACGGGTCGGGAAAAACAACGTTTTTGCGGCTTATTTTAGGAGAATTAAAACCCCAGGGAGGACAAATAAGAAAAGCAGGAAAAATAGGTTATCTTCCTCAAAGACCAGGGGAAATTAATCTTCAGCAAGGGGTATTGGACTATTTCAGGCAGGCAGTAGCGGTAAGTGAAGAAGAGGCGGGGCAAATCTTAGGAAAGGTTTTATTTACCGATGTTTCTAAAAGAAAAATGGGCGATTTTAGTAGTGGGGAGATAAGAAGAATTCAAATTGCTACCTTATTTGCAGGCTCTCCTGATTTAATTATTTTAGATGAACCAACGAATCATTTAGATATTTACACCATTGAAATGCTTGAAGATGCTTTAAAAAGATTTAAAGGAGGAGTTTTAGTGGTTTCTCATGATGAGTGGTTTTTAAGAAATATTGGGGTTAACCGAGTTTTAGTTTTTAAAAGAAAAGGGGAAATTTTAGAGCAAGAAATAACAGCTGAGGAACTTTCTTTAGAAAATTTTTTTCTGGGGGTTGACTTTTGTGAAAATTTTGGTATTCTTAAAGAAGAATGGCACAAACAAAAACTGGTGGAAAAACAAGACAACTTCCTCCGCGTCCGGGTAAAAGGTTAGGATTAAAAGTTACCGATGGACAAAAAGTAAAAGCGGGAAGTATTTTGGTTCGCCAACGGGGCTCAACTTTTTATCCGGGAGAAAATGTAGGAATGGGAAGAGATTTTACTTTATATGCCTTGAAAGATGGAGTAGTTTCTTTTAGTCAACGAAAAGGGAAAAAATATCTTAATATCGTGGTATCTAAGTAAGATGACAGATAATCAACAGGTAGTTCAAATTGATATTGACCAACTTCAACCAAATCCTCTTCAACCACGAGGAATAATTACCCCAGAGTCTTTAGCTGACCTGGTGGAGTCTATAAGAGAAAAGGGAATTCTTGAGCCATTGGTGGTGGCAAAAACTCCAGCGGGATATCAAATAATTGCTGGAGAGCGACGTTGGCGGGCGGCAAAAATTGTTGGCCTAAAAACAGTGCCGGCAATTATCAAAGAAACCACCCCTTCGGGAATGCTGGAGATGGCAATTGTGGAGAATGTTCAGCGCGAAGACTTAAATCCGATTGAGAGAGCTCAGGCTTTCAAAAGATTAAAAGAGGAGTTTGGTTTGGAAACACGGGAAATTGCTAAAAGGATTGGCAAAAGTGCGCCCTACGTTTCTAATACTTTAAAGCTTTTGAGTCTTCCTGATGCTTTGAAGGATGGAATTTTAACAGGAATGATTACCGAAGGACATGCTCGGGCACTGGCGACAATTGAGGATGCAAAAATGATGATTGAGGCCTACAAGACGGTAATTAGGACGGGAATGCCAGTAAGGCAAACAGAAGATTTGGCAAGAAGAATTAAAAAGAAGCTAGGAATAGCTCCAAAAGATTTAGGGATACCTCGTGGAGGAGCACCTCTTATTATTTCTGATGAGACAGACAGGATTAGAGATGAAATTCATGAGGCAATTGGCGGAGGAGAAAAAACAATCGTGAAGCTTGCCCGCTCCCGAATTGAAACAAGAATTGAGATTAGGCTTAAGGGCAATTTGGAGGAAACAGAAGAAAGGCTTCAGCGTATTTATCGGGGAATTACTAGTCAATCTTCCCAAAACGATTAGGCGGCCAATAGCGGAAAAATGCTTTACCAATAATATTTTGTTGAGGAACAAAGCCCCATTCTCGAGAATCAGAACTGTGAGAGCGATTATCTCCTAAAACAAAATAATTTTTCTCAGGAACACAAACAGTCTGGCCAGCACGAAGAAAACTTCCCGGAGAAGTGGTGTAATCAGGAGGAAGATAAGGTTCTTCAAGGGGTTTTCCGTCGATATAAACTTTCCCATTTATTATTTGGACACATTTTCCCGGGGTGGCAATAATTCGTTTAATGTAGTCATATTCTTCGTTTTTTGGCGCCCGAAAGATAATTACATCACCTTCTTTTGGTTCTCTTAGACGGTAGGTAATTTTATCAGTTAAAATATATTCTCCATCGTGGAAGTTGGGATACATTGAACTACCACGGACTTGATGGGGCTGAAATAAGAAAAGATAAATAATGACAAAAACAGAAAGAGCCATAACAACCGTTTCGATGAAGTCTAAAAAGAATTTTCCAATTCTGCGGAAGAAATTTCCCACCATATCTTTAATATTTTAAACTCTTGGGATTTGCTTGTAAAGGGGAAAATTGGTAAAATTAATCAAGGTCGCTTGGCGCAGCTGGTTAGCGCGTTCGGTTCACATCCGAAAGGTCGGGGGTTCGAATCCCTCAGCGACCACTAAACCCGACTGACATATTCTCCGGTTTCGGTGTTGATGGTGATAGTATCGCCGGCTTTAACAAAAAGGGGAACTTGGACAACAAAGCC
>Ga0078972_1009624_pt1 | contig 18904 bp, 11 predicted proteins | sample YelNatPaOPGAMG01_FD_67568 | JGI IMG/M metagenome (GOLD analysis project Ga0078972, IMG submission 67568) | Hot spring thermophilic microbial communities from Obsidian Pool, Yellowstone National Park, USA - OP-RAMG-01 (SPADES assembly) (version 2) | ecosystem: Environmental > Aquatic > Thermal...
TGACCCCCCGTCCAGAGCTCAAAAGCCTCCGCGCCCTGATGGACCAACATCCGCAACCCATCCACTGCCTGTGCCCCTCCAGCGCGAGCCTGGCGCATAAGCAACGTCTCGCGCGGATTATAGACCAGGTCAAAGAGGAGCGCATTCGCGGGGAAAGGCACCCCTTCAATCCAGGGCGAGGCGTTCACCTCGGGCCACATGCCTAACGATGTAGCATTGACGATCAGGCCGGCCTGCGGCGCTGCGCGGCGCAACGTCTGGACATCAAGGGGGCCAGCTTCTAAACGCGCCCCTTCGCTCAACGAGGCGAATTCACGGGCCAAAGCACACGCCCGGCTCACTGTGCGGTTGAGCAGCGTCACCCGCGCGCCCGACCGCACCAAGGCATAGACGACCGCCCTGGCCGCACCACCAGCCCCTAAAACCAGCGCCGAGCATCCTTTGGTTTCAAAGCCCACTTCTTCTAGCGCGCGCAAAAAACCGCGCACGTCGGTATTATGACCTACGAGGACCTCCCCCTTCACGCTCACGGTGTTCACGGCGCCCACGGCCTGTGCCTCGGGGGTCAGCTCGTCCACAAGGGCGAGCAAAGCCTGCTTGTGGGGCACGGTGACGTTAAGGCCCATCAGGCCCAACCCCCGCACTCCCGCCACAGCTTGCGCCAGGCGATCAGGGCGCACAGGGAAAGGCACATAACACCAATCCAGGCCCAAAGCCTGAAAAGCGGCATTGTGCATCGCCGGCGAGACGCTATGGGCAATCGGCCAACCGATGACCCCTACGATGCGCGTCCGCCCAGAGATGCTGGGGAGAGAAAAACCGGGAGAGGAGCTTCCCGCGTTCATGGCCAAGCCCCCTCGGTCAGGAGGTGCAGGCGCTCCTCAAAGCCAGGGAAGGAATCGGCAATACTCTCAGCATGGGCGACGCTAGTCTCTCCTTTAGCGAGAAGGCCGGCGATGGCCAAGGTCATCGCCAGGCGATGATCGCCGTGACTATCAACGAGGGCGCCCCGTAGAGGAGTGGGCCCTTCAATATCAAACCCATCCGGCCGGGCCTCGATGCGCGCGCCAAGGGCACGCAGGGCCTCCACAATGGTGGCGATGCGATCGCTCTCTTTGACCCGCAATTCGGCGGCGTCACGTACCCGAGTAAAACCCTGAGCCTGCGTGGCGGCCAAGGCAAAGATAGGAAACTCGTCGATCATGCGCGGCACTAAATCCCCACCGACCTCTGTGCCATGCAAAGGCTGGGCGCGAACGAGCAAATCGGCTACCGGCTCGCCCCCTTCGTCGCGCTCATCAAGCAAAGAGAAACTGGCGCCCATGCTTTTCAAGGCCTCTAACAAGCCCGTGCGCGTTGGATTGGTGTTAATCCTCCGCAGGAGCACCTCGCTCCCGGGCAATAGTAAGGCCCCCACCAGGAAAAAGGCTGCCGAAGAGAAATCTCCCGGCACAACGGTGTCTAGCCTAACGAGATCCGCAAGCACGGGTCCCCTCAGGATGTGTGTCCTCCCCCGGCTCTCCAAAGAGACTCCTCGGGCGCGCAACATGCGCTCGGTATGGTCGCGAGAGGGGGCCGGCTCTATCACGGTCGTGGTGCCTTCTGCGTACAATCCGGCTAGAAGGATACAGGACTTGACCTGGGCGCTGGCGACCGGCAAGGTATACTCAATGCCCCGGAGGCTCGTCCCGACAATACTCAGCGGAGGCAACTTTCCTCCTTGCCGCCCTGTGATGCGCGCCCCCATCTGTTGCAGCGGTTGCACGATGCGATCCATAGGACGACGACGAAGCTGGGCTTCTCCGGTGAGCACGCTGAAAAAGTCCTGTCCGGCCAAAAGCCCGGCGAGGAGACGCATGGTCGTCCCGGAACGCACGCAATGGAGCACATCTTCCGGCTCCTGCCAACCGTGCAAGCCGGGGCCGTGAACCACCAGCTCATCCGCTCCTGTCTGCTCGATCTTGACTCCAAGCGCCCGCAGACAATCCATGGTGGCCCGGCAATCCCCACCGTCTAAAAAGCCTTTCACCCGCGAGGGACCTTTACTCAGCGAGCCAAAGAGCAAAGCCCTATGTGTGATGGATTTGTCGCCGGGGACGGTGATCTCCCCATGCAGGCGAGACACGGGGTGAACGCTCAGATTCATCGGTACACCTCCAAACGACGGTTATGGGCAGCGATTAAGGCGTGCTCAAGGGCATTTAGGTCACCTTCCTCAAGGTAACGCGCGAGGATCGCCAGCTCATCCTGAGCTTGGCGAAGCGCCCTGAGAATTTGATCGCGATTGGTAGCGATGATGTCCCGCATCATGGTGATATCCCCGCCGGCGAGGCGGCTAGTATCCCGGAAACCGCTGGCAACCAATTTCCAGACCAAAGGGTCATCCTGGGCGAAAGACTCCGCAGCCCGCATAAGCGTGACAGCCAGCATATAGGGAAGATGGCTTGTCACAGCTACCAGGCGATCATGGCGCTCCGCATCTAAAACGAGCGGTCTAGCCCCAATAGAATGCACCAGATCCCGTCCCAGGTCTAACGCCTCTTGCGTCGTGCGCGGTAAGGGCGAAAGCACGAAAACCTTGTCGCGAAAGAGGCCCGGCTCAGCCATGGTGAGGCCCGACGTTTCCTTGCCACACATCGGGTGCCCTCCCAAAGGCTGTACGTGTGCGGGGAGGTCCTCCATAGCTCGGCAGATGGCTCGCTTGGTGCTGCCGATATCCATCAACAGACAACCCGGCTTGAGCATAGGCCCGATGAGGCTGATCCGGGCGATGATATCTTGCACCGGCGTAGCCAAGATGACGACGTCGGCATCGCGTACGCCCTCTTGCAAATCCGTGGTTCCCTTGTGGATAAAACGCAATTCCTGGGCCGTGGCCAGCGTTCCCCGACGCCGAGCAACTCCTACTACCTGCCGACAGGCACCCATCGTGCTCAGCGCGGCGGCTAACGAGCCTCCCATCAGCCCCAAACCGACGATAGTCACTTGCGCTTCGGCGATGGTAAAGGGCATCCTGGCCCCCTATAATTCGCGACCCACAGCCAGGGCGACGGCGCGGGCCTTGTTCACCAACTCCGCAAAACGCTCCGGCCTGAGGGACTGATCACCATCGGAAAGAGCTTTATCGGGATGGGGATGTACCTCAATAAGCAACCCATCGGCCCCTGCAGCGATGGCCGCCAACGAGAGCGGCGTCACCCACTCCCAGTTTCCTGTGGCATGGCTTGGATCTACCAGCACGGGGAGATGAGTCAACTGCTTGAGCACGGGGACGGCGCTGATATCCAACGTGTTGCGAGTATAGGTCTCAAAGGTGCGGATGCCGCGCTCACAGAGGATAACCTGGTTATTGTTGTGCGATAGGATGTACTCGGCCGACATGAGCAATTCTTCCATGGTGGACATCATCCCCCGCTTGAGCAGCACGGGCTTGCCCGATTCTCCCACGGCATGAAGGAGGCTGAAATTCTGCATATTCCGCGTGCCGACCTGCAGGATATCCGCACATGCAGCGACCACGGGCACCAATTCAGGAGCCATCACCTCGGTGACGACTGCCAGTCCCGTCTTGGCCTTGGCTTCGGCCAGCAGTTCCAGGCCCTTCTGCCCTAGGCCTTGGAAGCTATAAGGCGAGGTGCGCGGCTTGAAAGCCCCTGCCCTGAGGATATGCGCCCCAGCCTCTTTGACGGCCTGGGCCGTCTCCAGGATCTGCTCGCGGCTCTCCACAGCACAAGGGCCGGCTATGATGACGACCCGCTTATCCCCGATGGAGATATCGTTGATGGGCACAATCGTATCGTGAGGATGAAAATCGCGGCTGGCCAATTTATAAGGCTTGAGGATACGCACCACCTTCTCCACGCCTTCCATCAGGCGAAAGACGTTCTCGTTCAGCGTCCGCTCATCGCCGATGACGCCGATAATAGTGCGCTCCTCGCCCACCGAAAGGTGGGGCCGGAAGCCCAGCTCCTTCACCCGCTCCACTACCGCCTGAACGTTCTCCTGCGAAGCACCCCGACGCATGACAACGATCATAACGATTCCTCCTCTCCTGGTTCCGCCTTAAGGCCGACAAGATCTAGACGAAGGCTTCGAGCTTCACCCTGATAAACATGAACGATGTCGCGCTGGGGAACGGCCGTATTCCATAACATGAGCACCCGAATGCAACGCGGCAGGCTTCCCGGCACGGGGATCTCCTGAGCATCCAAAAGGGGGACATACTGCCAACCCATCTGCCGCGCAGCCTGAGCCGGAAAGGCGGCATTGAGGTCGCTCGTGAGCGTAAAGAACACGGCCGCAAGGTCCTCAATGAGGATGCCGTTGACGCGTATCATCTCCTCCAAAAGCACCTGCGTAGCGGAAAGGATCTCTTCGGCAACGTTGGCCTTGACCGTTGTGGCCCCACGGACTCCCCTGATAGCCATCTCTCCCTTCAGACCCCCTTGCCTATATAAATAACGAGAGCGTGGGCTTCGCGCTCCACGCTCTCGCTCTAGACTTCGTGCCTCGTCGCTTTATAGCCTCATCCGAGTAGCGCGACGCCCGCCCGCCATCCTACGAGGGTAATAATAGTAAAAGGAACGGACGCCGCCTTGAGACAAAGGCAAGGAAAGCTGAGCCACTCTGGGATAAACCCAGGACAGATTAAGAACCTTTAGTCCCTCTGCAAGCTCCACTTTGGCCCACACTTTGCCCAACCTCGGACTCGCTAATAATTAATTTAGCACATTTTGGATTAAGAGTCAACTACCAGCGACGGCGCGTGCAAAGTCCCAATACACTGGAATCGACTGCAGATGCGAGAGCAACAGCTAGGCGCGATTTCCAGCTCTTATCGGTTTCTTGAGAGAATGCAATCGCCGTGACTACCAGCGACGGCCGCCGCGGCTTTCCCTGCCGCCACGCCCGGTATCACTGCGCTCGGCCCGAGGACGCGCCTCATTGACCGTGACTGCTCGGCCCTTAATCTCCTTGCCGTTCAACCCAGCGATGGCCGCTTGAGCCTCGCCAGCAACGGGCATTTCCACAAAACCAAACCCCTTGGATCGGCCAGACTCCCTGTCGGTAATGACGTTAACCGACTCAACCTGACCGAAAGCAGCAAAGGCCTGACGTAACTCTTCTTCATTGACTCCATACGCCAGATTGCCTACGTAAATTCTCATCTCAAACCCCTTTTCTCTTAACTGTTCTACTGATTTATTCATCATTCTGACCTTGTCTACGACAAGGTAACTGCCACGCTCAGTACAGCGGGCCCCTCACAACTTCTTATCCTTGGGCGAATCCTCAGCCCTCCCTCCTTGGTCCGTCAGAAAAAGATGACCTGAACCAAGTGTGTACTGACACTTGGCGCAGGTCATCCAAAAGCCCACCCATCAAGTGGCATTAACACTTGCCACACTGCGAGCATGTATAGCTCGCAAGTTATGCATATATAATAGCACACTTGCCACAATTTGCCAAATGACGCCTGCTCCAAAAAGACTCAAGCGGCTGAAACCGGCAACGTGCTACTTCTTCTTCCGATTTTCCCTGCTTCGCTCAAGATATTCATTGAGCATCTCAAGGCTATACCGCCGATGCCCCCCAGGCGTGCGAAAAGGTATGATATGACCTTCCCGCTCGATCTTGCTGAGGGTGAGCAGGCTAACTCTGAGATAACGAGCCGCTTCCTTGGCGGTCATCAGAGTGTGCCGTTCCGTTTCCATAGCTCGAGGGCCTCCGTTATACATCCCTCTAAAATCACCTCGCTCAATATGGCTCAAAGCTACAAAAAGTATAGCTCAAGTGACAAATCATGGCATAAAATTTACATTGATTCATGACGTTTGAGACGCATGAAAGTCACGTTCCGACTTTCATCCGTCACCGGCTTGTGTTAGAATAGCATCGTGGCATGCCAGGATTGCCTGCATGGTGGATAGCTACCACGGAACTGGAACGGTTTCAGGCAGGAGGCCCAGATGAACGCCTTTGTTCACCTGCACGTGCATAGTGAGTATTCCCTGCTTGATGGCTTGGCTCGTCTTGAGGACCTATGCCAATATGCCCGGGAGTGCGGTGCGCAGGCGTTAGCCTTGACCGATCATGGCCAGTTATATGGCGTGATCAAGTTTCATCACATGGCCAAACAAGTGGGGATTAAGCCGATCTACGGCTGTGAGGTCTATCAGGCACCCCGAAAGTTGACCCAGAAAGAATCGCAGCTGGATGCCAAGGCCTACCATTTGATCCTCCTGGCAAAGGATATGGCCGGTTACAAAAACCTGCTCAAGCTCGTGACCACAGCCAACCTGGAAGGATTCTACTACAAGCCCCGAGTGGACAAGGATCTATTGGCCGAACATGCCCAAGGGCTGATCTGTTGTAGCGCATGTATCTCAGGAGAAGTGCCCTCCCTATTGGCAGCGGGAGAGTATGAGAAAGCCCGGCAAGTTGCCGGTTGGTTTAGAGAGGTCTTTGGCGCGGAGAACTATTTCCTTGAGCTTCAGCGACACAAGGGCCTCCCCGAGTTAGAGCAGGTCAACAAGCATTTGATCGCGCTGGCGAAAGAACTGGGTTTGCGCTGCGTGGCGACCAACGACGTGCACTACCTGCGACGTAGTGATGCTTCCATTCACGAACTCCTCCTGGCCATCCAGACGGGCACGACCCTCGCCGACCCTGAGCGGATGCAAATGGGCAGCGACGATTACCATTTCGCTACCGCCCAGGAAATGGCCGAGTTGATGGCCGAGTATCCCGAAGCCTTGGCCAACACCAACTTGGTCGCAGAAATGTGCAATGTGGATTTGAATTATGAGGGTTATCACCTGCCTAAATTCGACGTGCCGGCGCCCTACACCGCGGAGTCGTACTTGAAAAGGCTATGCGAGGAAGGGTTAAAGCGGCGCTACTCACAGATCACCCCAGAGATCCAAAAGCGGCTCGAGCATGAGCTGAAGATGATCCATTCCATGGGCTTTGATGATTACTTTTTGATCTGCGCCGACCTTGTGAATTGGGCCAAGCATAAGGCCGGAATGCTCGTCGGACCGGGACGGGGCTCAGGGGCTAGCAGCATCGTAGCGTATGCTTTGGGAATCACCGACCTTGAGCCTCTGGGTCTAGGCCTCATCTTTGAGCGTTTCCTGAACCCTGGCCGGGTGAACATGCCCGATATAGATTTGGATTTCCCCGACGACCGACGTCAGGAAGTCATCGACTACCTGACCCAGCGCTACGGCAAAGATCGGACGGCGCAGATCGCCACCTTCGGAACTATGCTGGCCCGAGGGGCTATCCGCGACGTAGGCCGCGCTTTGGGGATCCCTCTGCCTGAAGTAGACCATGTGGCCAAGCTTGTGCCCCTTGGCCCCAAGAAGACCATCCAAGATGGCCTGGAAACCGTCCCCGAGCTGAAGCAACTGTATGAAAGCAAACCTTATATCAAGAAGCTCATCGACTGCTCTCTGGCCCTCCAGGGAGTAGCGCGCCACTTCTCCACCCACGCGGCGGGCGTGCTCATTACCGACAAGCCCTTGGTCGAGTACACACCCCTCCAGCGCGCGCCCCGGGGCGAGGGGATCGTCTCCCAGTTTTGTATGGAGGATATAGAGGCCATAGGCCTTCTGAAACTTGACGTCCTAGGGCTCTCCACGCTTACCCTTATAGATAGAGCGTTTCGCTGGATCGAGCGCACCACCGGCACCAAGTTGACTCAAGCTTCCATCCCTCTAAATGATCCCGAAACCTTTGCCCTCCTCTCCTCGGGGAATGTAACGGGCGTCTTCCAGGTGGAGGGTGGTGGCATGCGCCGCACTCTACGGGAGATGCAACCCACCGAGTTCAGAGATATCGTGGCCGTGCTGGCGCTCTATCGGCCAGGCCCTATGCAATTCATCCCCAACTACATCAACCGCAAGTTCGGGCGTGAAGAAGTGACCTACCGTCATCCCGCCCTGGAGCCGATCCTTGCAGAGACTTACGGCATCATCGTCTATCAGGAGCAGATCATCCGCATCGCCTCAGAGCTCGCTGGCTACACGCCGGCCGAAGCTGACCTGATGCGCCGCGCTGTGGGCAAGAAGAAAAAGAAAGATCTTGAAGAGCAACGCGCCAGGTTTATCTCCGGCGCAGTAGAGCGCGGGATCCCCCGTGAGGCAGCCGAGGCGATCTTCACGGACATCGAGTTCTTCGCCGACTATGGCTTTAACAAGTCCCATGCCGCTGCCTACGCGGTCATCACCTTACAAACCGCTTATCTGAAAGCCCATTATCCGGTGGAGTACATGGCCGCTTTGCTCTCCATCGAGCGTGGGAACTTGGAAAAGGTGGCCCAGCTTATCGCCGAATGCCGCCGCCTGGGCATTGAGGTGCGCCCTCCCGATGTGAACTATTCGGACGCCGATTTCATCATTGAACCGGCGGCAGCTCAATCCCTGGCAGAGAGGGACCAACTCCTAGGAGCCAAGGAGCTAGCCATCCGCTTCGGCCTGGGGGCAATTAAAAACGTCGGCGACGGACCGGCTAACATCATCGTCCAGGCTAGGGGCAATAGGCCCTTCGCCGACATTGATGATTTCCTGCGACGCGTCGACCTTCGTCAGGTCAACAAACGCTGTCTGGAATGCTTAATCCGCGCCGGCGCCCTTGACTCACTTGGGGACCGCGCCGCCTTGCTGGCCGCGATAGATCAGATGATGGCTGTCAGCCAGCAGGTGCACCGCTCCCGCGAAATCGGGCAACGCAGCCTCTTTGACCTTGGCTTCAATACCGAGCAAGTCGGGGATGCCAAGTTCGTCCTGCCCAAGGATGTACCTCCCCTGGCGGAGAAAAAACTCCTCGCAGATGAGAAAGAACTGCTCGGCGTCTACATGTCGGCTCATCCGCTCGATCTCCTCTCGCAGTACGTTGATGACCGGCTCACCATGCTCGCAGACATCGATGCCTCCATGGAAAACGAGCAGGTCCAAGTGGCTGGGGTAGTCAACTCGCTGCGCACAATCGCCACCAAGAAGGGCGACAACATGGCCTTCGTCCAGTTGGAGGATCTGTCGGGTAGCATTGAGCTGGTCATCTTCCCCCGCGTCTATGAGGAGGCCAAGGAGATCCTCACTGAGGACGCTCTGCTTCTGGTACGCGGCAAAGTCGACTTTCGTGATGAACGTGCCAAACTGATCGTCGAGGCTATTGAACCTTACAAGCTCCCTCAGAATGCCCAAAGGCGCCAAGTGGGGCGTAAGAAAGCTGCGCATCTTTTCGTAGAAATCCCTCTCACCGCCGATGAGCGCACAACACTGGATATTGTGACCCGCGTTTTCCAGCTGCTGACGGAAAACCGTGGCGAAACGCCCTTTAGCTTTCGTCTTCACAATGGCCGAGGCCGAGTAGAGATGATCTTCCCCAACTTGAGGACCTCCTACTCGGCTCGGGTGGAACAACAACTAACAGCCCTGGTTGGTCGCGACCACTTTTTCGTGGAGTGGGCCTAATGTATAGCGCGAATCAGGAGCGCGGGCATCTCCTGCCCATCATTTGTCTCGCGGTACTTTGGGCTTTTCTTTGGCCCATAGCTATCCAGGCGGCAGGCCCCATCCGCTGGGCGCAAACAGGCGGACCTCTTGGGGGCATGGTTCATGCGTTGGCCATCCATCCTGATAACCCTGATCTCATCTTCATGGGTGCTCAGAATGGACTATACAAGAGCCTTGATGGGGGAGCTCATTGGGTACGCCTTTCTGGAGGGTCGCTTGATTGTCAGGAGATCACCGAGCTAGCCATTGCGCCCCTAGATGCTCGAGTGATCTATGCCGGTGGAAGCGAGGGGCTTTTTCGCTCCGTAGATGGAGGTGAGTCCTGGGTTCAACTTGGTAGCGGCCTCACCAGCGATTTGGTCCTCTCCCTTGCCGTTCACCCCTTGCAGTCCGAGGTGCTTTACCTCGGCAGCGAGAACGCGGTGTTCAAAAGCGCAGATCACGGCGACCACTGGGAATATTCTGGGCAGGGCCTCCCTGAGACCAGCGTCTGGTCACTCGCGATAGACCCCTCCAATCCCCAGACCCTTTTCGCCGGGACGGATCAGGGCCTCTATAGGTCAGACGACGGGGGGGCTAGTTGGCGGCCCGTTGGCCATGACTTTCTGAAGGAACAGCGCGTGCAGACTATCGCGCTTGACCCCCATCTGACGCGGCGAATTTGGGTCGGGACGCCACAGGGCCTTTTTCGTTCGGACGACGGCGGCACCAGCTGGGTGATCGTTCAGCAGTTTGGGGAGCACCCCTCAGTCTCTGAAATCGTCTTACATCCCCTTGAACAGAACGCTATCTATTGCAATGCCGGCTTACACTGGGTTTTCAAATCCACAGATGGCGGAACCAACTGGATGCGGTTGAATCCCGCCTGGAGTGCTCAGGGGCTTGTCCTGGCTATCGCCGTCCACCCCACCGACTCCAGGCGCCTCTATGTGGGCACGGCAGAAGGTCTTTACCGGAGCTCGGACGGCGGGGACACATGGACTGCCAGCAACGAGGGCTTTATCGCCAGTGATGTCAGGATGGTTTTGGATGTTCCGGGGAATAGAGACCAGCTTTACGCGGCAACGCGTTGGGGCGTATACGAAACCACAGACGGAGGCCAGACCTGGGAGGCGCGTAATCATGGCCTCCCGAACCTTGACCTCGTCTGGCTTGCCTTGGACCCCATTGACCCCAAGCACCTCTTCGCCGCCACTTGGGAAGGAGAGATCTGCCACAGCTCAGATGGGGGGCGTTCATGGGCGTTAGCGCATAGCCCCTTGGCGGCGGGCGTTCAAGTCACGGGCATCCTCGTCGGTTGGCGACAGACGGCCCTAGAAGTCCCCACCATCCTCTACATGAGCACAGACGGTGCCGGCGTATGGCGCAGCCTTGATTTCGGGGTAAGCTGGGAACATCTAGCCCTTGGCCTCCCCGGCTCTCGTGTGAGCGCGATCTGGCTTTCGCCGAAGGAGGAGCAATTTATTTATGTAGGAGTGGGAAGGGAAGTATATCGCCTTCCTGTCAATGCTGACCCGGCCGAGACACTGGTCTGGAAACGCGTAACAACTCAACCCCTTAACGGCCATGTAACCAGCGGATTAGTTGAACCGAAGCACCACGACATCCTTGTTGCCACGGATGCTGGGAGCATCTACCGGGTTGAACCCAACGGAACTGGGACGAACCTGGCGCGCGACTCGCTGCCCTCCAACTTACTCATCGAGGCCTTGGCGATAGCCACACCCAAAGGGCGAGCGCCTTTGTTTTACGCCGTCACCAGCGGTGGGCTCTTTACAAGCAACGATAATGGCCATACCTGGTCTTTTAGCAGCCTCGGTTGTCCACAAAGGGCTACTATTCGCAGTTTAGCTGTAGACGACCGCCAATTCGAATACCTTTACGTAGGCACAGACAAGGGCGGCGTGTATCGGGGACGCGACATGAGTGCGCGCATGGCTTCTTGGGTGAACTACGGCCTGGCATTTATTGGCATATGCGCTTTCTTGGTCGCAGGAGAGGCCGGGCGTCGATACCTGGCCAAATATCAGATCGCGCGCCAGGGAAAGGTCATCGAGCAAAACTGGGCGTCTTGGGATCAGGCTATCACTCATGCACTTGATGTGCACAATCGTGTGACCTCCGATATGTTAAGCATAATCCCCGCTCAGATGCGCATCGCGGCCATGCGACGCTACATTGAGGCACACAGAGATCAAGACCTCTTGTTTCAAGAGGACACTCAGGCCATTGTGCCCGCCAATCATCTTAAACTGCAACATTTCGCCGAGAGCTGGGCCTCATTGGTCGAGCGCTTGGATAGCCCTAAGCGAGCTGCGCCGATCGCCACCCATATTACCGAACAACTCTGCGATTTGCTCGGCTTCTCGCCCCTTGAAAGTCGTACCTTCAAATCGGTCTTTGGCCATATGGTCAAAGCCCCTGCGGTGCGCCTGAGCATCCCACCCCGTTTTCCCCTTGTGTTTATGCTCGGACGCGAACTACAGGAAGAGGATGTCAAGAACGCACGTGATCTGATGAGCGTGCTCAATGTGACCTCCTTTTTCGCGCTCCTGATAGCTATAGACGAAAACCCCTCTCGCAGAGAGCGCGCGCGTGAGTTGAAGCGCCTGGTGCGGGGCAGTTCCGACGATTTTATCGTGCTCGACTACCACGATCTGCGCAGCTTATTCCTCGCTCGGGATGCGGAACGGCGCTTGGTTGACCTGATCCTAGCCCAGGCTGACTTGACGGTTGTCTCTCCCTATATCATCTCCGGGCCTGTGCCTGAGAATATGTTCTTTGGTCGGGATTACGAGCTCAAAGCCATCATGCGCACGATCCGAGACCGAAGCTTTGCCATCGTAGGCGGGCGCAAGATAGGCAAGACCTCTATCCTTAACAAAGTACAACGGCTGATCGAACAGACCTCCGGCTTTATCCCCTTCCACTTGGATTGCCAGCACGTGATAAGTCATGAGGATTTCTTCGGTGCTTTGGCCGTCACATGTCAGGTGGAGATCAACTCATCTTCCCCAGAAGTTCTGCGGCGCGTTATCCTGCGCCTGCGGCGGCAACGCAAGGAGAGCATGGTCGTTTTGCTCTTGGACGAAGTAGATCCCCTGCTGGCCTATGACATGCAACATCAAATGCAACTCTTTCGTGTCTTCAGGGCTGTCTCACAAGAGGGGCTCTGCCGCTTCGTGTTCTGTGGGGAGCGCAGGCTCAACAATGCGCTGCATGATCCGAGTTCCCCACTATTTAACTTCGCCAACACGCTGCGCCTAAGCTACTTGACGGAGCAGAACGCGCGCCGGCTCATTCAGGAACCTATGGCCATCATGGGCATCACGTTTGAAGACGCAAACGCCCTCGTCCAAGGGATCATCGAGTTATCCTCGTGTCACCCCAATATCATCCAAGCCATATGTCAGATGCTCGTCGTGCGCGCTAACGGCCGAGGAGATCGGGTGATCAGGATGGATGATCTGGCACAAGTGCGCGCCTCGGACGAATTCCGTGACTTTTTCTTTGAAGTCACTTGGGGCAATGCAACGCCCCTAGAGCGGCTGATCAGCGTGCTGATGGTCGAGAAAGCGCCCACCTTCACCGCCGCTGACGTAAAACAGGCGCTCGCAGCGCACGGATGCAACGTTACCGGCGCCGCGATCGAGGCCGCCCTAGATGGACTTGTTCTTTTCTCCATCTTGAAAAAGCAAGGGAGCCTTTATGCCTTTGAATCGAGATCTTTTCCGACAGTAATGGCCGAGTCTCAACTTGCCCAGACGTTAATTGAGGGCCTTTTGGAAGCTCTAAGGACAGAGGAGCATCAAGACTTGACGAGGGGCGAGGCTCATCAGAGGAGCTAGGTGGTGCCCAAGAGCATCCTTGCGCTGGAAAAGGCTGGAGATCTTGCCGACGCCCTACCCAATCGGCTTGAGGCATCGTGAAATACTACGGCCACCTACTTGCAGGCTAATCTAATCGCCGAATGACGGCGATAACTTTGCCCTGGATCTCCAGATTGCTGGGGTGGACATAGATCGGTTCCATCGTGGGATTAGCCGGCTGCAGGCGAATGAGGGAGCGCCCCTTTTCCCAATAGATGCGCTTGAGAGTCGTAGCCTTTTCGTCCTTGAGCCAGGCAGCGACCATATCGCCGTTCTCGGCATCCTTTTGATGTCGCATGATGACGATGTCGCCATCGCCGATCAAGGCATCGATCATGGATGTCCCGCGCACCTGAAGCGCATAGACTTCCTCAGGGTTCTTGACGATCTCAGCGCTGACAGCAATACGCTCAAAAGCGCTCTGCCAGAAATCGCTATCCGGTATGGGAAGCGGCTCTCCAGCAGCGATAAAGCCTAAGAACGGAATGCCGAACACAGGTGCGGATGAAGTACTCGCCTCCTCAGGACCCTCTTCTCCGACAAGCCGCAACCCTCTGGATATCTCTCGATCCCGAGTCAAGTAGCCCTTCCGCTGCAAAACCCCCAGATTGTAACTGACCACGGAGGTCGAGGAAATACCGACAGCCTGGCCGATCTGACGAATAGTGGGCGGATAGCCGTACTCCTGAAAGAACTCGCGAATCATTTTGAGCATCTTTTTCTGTCGCGGAGACAAATCGGACATATCTCGCATGATGCCACCCCTTCAATAGAGCATTTATTCAACCTCATTATATAGGAACATGTGTTCTATGTCAAGTTTTCACGAAACTCCAAATAAACAAGGAAGCAAAAGTCGCTCGTTCACCCTCGCGGGCAAACGAGCGACGGAAGACAAACCTCAAACTCCGTCTTCGCCCCTAAGGCTTGACCATCTTGGCTACCATGGCGTCGATTTCGGCATTGTTAGCCAGCACACCGATCTCCAGCAAATACTCGCGCTGTTCACCGGGCTGGAGGAACTGCAAGATGCCTCGCGCGCGATCCTTGTCCCGCCCTTCGACCAGGCAATTGGCCGGCTCCAAGCCGGTCACATACGTGCCCGCGCAGACCTCTTTCCATTGGATCATGCGCGGTAGCTCCGCCTGGCGATATTTGACGTAGGCTCCCAATCCCTGGCCGTTGTTAAAGCTACGGTTAGCCAGGATCATGGTCACGAAGCCGTCCGCGTCGGCGACCATATCGTGGTAGAAACACTGCTCCTGATAGCCATCAATAGGCGCCTCATAACGGTTATAGACATCTAGCCCCGCAGCGGCCACCTCATCGCGAGGGGTGACCTTCTTGGAGGGCGTGATCAGCTCCGTGCCTTCGGCAATCAAGGGGAATCCGAAGTTACAGTGGTAGAGCATCATGTGGGGCGTGGTCTGGAAGCCCTCGTTGACCACCAGGTCGCGGATGAAAAGGCGTGATTCGCCCAGGTAAGCGGAGATGCGCCGCGTCAAGGTGAGGTTCTCGCCAAAGACCACCGTCTCGCGCATACGGCCCCGCACCCACATCTCGTACTCATCGCCGCGCCAGGCCCCGTCAGCCCAGACGTTGCTTGCCGGCAGGTGATCGATCCGCCCATGCAGACCCAACGATTTACCCTCGTCCACACAGGGGGCACCGGCATAGGTCATACCACAAGTAGCCACCAGCCCACCATGGAAGGTCCTCAACCAGCCAAGCCCCTCTGGCTCGAAGAAGGCCGGATGCGCGGCCCCAGTAGTAGATTCCCAGGCCAACGCCGCACCCCTGTACTTGGCTGCGCCGATATCCATACCCCTATCCAATAGCACAGTGAAGGTGAAGCCGGTGCCCGTCTCAAACTCCGCTATGCGCACCCCACGGGCGATGCCGTCATCGTACTGGCCCAAGCGGATACCGCCCACTTGGGTGATGCTCCCGATATGCTTCATCAACTCGCGCTGCGTCCACGACCGACCGAATAACTGCACCATAGCTAGGCCTCCTTTGTTCAAAGAGAACGGCTTTCAGCTTGCAGCAATCAATCATCCGCCACACCGACGAAAGTCCCCGCCGGAGGCCGATAACTGATCGCTCGATCCCTAGGCTAGTAAGAGATACGGCGCCTCGATGTAACGCATAATCCCTTGTAAGAAGCGCGCGGCCGGGGCGCCATCCACCAAGCGGTGGTCAAAGGTCAGGCTGAGCCACATGCGCTGGCGGATCACGATCTGTCCGTTCACCACTGCCGGCTCGGGACGAATACGTCCTACACCCAATATAGCGCATTCAGGCAGGTTAATGATCGGCGTGAACTGATCCACGCCATACATCCCCAGGTTAGTGATGGTAAAGGTGCCACCGGTCAAGTCGTCAGGGAGGGCCTTACCCTGGCGGGCGCGCTCCACCAGCTCGCGGAACTTGACGGCGAACTCCTTGACGCCCATCTTGTGCGCTCCTCGGATCACCGGCACCAAAAGGCCACGCTCGGTATCCACGGCCATGCCTATGTTCACCTCGGTCAGATGGCGAATCCCCTCCTGCTCCAGGCGCACGTTCATATAGGGGAACTCCACCAAACAGCGGGCTACAATCACTCCCAAGAGGTCATTGAAGCCGATGTTAAAGCCCAACTCCTCGGCATAGGCCTCTTTGAGCTGCTCACGGGCGGCCACAAACTCTGTGGCGTCCACAACGCTTTGCAAAGTGACCGCAGCGGTAGTCTGCGAGGAGGTGCTCATGCGCTCCGCGATGATCGCGCGTACACCCGACATGGGGACGACCTCACCCGCAGCCGGGGCCATGGGCGCAGGAGCAGGCGCAGGAGCTGCCGCTGCACGGACCTCGGCCGCCGTGATTCGTGGTCCGGCAGCCGGCACCTGTTCTAAGGGCACACCCAACTCTGCGGCCACCTTGCGGGCCAGTGGTGTCGCCGCTGGACGGCGCTCCAAGAAAGCCAACACGTCCTTTTCAATGATTCGCCCCCCAGGGCCACTGCCAGCGACATAGGCCAAATCCACACCCTTTTCCGCCGCCAGTCTGCGAGCGCGAGGGGAGGCGAAGATGCGCTCGCGGCCGGCAATAGGAGCTGGAGCCTCAACGGCCGGCGCAGTCGGCGCAGCCTGCGCAGCGGCTTGGGGGGCAGGAGCTACACCCGGCGCTGCCGCTTGGGGAGCGGGGGCTGCGCTCGGGGTCCCCTCTAACGAGGCGAGTAACGCACTGATATCCTCATCTGGCTCGCCGATGATCGCCACAGGGGTCAAGATGGGCACCTTAACGCCCTTATCTACCAGGATCTTGCGAAGCACTCCCTTATCTTTGGACTCTACCTCTAATACCGCCTTGTCCGATTCAACCTGAAAGATCACATCGCCCCGATTGACGACGTCGCCCTCTTTCTTCAACCACTCAACGATGGTGCCCTCTTCCATCGTCTGTCCTAGCTTAGGCATGATAACCTTTGTTGCCATACTCTCTCCTCACCGCTTATTCAGATTACCCGCGAAATTTACCCCAAGGACAAAGCCGTAAAAACCGAAAGCACCCTTAGCTCTAAGCGCTTAGGCTCCACGGAGCGCTCGCCTTACGCCGTTGATAATCGCCTGCACGTTCGGGATGGCGGCATCCTCTAGGGTTTCAGCCATGGGCACGGGTACATCCAGCGCCGCCACGCGCACCATGGGCGCATCTAGGTAGTCAAAGGCGCTCTCATTCACCAACGTAAAGATCTCACTGATCACCGAGCCGGTCTTGTAAGCCTCGGTCACCCCAACCAGACGGCCCGTCTTGCGGACAGAGCGGACTATCGTCTCTAGATCCAAAGGCTTGAGGGAGCGCAGATCAATCACCTCCACGCTAATTCCCTCTTCGGCCAGCTTTTCGGCAGCTTCCAGCGAGCGCAACAGCATGCGCGAGTAGCTGACGATGGTCACATCCGTGCCTTCCCGCTTGATGTCGGCGACGCCCAAGGGGATGGTGTAATCCTCTGGCGGGACGGGACCGGATGTGCCATAGAGCATCTTGTGCTCAATAAACATCACCGGGTTGCTGCCACGAATGCAAGTCTTTAACAGCCCCTTGGCGTCGTAAGGCGTAGCGGGCATGACCAAATAAATGCCCGGGAAATGCATCCATAGCGCCTCTAGGCTCTGCGAATGGTGCGCGGCGATGCTACGTCCCGCGCCACCCTCGGTGCGAATGACCATGGGCACCGTCGTCTTGCCACCGAACATGTAGCGGTTCTTGGCCCCCTGGTTGGCGATCTGATCCATGGCCAGGGGCGTGAAATCCACATACATGATCTCGGCCACGGGGCGCATCCCCGTCATGGCTGCCCCTACCGCTGCGCCGCCGATGAGCGCCTCCGAAATCGGGGTATCAATGACCCTTTTAGGGCCAAACTCCTCAAAGAGACCTCGCGTGGCACCATAAGCTCCGCCGTAAAGGCCCACGTCCTCGCCCATGACGAAAACCTTTGGATCGCGCAGCATCTCCTCGCGCAAAGCATCGCGGATGGCCTCCCAATAGTATTTCTTGGGCATGTTTGGGTCGGTGCGCACGCGCTCGCGCAAGAGCCGCTCGGCTTCAAGCTCGGCGGGCGTGGGATTCACAAGCACATAGACATCCTTCTCGACCTCGGCAGGATCGGGCATTGGCGAGGCCAGGGCGAACTCGGTAGCCTTTTTGATCGCCTCCTCAGCGCGCTTCTCAATGGCGTCCAACTCCTCCTGTGTAGCCAGGCCATTTTCCAAAAGATACTTGGAGAAAACGATGAGCGGGTCGCGCGCCTTCCAAGCGGCTTCTTCCTCTTTAGTACGATATTTCCGAGGGTCCGACTTGGAATGTCCATACCAACGATAGGTCTTACATTCTATCAAGCTAGGACCATCGCCACGGCGCGCACGGGCCACAGCCTCGGAGACGGCCTCATAGACCGCTATGACATCCATACCGTCCACAACTACGCCGGGGATATCATAAGCCTTGGCCCGGTCGGCGATATCGCGCAGAGCGCTAACCTTATGAAAAGGCACCGACATCCCATAGAGGTTGTTCTCTACGACATAGACCACCGGAAGTTTCCAAGCGGAAGCCAAGTTCAATGATTCGTGAAAATTACCCGTATTAGAGGCGCCGTCGCCAAAGAAACAGAGCACCACCCGATCCAGCCCTTGCAACTGCATGGAGAGCGCCGCGCCCGTGGCCACGGGGATGTTGCCTCCGACGATGCCCGTCGCACCAAGGTTACCCTTCTCCACATCGGCGATGTGCATGGAGCCGCCGCGCCCTTTGCAGTAGCCGGTGGCCCGACCACATAGCTCGGCCATCATCTTGTTGAGATGCTCCTGTTTAGCCTCAGGCCCTTTGGCCAGGCTATCACCCCGCGCATGGCAATGCCCATGACCGCGATGGGTACTGGTGATCAGGTCGTCATCGCGCAGCGCGGCAATGGCCCCCACGGCCACGGCCTCTTGCCCCGCATAGAGGTGCGATGCGCCCTTGATG
>Ga0078972_1009625_pt1 | contig 18903 bp, 7 predicted proteins | sample YelNatPaOPGAMG01_FD_67568 | JGI IMG/M metagenome (GOLD analysis project Ga0078972, IMG submission 67568) | Hot spring thermophilic microbial communities from Obsidian Pool, Yellowstone National Park, USA - OP-RAMG-01 (SPADES assembly) (version 2) | ecosystem: Environmental > Aquatic > Thermal...
TTGGCGAGTAGTGAGCTATCGTTAACCCTTGATGCCAGTTTTACACTTTCCTCAATTAGCTGTATTGCTTTGATGTAGTTCGATTTTCGAATATAACATGCTCCCAGGGTATAGTAGGTTTTGGCTACTCCAGCACTATCGTTAATCAGGTTGAATAGCACTAAAGCTTTCTGAAGGCTATCGATAGCAGCATCGTAGTTGTTTAACCTGAAAAGGGCATTACCCATGGCATGGGTGGCATTGGCCAGCAACTGATTGCTGCTTGAGTGGAAGGCTATTTGGTACGCCTCGCCAGCAAGTTTTATTCGAAGCTGCGGCGAATTGGTATTGGCTGCGGAATCGATTAATTTTTTAACAACAATACTATCGGATTGCGATTGGGCATAAAATGAGTTTACGAATAGCAAAATAAAAGCTACCGAAAAAAGAAATGAAATTCTATGGGTAAAATTTAGGCTTTGCATTATAGACCTTTACCATGCAAACATAAAACAGTTTACGAAAAAATGAAAGAAATGTTAAATACGATTTTACAATTCACGTTTAATGTTGAGGCGTATGCAATTCAGCTAATTTAATCGTGTGAGCCCATTCATTCTCTGATAATTTTAATTTGGTTCCCTTTACCAAGGGCAATTATCGACGAAGGTTTGCCGGTAGATTGGGTATCAAAGGTTTGAGGAACCAAATAATCAACCCTGTCTATCAGTTCTTGTGCTACTTCGCCGAAGTTTTTTGGGTATGGCATTCCGCAGAAGTTGGCCGAAGTTGATACAATTGGCCTGCCAAACCTGGAAATGAGCTGTTGACAAAACTTACTTTGGGTTACCCGAAAAGCAACACTACCATTTTCGCCGTAAACCGATGGTGCTAAATTTTTACCTTTATCAAAAACTATGGTTAAGGGTTTATCGGAAAGTTCAATTAAATCCCAGGCCATTTCAGGGATATCCACTACATACGATGGTAAACGAGCAGGTAAATCTACAAGAACTACAAAACCTTTACCTCTGGTTTTTCCCTTTAGAGCCATGAGTTTTTTAACAGCCTCCTCGTTGGTGGCATCGCAGCCCAGGCCCCATATGGTATCGGTTGGGTAAAGAATGATGCCACCCGATCGGATTGCTTTTGATGCTTCGTCAACAATTGTCTTATTTTCCATTCTTTAATGTTTTACCAAACCATTTTTACAAATAAACTCGTTCCTCTTTTGCTTTTCAAGCATCATTCTGATATTTTCATCCTGATTGCTCCAATTCTCTTTATGATACAGGTGATATTGCACGGCAACATTTCGTACTGATTTTAATTTATAGCCAGCTTTTGCAAAGCGCCAGGTAAGATCGATATCCTCGCCTATAGCCGGGCGAGTATAATCCTCATCAAAACCGTTTATTGCATAAATGGCACTTTTTGGGAACGACATGTTACAACCTTTAAGCTGATGCATGGTTCTAATTCGAGGTATGAACCCAAGTGGACTATTTGGGTTAATAAAAAATCCTTCTTCAATAAAGCGTGCGCCATTTCTTTTTATGGTAAAGTAATTTGAAAGCAAATAGCTATTCATACGATCTGCCGATAATTTTCCATCTAAGATAAGCTTTGATGAGTAAGCATCGAGTTTAACCCTTTTCCCAGCCAGTATAGTCTTTTCATTAGCCCACTTTATATGGAATTCCATAAATCGAGGATGAAGCACACAATCCTCATCAATAAAAACCAGGTAATCGGTGTTGGATGCTGCAATGGCTCTGTTTAGAGCAAGGTTCTTGCGCCAGCCAATATCCGGTTGCGTGAGGTGGTAAAGCGGAACTGGTGATTTAATTTGTTCAACAAATGTCTTAACATGTTCATGCTCTGCATCTTCGGAAATAATAATCTCAAAACGTAAATCGCTTTGAGCAAATACTGAGTTCAATACAGCCTTTAAGAACTCGATATTTTTATAGGTTGAAATTATTAGTGAGGCTAATAATCCCTTTTTCACAGCTATAAGTATTTATCAATTCCATTTTTGGTCCATTTCAACTTTTTCTGTTTTACTTCCTTTCGGATTTGATAATTCTTATCCCATGTGCTTTTTGTGCGGTACGGACGAGGATGGTCCAGGTGGACGCAAACCGCGCTATATCGTATTTGCTTCCCCTTAATCCCAAAATTCATTAACCTTTCGCCCAGTTCCCGGTCGAGTCCGCCATACTGCATATCCTCATTGTATCCATTTACCGCTATTATATCGTCTTTCCAACCGCTTGCATTATGGCCGTTCCATGTGGGCTTGGTTGTTGTGATGTTGTTTAGTAGCCTCTGTAAAAATGGTCTTTGTGTTAGCTTTAAAAACTTGTAGGTAAATGGTTGTCCATTCTTCTGTAGCCACGACGCTCTAAAAGGTAACCCCTCTTTAACATCGCTAAATGAAATCATATCGGAAACCGATTTAACCAGCTTTAGATACCCACCACTAAGGAACATGCCTCGCTTGGCATTCTTTATATGGACCTCAACAAAATCGTTACGGGGGATACAATCGCCATCGGTAAAAATTAAATAATCGGAATTTGTTTTTAGAATCGCCTTGTTGAGTATCTGGCATTTCTGAAATCCGTTGTCGGGGTGCCAAACCTGAATAATGTTCAGCAAACCTCTACTTTTAAACTCTTCAATAACCTGCTTGGTTTCATCGCCCGAGCCATCGTCGGCTATCAAAACCTCAAACCGTTTTTCGGTTTGGTGCTCAAAACCCCATAGGGTTTTCCTAAGCCATTCGGGTTGGTTATAGGTTGTAATTATTACTGAGGCCAGGGGTTTATTGCTTACCGGCATATTTAAAATGTTAATAAAGTGATAGGGTTGCCTTTTACGGTTAATCTTGTATAGCTTGCGAAGCTTAGCATACTTAACAAAGCAATGCTTTGCCAGCAGAAAGCTAATAAGCAGGCCGTTAAATCCAGATGAGAAACCACGACGGATAAAGTATGAATGGAAAAAGCGCCAGGTGGTATGAAAAAGTATTTTGAGGTATCCGGCCTTTACTCCCATTTTGTAGTACTCCTGAGCCGAAATGGTTGAGTATCGGTTTATTTCGTCGATATGCTCCTCGTACGACTGGTAACGCCAATGCAGTAGGTGCCCTTTTAGGGTTGCCACCTTAGCGCCATGGGTCATTTTAACCACTTCGTGAATATTGGCGCCATGCCATGCACCTTTTCGCCTATCGAATAGCCTTATTCGTTTTTCGGGGTACCAATCGGTATAAAATATCCATTTGCCACAGTAATTATTGAGGCGGATAAACCTATAGCCATCGAACTCCCAATTATTTTTTACTTCAAGCACCTCTTTTTCCAACTCCACCGAAAGGGCTTCGTCGGCATCGAGAGCAAGGATGTAATCGTGGCTGGCTTGCGATATGGCATAATTCTTTTGATCCCGAAAGCCTTCGAATTTATGTTGAATAAAACGTGCCCCTAACTCTTTGCATATTTGCTCGGTTCTATCGGTCGAAAAACTATCAATCACCAAAATCTCATCGGCTACTCGCTGAACCGAACGAATGCAACGCTCAATATTTTTTTCTTCGTTGAGTGTGATAATAACCGCGGAAATCTGTACCATTAAGCTGATTAGTTATGCTATGTTAATTGACAAAGGTATATTATTTGTTTGTTTAATTCCAACAAAAAACCCGACTTTCGTCGGGCTTTTTGATTAGGAATAGTGTTGATAATTATAGTAAACTATATGCAGCGGTTAAACCGGCCATTACTATTGATACCATGCTCATGAGTTTGATAAGGATGTTGAGGCTGGGGCCCGAGGTGTCCTTGAATGGATCGCCTACTGTATCACCAACAATTGCGGCTTTGTGATTGGATGAACCCTTACCACCAAAGTTACCCTCCTCAATGAATTTCTTGGCATTGTCCCAGGCCCCACCTGAGTTTGCCATGAAAATTGCAAGTACAAATCCTGCAGCCAGACCACCGGCAAGCAATCCCAAAACGCCTGCTACGCCAAGAACCAAGCCGGTTACAATGGGTATAATTATTGCCAATAGCGATGGCAGAATCATCTCAATTTGTGCACCGCGAGTTGAAATGGCCACGCAGCGAGCATAATCGGGCTCGGCTTCGCCTTCCATTATACCCTTAATTTCACGGAATTGCCTGCGAACTTCTTCTACCATCTTTTGGGCAGCACGACCCACGGCATTCATGGTCAAACCGCTGAACAGGAAGGCCATCATGGCACCAATAAAAATACCAACCAGCACAACGGGGTTCATCAGGTTAACCTGGTAGTAATTCATAAAGTCAACAATGGTTGCCTTTGCGGTATCAATGGTATCGCCATTAGCTAACGTTATTACATTCTCGCCTATTCGAATCAAACCAATTTTAATCTCCTCAATGTAGGAGGCTAAAAGTGCCAGAGCAGTTAACGCTGCCGAACCAATAGCAAAGCCCTTGCCGGTTGCAGCTGTGGTGTTTCCAAGGGCATCGAGTGCATCGGTACGTTTCCGAACCTCAGGGCCTAAGTGGCTCATTTCGGCATTACCACCTGCATTGTCGGCAATTGGGCCGTAGGCATCGGTTGCCAGAGTAATACCTAAGGTTGAGAGCATCCCCACAGCAGCAATACCAATACCGTAAAGGCCTAACTGTATGTTGTGCGGGTCGAGCATGTGCTTAACATCAAAGTTGATAGCCGAGAGGAATGCAACAAGTATGGCTATGGCAATGGTAATAACCGGTATGGCTGTTGATACCATTCCTAAGCCTACACCAGAAATTATTACTGTTGCTGGGCCGGTTTGCGAACTCTCCGAAATCCTTTGCGTGGGTTTATATGAATGTGAGGTGAAATACTCAGTGGATTGACCAATAATTATACCTGCTAAAAGGCCTGCTACAACCGAAAATGATATTCCAATCCAATTTTCTAAGCCAAGCACAGAGAGAATTACAAAGGTAAGAATAGCTATTAGAACGGAGCTAACATTTACACCCATACTGAGCGACCGGAGTAAATCGCGCATAGTCGCCCGTTCTTTTGTGCGAACAATGTAAATACCTAAAATTGACAGAATTATACCAACTGCTGCAATAAGCATTGGGGCAAGAATTGCTTTGTATTGCATATCAACCCCTGCAACAACAAATGCCGACGCACCCAGCGCAGCGGTTGCAAGTATTGATCCTGCATACGATTCGTAAAGGTCGGCACCCATACCAGCTACATCGCCCACATTGTCGCCCACGTTATCGGCAATGGTGGCAGGATTACGTGGGTCGTCCTCGGGAATTCCGGCTTCAACTTTGCCTACAAGGTCAGCGCCAACATCGGCGGCTTTGGTGTAAATGCCACCGCCCACGCGGGCAAACAGCGCTTGGGTTGATGCCCCCATACCAAAGGTAAGCATGGTGGTTGTTATGATGATTAGCTTATGCGACTTATCAGGCTCATCGATAAAGTAGTTGAGAATAAGGTACCATAACGATATGTCGAGTACAGCCAAGCCAACTACAACTAAACCCATTACTGCACCCGACCTAAAGGCTACCCTCAAACCGTGGTTTAGGGAGTTTTGGGCAGCGTTGGCGGTACGGGCCGAGGCATAGGTAGCGGTTTTCATCCCAAAAAATCCGGCTAAACCAGAAAAGAAACCACCGGTTAGGAAAGCAAAGGGTGTCCATTTGTTTTGTACGCCCAACCCAAAAGCCAGGTAAACAAAAAGTAGCATTAAAACAATGAACACAATGAAAACAACCTTGTACTGCTGTTTAAGGTACGACATGGCGCCAGTACGAACATGCTGCGCAATCTTTTTCATAAGGTCGGTACCCTCATCTTCCTTCATCATCTGCCTAAAAAAATGATAGGCAAACGCCAAGGCAATGACCGATGCAATCGGTACAATCCAGAATAAATTGTCAATAATCATAGGCTTACTTGTTTAGGTTATTAGTTATATATGTTATTAGTGATATATTTAGATAGGTATTCATGTCTTTTACCATGTAGCTAATATACAAAGTGTATTATTTGCTTAAGCATATATTTAAAAAAAAAAGAGGTTGACCAGCAAAATTTCTATTTAACAGATAATTTGTGAAATTGTTTGGTAGCTTAGTTGATAGTTAAGCGGGTTTAGCGTTTGGGGTTTGATAATAGAACGCAGATTAGGAAAATTTAAAATTTTAGTTGTTGGTTGTTGGTTGATGGTGAATTTAAATGGAAAGCAGATGACACAAATGATTTAGTTGTTCGTTGTTCGTTGATCGTTGTTCGTGAGATGGAATGGAACGCAGATGACGCAGATAATGCTGATTTTCACCGTGAAACACTGAGTAAACTATGTGTAACACTGTGATACTAATTTAGTTGATGGTTGTTGGTTGATAGTTTGAAATTGACCCGTCCACTCATGTCATGCTGAGCACCGCCGAAGCATATCTTTTTACCTTTATCCCTTTTATAATGAGATTCCTCGCATATGCTCGGAATGACATGATAGGTTGTCCATTGTTTGAGAATAATAAGAACGCACGCGTCATGAGACGCGCGCTAACGAGACAGATTCAGCAGATTCCCACTGTGAAACACCATGTTACACCGTGAAACCCTGTGATACTTATTTAGTTGACAGTTGACAGTTGATGTTGGGTTGATAGAAAATAATTCACATTTAATCTTGAATCTTGAATTTTGAAATCTGGAATAGCATTAAACGTTACAGGAACGGGTGTGACACACCTCACCCTAGACCCCGACACTCCACTTCGCTCCAACTTTCCACAAAATGCCTTTCATGGTTCTTTCCGATTTCAAAATTGCTAACTTTACACAACGAAAATAAACGGTTATGAAAAGGTTAAAATCAGTAGTAATCATGGCATTGATTACGACCAATGCCTTTGCACAGCAGGGCCTACAGCCAACCATTGCAGCCATGCGCTGGGGAGCCGATTACAATTTGCATGTCCGTTTGGCCAACGATTCCGACTATGTGGTCGATGTTCGTGGGCTTTACCATACCGGCAAGGATCTTTTTATCGATACAACCGATAATTCCGCCACCTACTACCCGGTTACACTCGACAGGGAATTTGTTGATTACATCAAGAGCAAAAGGATTTATAGTGATGACCCCAAAGCCGACAGTGCCCGTCAAACCAGCTATAAAACGCTTTGGTCGGCATTGAATGCCAATCTGGGTGGCGGATATATACATTTTATCAATTGCATGATTTATGCCCTCGAATCACAAAACCTCCGATTAACCGATCCAATTCTGATGCGCCCCTCAACTAAGTGGAAACCTAAGCCTATGACATCAACCTATAAGCGTACCCGCAAATGGACTTACTATTTCCCCAATACACAACAGTTAGCCCACAAGGAATACAAAGTTCGTAAACGTGAGGGTGATCTTAGGGACTTGCAGGGCGTACCGCAACCTTTTATCGATTTATTCCTTGCTACCAGTCAGGCCGATTATGAGAAGATGCTTGCAAACAGGCGTATGCGCGAGGTTGCCCAAATCGATTTGGTAAAGCTTTTGCTTGGCGCAAAGTATTTAGGCGAGGATCAAATAAGGTATATCAGTTCGCGCGTGCTCATAGCCGTAATGAAGTATAATGTTAACACTATGCCTTCGGTTATCATTTTCGACGATTACAATGCCGCGGTTGCGCTTTCGTTGGGTGTAAACGGATATAAGATCGAGAAAATTGTTTACTCCGATGGCGAGGTGGTTTCGGGTTCCGAACTCGAAGGTCGTACCGAACTCATTGAGGCACTTATTAAACGCATAAACGAAGCCAACGAGAGAGTTTTTCGAAAGAAACTCCAGCTCTATTACCAGAGGAAGAAATAGTGTGCCATGTGCAGAAGTGAGTAGGGTGTTTATTGGTTGGTTTTGGGTTAATTGTATATCAGTGTAAATCAATCAGCGTAATCACACTATCAACAAAAAAACTGCAGTTAGCGCTTTTCCAAAAGCACAACATTTTCCACATGATGGGTGTGTGGAAACATATCGACAGGTTGAATGCGGGTAACGTTGTAATGTTCTGCCATTAAGGCTATATCACGGGCTTGTGTGGCCGGATTGCAGCTCACGTAAACTATACGAGCGGGAAGAGCAGAAATCAATGCCTTTGTCACGTCGGGGTGAATGCCTGCGCGAGGTGGGTCGAGTATTACAACATCGGGCTTGCCCTCATCGTTCATAAACTTTTCGCTTAGCACATTCTTTATATCGCCTGCAAAGAAAACGGTATTAGTAATTCCGTTCAGCGCCGAGTTAACTCGCGCATCATCAATAGCCTCCGGTACATACTCAATCCCAATAACCCTTTTAGCCTTTCGAGCCACGAAGTTAGCAATGGTACCAGTCCCGGTGTACAAGTCGTAAACCAGTTCATTGCCCGTTAGCTGTGCAAAATCGGTGGCCACCCTGTACAGCCCAAGTGCTTGTTCCGAGTTGGTTTGATAGAACGATTTTGGCCCAACCCTGAACTTCAAATCCTCCATCGCTTCGATGATATGATCCTTTCCCGCAAAAAGTTGAACTTCTAAGTCGCTTATGGACTCGTTTTGCTTACTATTTTCAACGTACATTAATGAGGTAACCTGAGGGAAATTATCGCGCACGTATTCCAGTAAGCCCATTACCTCGTTGTTATAGCGTGTAACCGATACGATTACCATTACTTCGCCGGAGGTTGCGGTGCGAATAATCAAATTTCTAAGCAGGCCTTGCTTGGTGTAAAGGTTCAAAAATGCGATACCATGCCTAATGGCATAATCTCTTATGGCTAATCGTATTGAATTTGATGGTTCAGGCTGAAGATAGCAGGTGCTAACATCAAAAACCTTATCGAACCTGCCGGGGATATGGTAGCCCAAGGCCGGATGCTGTTCAATTTCGCCTAACTGCTCAATCTCCTCGCGGGTTAACCAACGGCTCTCCGAAAAGGTGAACTCAAGCTTATTGCGGTAGTGTGTGGTGTTTTTTGAACCGATTATGGGCGAAACTTCGGGCAGGGTTAGCTTTCCAATACGTTTTAGCTGGTCGGCAACCTGTTTCTGTTTATACCTTAGCTGCTCAGCGTAGGGCAGATTTTGCCATTTACAGCCGCCGCAAAGCCCAAAATGAGAACAAAAAGGCTCAATCCGGTTTGGCGCATAAGTATGCCACTTAACCACATGCCCCTCCATAAAATTCTTGCGGTTGTTGGTTACTTGTATATCAACCACATCGCCCGGTATAGCAAAGGGCACAAAAACAACCTTATTATCAACCCTTCCAATGGCTTTGCCTTCGGCAGCAATGTCCTCAATACGGACTTGCTCAAGCAGCGGCTTACTTCTTCGTCCCACGATTATTTTGAGTAAATTTGAACTTAATGAAAACGTTATTGTTTTGCAAAGGTAGCTAAATTGTATGGATTCGTTAACCCATGCGCTTACTGGCGCTATAATTGGTCATGTTTTAGGTAATAAAAAAATTGGGCCTAAGGCAATGATACTGGGCGCCGTTGCCGCAAACATTCCCGATTTTGATGTGGCATTTACCCGTTTCTTCGACCCTGTTGAGGCCATGTTTATTCACCGTGGTTTTAGCCATTCATTGCTTTTACTGGCAGGCGGATCGATTTTTCTGGCATATCTTTTAAAGAAATTTTCCCGAACGCATTATTCATTCGGTTTTTGGTGGCGTATGGTATTGCTGCCATGGCTCTCGCATTTAATTATGGATATTTTCAACACATACGGAACAGCCCTCTTTGAACCCTTTAGTAGCATTAAAGTGTCATTCGATTCCATGGCTATAATCGATCTTAACTTGCTGATCATTCTTGTGTTCACCCTCCTTGCACTTTTCTTTTTCCGAAAAAAGCAACATCGCTTTAAACAATTATTGGGCATTTTTGGACTTGCTCTGGTATCGCTTTACTTTACACTGAATGCATTCATTAAACTTTCGCTTGAAGGAGAGGTTAAGAGAAGGCTAACAACATCTGATATTGCTTTTACTCGCATACATTCCACCCCATTACCTTTAACCAATCTGGTTTGGATGGTTGTGGTGGAGGACTCGGCCAGTTTCAGGGTAACACAGGTAAGTATTCTAAAAAAGCAAATTGTAAGCCATACCTTATTATTAAAAGGTAATGATGATAAATGTAGTGACCCTATGAAACGAATCAAGGAATTCACTAAGGGTTATTTCACCATAGATAGAGATGATCGGGGTTACTTTTACGTGAACGACTTACGCTTTTCAAGTCTGGAAACCAGCTACCCGGCAGCCTATGTATTACGATTCAAGGTTAACGAAAAAAACTGTAGGGTGGAGCGCACCCATCCCAAAAGGGGAATAACCCCTGAGAACATTCTTAAGCTCATGCGAAAGGTGTTTTAGGGTGAGGTTTATCACTCGCGTTTCTGCAACGCTTAATGCGATTCCAGATTCAAGATTAAATGTGAATTCTTTTCTATCAACTATCAACAGTCAACAGTCAACTAAATAAGTATCACAGGGTTTCACAGTGTAACACGGAGTTTCACAGTGGAAATCTGCTGAATCTGTGCTCCTCGTTAGCGCGCGTCTCATGACGCGTGCGTTCTTATTATTCTCAAACAATGGACAACCTATCCTGTCATTCCGAGCATCTGCGAGGAATCTCATTATAAAAGGGTTAAAGGCAAAAAGAGATGCTTCGGCGGTGCTCAGCATGACATGAGTGGACGGGTCAATTTCAAACTATCAACCAACAACCATCAACTAAATTAGTATCACAGTGTTACACAGGGTTCACACGGTGTTTCACAGTGGAAATCTGCTGAATCTGTGTCATCTGCGTTCCATTCCATCTCACAAACAACTATCAACGAACAACGAACAACTAAATCATTTGCGTCATCTGCGCTCCATTTAATTCACTATCAACCAACAACCATCAACCAACAACTAATCCTTCCTTCCTCCCATTACTAAATACCTTCTCACCTTATCGTATAACATTTTTTATGAAAAAAATTTGTAATTAAAAAAATCGCCGTAAATTGCTATACCAATAACAGTAGTAAAAAATATAGCAAAATATTAATATTCAGTACATTAATGTAATTTAAGCAAATTTATACGGTGCATTTTGTTTATGGGTTTCATGAAGAGGAGGAATTTAGTTTATTTTAACAGTAATGGTTTTAGTATGGGTTAAGGTATAATGCTATGCCTTAGCTTTTTTATTTGTTTGAGTTTGAAATAATGTGGAATACAATTTAAGTATATGAGACGATTGATTTACTTACTGGGAGCAATTGCGCTCGTAACGCTAAGCGTAAAAACCGTTTACCCCGAGGGTACAAAACAGCTTATGCCTAACTCAAGCGATAGGCTTTGGTTGGAGTTTAACGTTTTTCAAACCGGTAGTAACGATTTTGCCGGTTACGATTGCGCAGCTGAAAAAAAACTATTCATCCGTGTACGTTCTGGCGAGAAGGTGTTCTTTGGGTTTAAAATGAACACGGTAAATTATGGGGGAAATGTAAATACCGATCCGGCCAGGGTAAGGTTTAGAATAAGAAAACCCGATGGAACCATTGCGTATGTTGAAACAGCCATGCCCACATCAGGTAATGGGTACATTACAAATTACACACAGGCCATTACCGGACCTAATGGCACCAAACTCAATGGTGTAAATATAACTACAGGTTATAGCCCTCTTTCCTTTACTGCCGATCAAACCGGTGATTACTATATTGAATTCAAACATCTTGACAACAGAAGGTGGGCGCTTGAGTTTTTTGATATCACCGTTACCGATGCCAGCAACAACATCATCACTAATCCAGGTGAACCCAATAAGCCTGCCGGCCGCATTTATAGTAAGGGTTGGCAAATGACAACAACCAGCTACACCCAATACCCTGTAAATAACTTCTTCTATGTTTTCACTTCTGATGAGTTTGTTAATAAAATCAATTTCCAGTACTACCCTTTCTCATTCAAATTCCAGTCAAACTCCTATGGTATTATTCCATCCACTACTGAACCCAATTACATAAAGCGTGCCCAGAGTAAGGATAACGACCAAACCGCCAATGCCATGGAGTACAGGGTTTACCTGAATGACCCTGACCGCAGCATTTGGCCCACCACTCGTCTTGCTCCCCCAAAAATTCAGGTATGGGCTGAGGATACCCTTTTCTACGATTACGATTACATGCGCACGCCCATGCAACTTCCGGTTTCCGATTACGATGTTTACTTGGAAAAGAACCGAGTAGGCTGCCCGTACAGTTCCGTAGCCATTTTTAAAATGGAGATGAATATCGATGCCTTTGTGGCAATCCTAATTGATATCGATGGTAATGGTTATTCAACAAGCGGAAGCGATAGGGTTATTTACCGCGATTTAAAAAAGGGAATTAACTATATACTGTGGGATTTTAAGAACGATGCTGGTGCCGAGGTACCTGTTGGGGTTTACAATGCTTCGGCCACCTTTATGGGACGCGGACCAACCAACTTCCCCGTTTACGATGTTGAGCAGTGCGACGGCGTTACCACCTCATCGGTGCGTCCGTTCCGTAAGTTGAACGCAACCATTTACTGGGACGATACCTTTATTTCGCGCTGGGGCGACGAGACCGGTCAGGGTTTAATGGATGCCACCCAGCGAACTCAATTGGTACAGGGTGCAACCGTACCTCGAATTTGGTCATGGAACGCTGCATTAGAGAATACCAACTTCAATGGTAACATGAACACCATGAACACCTGGTTCAATGCCATTGACCTGGGGTATTCCAATATCAAAATCCATGTTACCCAGAGTGCCACTAAGTGTATTAATGGGCTTGCTCCCTGGGTTGGCAATATATATAAGGAGGGGCCGCTTAACACCAATATCACCTTTACTCAGGCCGATTTCACCAGTAAATTTTTCGATCCAACCGGTGTTGCACTTAAAGAAATTAGAATTACATCGTTGCCTTCAAATGGTACTTTACGTGTTGGAGCAACACCAATTAGCACTGTGCCCTATACAGTTACTGCTGCAAACCTTGCCAACCTTAACTTTGTGCCTACTACCAACTGGTGGGGTCGTACATCGTTTACCTATGAGGGACGCAATAACAATAACCTTTACTCCAACAATACCGAGCAGGTTTACCTTACCGTAAACACTCCTCCAACCATTACTCCTCCTTCGGACCAGAGTGTTTGTACCAATAGCGCTCCCTCGCAGCTGAATTTTACGGTTAGTGATGGGAGCCAAACACCAGCAGCCAATATTGTTGTTACCGCTTACTCGCACGATCCCAATTTTGTGCTAAACGGCAATATTGAGGTTGGCGGTACAGGTACTAATCGTTGGGTTAAGGTTACCCCGGTAGCCAATAAGAGTGGCCATGCCATTATCTACCTCATGGCCGACGATGGTTACTCACAAACCATTCAGGAATTTGCCGTATATGTTGGTCCCGACTTGGAATTCTCGGGCGATACAACAGTTTGCGTAGGACAGGATTTGTACCTCGTAGCTCAGGAGCAAGGTGCAACATCTTACACATGGAAGTATGGATCAACCACTATATCAACATCCCAAACCCTAAGCCGCACTTGGGGTAACTTTAGTCCAGGAGCATGGTCGCTCACCGTAGTTAAGGATGGTTGTACCTCCACCCGCAACTTTACGGTTGATATCTCTCCAAATACATCGTTTACAGGCGATGTAAATGTTTGCGTTGGTGAAGCTATTGATTTAACGGCCGTTGAAAACAATGCTACTTACGAGTGGAAGAAAGGCTCTACTGTGGTTTCTACCGCAAAGCAGTTTTACAAGGCAAGCGCTGTTCTTGCCGATGCCGGAACAAATTATACCCTTAAGGTTACCAAGGCTGGATGTACATATACCTCGGCACCTTTCACTATCAGCGTTGTAAATCCCCCAAGCACAGGTCTAACGGTTACCGGCAGTACAGTGGATCCGGGACACGATGGTACAATTACCGTAAACTCAACACAAAGCGGAATAACCTATAATGTTTATAAAAACGATGTTTATGTGGCTTCCGGTGTTGGTACTGGTGGTAATCTGGTAATTACCATTCCTGCTGCTAACCTTCAGGTTGGAAACAACCTATTTGTGGTTAAAGCCAATAACGGTAACTGCGAAATTCCTCTCAGCTCTTCGGCTACCATTGTTGTTCGCGAACCCGGTTTTACCATTTCGGCCATTTCAGGGAACACTACCGAGGCCGGAGGTACTGCTACTTTCACCGTGGTACTTAAAACACAGCCCACTGCTAACGTTACGCTGCCAATTAGTAGTTCCGATTTAACTGAGGGTACGGTTTCCACAGCATCGTTAACATTTACCCCAGCCAATTGGAACGTTGCTCAAACCGTAACTATTACCGGAGTGGACGATTACATTGTTGACGGAAATATCACCTATACCATAAATATTGGTCCTGCAACTAGTTCCGATACCTATTATAATGGTATCGACCCTGCCGATATCAACCTATTAAATATTGATAACGATGTTGCCGGTGTTAATGTTAGCCCAACCAGCGGCCTAACCACGACCGAAGCAGGTGGAACGGCTACCTTTACCATGCGACTTACCGCTCAACCAGCAGCAAATGTTACCATTACCCTTTCATCGAGCAATTTGGCCGAGGGTACTGTTAGCCCAACCTCAGTTACATTTACCCCTGTAAATTGGAATACCAACCAAACCGTTACAGTAACAGGGGTTGACGACCAAATTGACGATGGCGATGTGGTTTACACCATTGTTACCTCCAATACCAGCAGCACCGATCCGGTATTTAACAATATTGTGGTACCCGATGTTACCGTAACAAACACCAATAACGATGTTGCCGGTATTCTGGTTAACCCAACCAGCGGACTACAAACCACCGAGGCTGGCGGTCAAGCCACCTTTACCATAAGGTTAAATAGTCAGCCACTGAATAATGTTACCATTAGCTTAAGTTCAAGCAATACCGCTGAGGGTACAGTAAGCCCGGCATCGGTAACGTTTACCCCAGCTAACTGGAGTACCCCTCAAACCATAACCATTACTGGTGTTGACGACGATATTGATGATGGAAACATAAGTTATACTATTATTACGGCTCCTGCTGTTAGTACCGATCCAAAGTATAATAACCTTAACCCCGCCGATGTTAGTGTAGTTAATATAAATAACGATACTGCAGGTATTACAGTTACTCCCACAAGTGGTTTACAAACCACCGAGGCTGGAGGAACCGCTACCTTTACGGTTAGGCTTACCAGTCGACCAACCAGCAATGTAACCATTAACCTAACATCAACCAAACCAGCAGAGGGTACCGTTTCGCCAACCTCATTAACATTTACTACAGCTAACTGGAACACCGTTCAAACAGTTACCCTAACCGGTCAGAACGATTGGGTTGACGATGGCGACCAAGCCTATAGTGTGAATGGAACAGCTTCAAGTACCGATTCAAAGTATAATGGCAGGACTTTTAGCGTATCGGCTACCAACCTCGATGATGATGATGCTGGCATTACCGTTAACCCAACTTCGGGTTTGGTAACTACTGAGGCTGGAGGTACTGCTACCTTTACCATAGTGCTGACCAGTCAACCCTCAGCCAATGTAACTATTGGACTTTCATCAAGCAATACTGCCGAGGGTACGGTTAGCCCCGCATCATTAACCTTTACCTCAGGGAACTGGAATATTCCTCAGGTTGTTACAGTTACTGGAGTTGACGATGCTGTGGCCGATGGCCCTCAGGCATATACCATAATTACTGCAGCTGCAACCAGCACCGATCCTTTATATAATGGTATTAATCCTACCGATGTTTCGGTAACCAATATGGATAACGATGTGGCCGGTGTTTCGGTTTCACCCACATCGCTCACTACAAACGAAAGTGGTAGTCCTGTCACCTTTACCATTGTTTTGAATACCAAGCCTACTGCTAACGTTACCATTAATATCTCATCGAACGATTTAACCGAGGGTACGGTTTCCCCTGCAAGCGTTATTTTTACCACTACCGACTGGAATACACCAAAAACCATCACCGTAACTCCTGTCAACGACGATGAGGACGATGGCGACATTACGTACCTTATTGTAACATCCAACGCTTCGAGCTCCGATCCGGTTTACAATAATCTGAATGTACCCGATGTTACGGTAACCAACGTTAACGATGATGTTGCGGGTATTACCGTAAATCCAACCTCAGGGTTAACTACCACCGAAGCTGGCGGAACAGCCACTTTTACCATCAGGCTCAATTCACGACCCACAGCCAATGTTACCATTGGAGTAAGTTCAAGCAACACGGCCGAGGGTACTGTAAATCCTGCATCGGTAACTTTCACCCCAAGCAACTGGAATACAAACCAAACCATAACCATAACAGGTGTTGATGACGACGTTGATGACGATGATGTGGCATACACCATTGTTACTGCAGCAGCTACCAGTACCGATACTAAGTACAACGGTATTAACCCATCCGATGTATCGGTAACCAACCTCGATAACGATGTTGCAGGATTTACCATTACACCTACCAGTGGCTTAACCACCACCGAGGCTGGCGGCACAACCCAGTTTACCATTCGGTTGAATACCCGTCCAACTGCAAATGTTACAATCACTTTAAACTCAAGTAATCCAGCAGAAGGCACAGTTTCTCCAACATCCTTGACCTTTACGCCTGCTAACTGGAATACCCCTCAAACAGTAACCATTACCGGCGTTGACGACGATGTTGACGACGATAATGTTGCATATACCATAATTACTAATCCCGCTTCGAGTACCGATAGCAAATACAGCGGGCTAAATCCTGTTGATGTATCGGTAACCAATACCGATAACGATACAGCAGGATTTACTGTTTCACCCACATCAGGCTTAACCACTACTGAGGCTGGCGGTACTGCACAGTTTACCATTAAGCTCAATACACGACCAACAGCTAATGTAACTATACCAATATCATCGAGCAATACATCAGAGGGTACGGTTAGCGTATCGAGTGTTACATTTACTCCGGCTAACTGGAATGTACCCCAAACCATTGTAATTACAGGTGTTGACGATGATATTGACGATGATAATGTTGCTTACACCATAGTTACCGGTGCAGCCAGCAGTACCGATACCAAGTACAACGGTTTGAACCCTGCTGACGTGTCGGTAACCAATACCGATAACGATACTGCTGGAATTACGGTTAACCCCACTTCAGGTCTTACAACAACCGAGGCTGGTGGTACTGCAACCTTCACCATCAGGCTTAACAGCCGACCTACCGCCAATGTAACCATTGGCCTAAGCTCAAGCAATACTGCTGAAGGTATAGTTTCGCCTACATCGGTAACTATAACCCCCGCTAACTGGAATAATCCCGTAACAGTTACCGTTACCGGTGTCGACGATTTTGTTGATGATGGTAATATTGTTTACACCATTGTTACCGCTGCTGCTACCAGCACCGATACTAAGTACAATGGTATTAACCCTGCCGATGTTTCGGTTACAAATATTAACGACGACGTTGCAGGTGTAACCGTTAATCCTACAAGCGGTTTAACAACTACCGAAGCTGGAGCTCAGGCTACTTTTTCCATTAGGCTGAATAGCCGTCCAACTGCGAATGTTTCCATTGCACTTAACTCATCCAATACCAACGAGGGCACTATTTCGCCCACCAGCGTAACATTCACTCCAAGCAACTGGAACACACCTCAAACCATAACTATCACAGGGGTTGATGACGATGTGGATGACGACGATATTGCCTACACCATTGAAACGCAACCCTGTGTAAGTACCGATATTAAGTACGATAACCTTAACCCTGTTGATGTCTCGGTTACCAACCGCGACAACGATGTGGCAGGCTATATTGTATCGCCTACATCGGTATCCTATTCTGAAAGTGGAAGTCCGGCTACAGTAAACTTTAGGCTTGCCACAAAACCAACGGCTAACGTTACATTTACAATTACCTCCGAAAATACCAATAAGGGTACTGTTTCTCCCGCCAGTCTTACCTTTACCCCTGCAAATTGGAATGTTGACCAAGTGTTAACCATTATCCCTGTTAATAATTCAATTGATGATGGCGACGTAACATTCTCAGTTACAACTGCAGGTGCAACCAGTACCGATAGTAAGTACAATAATCTGAACCCGCCCGATATACAGGTAACCTGTATCGACGATGATGTGGCAGGGATAACGGTATCGGCTATTAGCGGTAACACCCGTGAGGACGGTACAACAGCAACCTTTACAATAGTTCTTAATACTGAACCAACTGCCGATGTTACCATCAACGTTGAATCATCAAATACTGCTGAGGGTACAGTGTCTCCAGCAAGTGTAACATTTACAAGTGCCAATTGGAATACTCCTCAAACCATTACCGTTACCGGTGTTGACGATGCAGTTGCCGATGGCAATCAAACCTATACCATTATTATTCATTCTGCAGTAAGTGCCGATCCTAACTATAATGGTATCGATCCTGACGATATCACCCTTCAGAATATTGATAATGATCAGGCAGGCGTTAACGTGTTCCCGGTAAGCGGCCTTATTACCACCGAAGCTGGTGGAACAGCAACGTTCCAGATGCTGCTTAACACTGCTCCTGCAGCCAATGTAACAGTTAACTTTGTTTCAAGCAATACTAACGAAGGAACAGTATCGCCTACATCGCATGTTTTCAATGTAGGTAACTGGAACACTCCTGTTACAGTAACGCTAACATGTGTTGATGATAATGAAAACGACGGCAATCAATCCTATCAAATTAATATTTCAACATCAAGCG
>Ga0078972_1008000_pt1 | contig 18896 bp, 17 predicted proteins | sample YelNatPaOPGAMG01_FD_67568 | JGI IMG/M metagenome (GOLD analysis project Ga0078972, IMG submission 67568) | Hot spring thermophilic microbial communities from Obsidian Pool, Yellowstone National Park, USA - OP-RAMG-01 (SPADES assembly) (version 2) | ecosystem: Environmental > Aquatic > Thermal...
TCAGAAAACTCCTTTCTACGCGATGAGCATGTTACGGGCTTTAGCCCGTAGTTGGTGGCGCAACCAGAAACAAACCGTGCTACGGACTTCGGTCCATAGTTGATGACGCAACCCGAAGCCACTCATGCTACGATGGGAACGCTTGTAGCGCTTTCGCGAAAATGGCTGTGCAAAAATTTAACGGCACTTTCGTTGAAAAGCCATATCGCAAAGGAGGGCAAAAACATGACCGCTTTGGCTGTTTGGCTTAGAGAACGAACCCTTGCGGGACGGCTCTTGGTTCTCGGAGTTGCCAACCTTTTGCTAATCGCTTGTGCCCAAGTTCGTATACCGTTGCCTTTCACTCCTGTGCCGATTACAGGACAGACTTTAGGAGTTTTGCTGGCTGGCGCTTTGCTGGGAAGCCGATACGGGACGGCAGTTGTAGCAGCCTATGTGGTTCAAGGTTTGATTGGTCTGCCTGTGTTTGCAGGCTGGAAAGGCGGGGTTGCGGCGCTGCTCGGTCCAACCGGTGGCTACATATTGGGTTTCATCCCTGCAGCATTCGTTGTCGGTTGGCTGTTTGAAAGAGGTTGGCATGGGAAACTGACCTTGACCATAGCAGCCTTTATCGTCGGGAACGCGACCATTTATGCCTTTGGGTTGCCTTGGCTCGCTTTCTTCGTGGGTTGGCATCAAGTCTTGCAAATGGGACTTCTGCCCTTCCTGCCCGGCGATTTGCTGAAGTTGATGGTAGCGGTTTCGGCGACCCGAAGTTTATCGCGTTGAGCCTGCGGATTGGGTCAAGCGACGGCGCAAAATTTCGTAGAGCACAATTCCGGCTGCGACGGCGACATTGAGGGATTCCGCTTTGCCGACCATCGGGATCGTGACCGACAAATCAACTGAGCGCTTCGCTTCTTCCGAAAGCCCTCTCGCTTCGTTGCCAATAAGGACCGCAACTCGGTCTCCAAATTCCGCTTCAAAAACGCTTTCCCCTCCTTCTGGAACTGTGCCAACAATTTGAAACTCGTTTGCCTTCAGCCAATTCACTGCTTCGCTTACGGAGTTAACTGGCACAACCGGGACATGAAGGAGACTGCCTGCACTTGCCCTCACTGCTTTTGGGGCATACGGGTCAGCAGTGCCTTTCGTGTAAAGAACAGCCAATGCCCCAACTGCATCTGCGACCCGAACCACAGCGCCGACATTGCTTGGGTCTTGTAAACCTTCCAACACGAGAGCAGTTGCGACAGTTGGGATTTTCAGCCTCTCAAGCCTTTCCGCTTGTGGCTGTCTGACCGCCGCAATCACACCTTGTGGCGTTTCCGTGACAGAAATTTCCTCAAACAAAGCGGGAGCCATGAGAACAACTTGCACCCGCTTCCTTTGCGCTTCCGAGATTATGCTTTGACCCCGTTCGGTTTCGGAAAACTCAGGCGTCAGGGCAACCATCAAGACTGCCCACGCTTCGTCCTCCAACGCTTCAGCGACGAAGGTAGCCCCTTCAAGCAAAAAGGCTTTGTGCTTTTTGCGTGTGTGGGGTTCCGTCAGTGCTTTGAGGAAACGGTAAATTTCGTTCTGCCGGCTGGTGATGAGCCGTAGAGTCATATTTCGTCTTCACCCGCTAAATTGCGCCCGCTGCCTTCAACCTTGCCATCGCCCGTTCCTTTGCCCTTCGCGCTCGCTCGCGGTCAATGTTCGGGTCTTGAAAGTTGCGGAGCCTGTCAAGCGCCCTCTGAAGAGCCCTCCGTGCCCGTTCAACATCAATTTCGTGGTCAAGTTCGGCGATATCGCACAAAATCACCGCCCTGTTATCTGCGACCTCCATGAAGCCACCTGTCGTTGCGATTCGCTCTTCATCGCCGTTAGCGAGTTTGATGGTTATGACGCCGGTTCTTAGAGCCGCCACCAATGGCGCGTGGAAAGCCATTATGCCCAGACTGCCTTCCCATGCCGGCACAGTCAACGACACAACTTGGTCTGAAGAGAACAAAACCCGTTCTGGCGTCAAGACCTCAACCGAGAAAGTCCGAGCCATATCTCACCACCGTGCACCAAAGTTTGGTTGTCCTCAAACGACTGCAGGCTAAAGCCCGCAACCTTGTCAAAGTTTGGCAAAAACTGGGACGAAAGTTAACCTCACTCCTCACGGGCATAGACGAACAATTCACCGGCGTGAAGGACATGGAAGTGTTGGTTGCGTGCGTTGTGGTAGAGCCAATCGGCAAATCGGGCAAAGTTCTCGCTGTTGTTGGGGAACATGTCCCAGTGGGTTGGAATGACCAATTTCACGCCCACATTGACCGCCAATTGGGCAGCCTCCCAAAATGTCAAGTTGCCGATAATGTTGCGCTTCTCGCGGTAGTAGTCGCGCCCGTTGATGGGCAGGAAAGCGATGTCGGGAGCAAACTCCCTGAGAAGCCGTTCCAAATCGTCGTGCAAAATTGTGTCGCCTGAGTGGTAAATCTTCACGCCGTTGAGCGTGATGCAGTATCCCAAGTAGGACGGAAATTCCTGCCTGCCTTCAACGAAGTCAAACCCATAGTGGGCTGACGGGATTGAGTAGAACTTCAGCGCACCGAAGTCAAAAGTTTGACCGACAGGCGGGTGGATTATCCGCTCCTCTTCAACCCCGCATTCCCTCAAAACCTTGTGGCAATTCAGCGGGGCGATGAATTTCGCTTTGGGCGACGCCTTTGCGATTCCGCGCACCGTTTGCGGGTCAAGGTGGTCAATGTGGATGTGAGTGTGGAACACAAGATCGGCGTGAGTGACCTCTTCGGGGCGAATCAAAATCGGCACAGCCCTCCTACCCTCACCCGTTAGGTAGGGGTCAATGTAGACGATGTAGCCACCACCTTTGAGCACAACGCCCGTTTGCCCCAAACCCCAAATTGCCACCATGTTCTCCGGCACTTCAAACCTCTCAATGCGCTCCTTCAAAGTCATAGCGAACACCTCCACATTCATCCCATCCCTCTGCTGACAATTGCAACCAACCCAAACTTTCAGCGACTTCCACCAACTCGTCTTCATCCACCAACTGTTGAACCGTCTCAACCGGAGAAACTTTTTCAGCAAGAACCAAAACGGCGTTGAGTCGCGCCTATTGTTTGCCGCTTAAATTTTGCAGCATCGTCTCGTGGCGTGGGCAAAGGTCGTAAGCGCCGTCAAGTTGAGCGTGAAGCATTTCCTCCTGCCAATGGGCGTTGTAGAGCCGACAATCCTTGTCATCGCAAAAGGCTTCACCGAACAAAGCGTAAAACACCGCTTGGAGAGCGTAGCCTTTCGCAACTTCCGTCAACCTTTCATCGTTGGGCAGTAAACATCGGTCACGCAATTCGGAAGCGAGGACCGGCGAAATCGCATCTAAGCCCATCGCGCGAAATTGTTCGCGAGCGAGGTAAAACTCGCGCGGTTTGGCGGGCGCTTCCACTAAGCCCGTTGTGGAGACTATGGCGGGGTAACCCAAGATGACCGTCCGCAAATGATAGCGTCGGTCGCTTTCGTCAAATGTGGCAAGCAGTTGGTTGGTGAAAACCAGCGGAAAACTCCAGCGGTTCAACTCCTCACGGTCAAACAAACCCACCAACAACTCTTGAACCATGAAGCCATCGTAAACCACTCCTCTTGCCTCGCCCCTTGTTGTCAACCTTCTCCGTTCGTAGGCTATCTCGCCGTAAAGCGGTTCTCGCTCTTCCACAGGTTTGAACGGGTCGTGGACCCTTGCCTTGACGAAACCGATTGCGAGCCGCTGAAGCAGAACCTCTCGTTCGTCCCCTTGCGCCTTTGAAAGTTTCTCGGCAACCAATTCTCCGTGTGTGAAGATTTGAACGGTTGGCAGTTTTGTTCTCAGGTAGTCGGCGACCTCGCTGAGCCTAAAAGTCGGGGTGAACGGGTCATCAAATAAATCGCACCGAAAACGGAACTCCCGCTTACCCTTAGGCAGAAGCATCTGCCTTGCCTCCTTTGCCCTTATTGGCAATCTGTTCCACGCACAAAATTTTGCTTCGCAAAGTCGGTGGATGGCGGATTACGGCTTTAACTCACTTCAGAAGGCACAGTTTTGATGTCGCATCGAAAGTTTAGGCGACAGAATTTTCGGGGGTGAAATTGGATGGAAGGCAGTCGTTTTCTGCTACCTCTGAGACCGTTGTCGTTCCGCAATTATCGCCTTTTCTTTTTGGGGCAACTAATTTCGCTAATGGGCACATGGATGCAGTCAGTTGCTCAACAGTGGCTCGTTTATAGGCTCACAGGGTCAGCGGCTTTACTTGGTCTTGTCGGCTTCCTCAGTCAAATCCCGATGCTTTTGCTCACCCCATTTGGCGGCGTCATTGCCGACCGCTTCCCAAAGCGCAACATCGTCGTCGTTACCCAAACTTTGTTCATGCTGTTAGCATTTGCGTTTGCCTTTTTGACTTTAACGAACCACATTCGCGTTTGGCATATCCCACTTTTGGCGTTCTTATTCGGAGTCGTTAACGCAGCGGATGTCCCCGCTCGTCAATCCCTTGTCCCAGAACTTGTTCCGAGGGAGGTTCTGTTAAACGCTATTGCGCTCAACTCAGCGATGTTCAACCTCGCAAGGATTGTTGGACCAGCGATCGCTGGTTTGATGGTCGCTGCCTTCGGTGAAGGTTGGTGTTTTTTCGCCAACGCAGTGAGTTACCTCGCCGTCATTATTGGCTTGCTGATGATGGATTTGCCGAACGACTATACCGCACCCACAACTTCGCCATTGAAGCATTTGCTTGAGGGTTTCCACTTTGTCGTCCAAACGAGCCCAATTCGCGAAATCCTAATGCTTCTCGGTCTCGTGAGTGTGATGGGGATGTCTTACACGGTTCTGATGCCGATTTTCGCTGACAGAATTTTGCATGTTGGACCGAAAGGCTTGGGCATCCTGATGGCAGCGTCAGGTATGGGGGCATTGACGGGAGCGTTGGTGTTGGCAATGAAGAGGGGCATTCGTGGCTTAGGGAAGAGAGTTGCTTTCGGCGCTGTAGGCTTTGGAATTAGTCTTATCCTGTTCTCACAATCTCGTTCCTTCCTGCTTTCGGTTCTCATCCTTGCCCCTGTCGGTTTTTGCATGGTTACACAGATGACATCAGCAAATACCCTCGTCCAAACCTTCTCCCCAGACGAACTTCGCGGGCGGGTGATGTCGGTTTATGCGATGATGTTCATGGGCATGGCTCCCTTTGGTTCACTACTTGCAGGTTCGCTGGCTCATTGGCTCGGTGCTCCGACCGCAGTTGCTTTGGGAGGGCTCTCATGTGTTATCGGAGGTCTCCTTTTTGCCAGAAAGTTGCCTCAACTTCGGGCTGCTACCCGACAATTGCGGTCAAGAGCAAGCGATAACGGGCTTTAACCTTCGCAAAATTTCAGTCCGCAAGCAACCCTATTGCTGCGCCAGCAATGGCAAGCGCCCAAGCGAAATCGTGTTCAACTCGTTTGTATTCGCGCTCTTTTTGCAAAGGCAATGGTAACTTGGTTGGGAATTGGGGCATGAAAGTGACGACAACTTCGTCGCCAGTTCTGATTTGCGTTCCGGGCTTGACATCTGTCAGCGCCACCAAACTGCTGCCCATATCAACCTCAACGACTTGCCCTTTCGCCACAAGTTCTCCCTTCTTCAAAATTGCAACCTCGGAACCAACCTTGAGCCCACTTGTCATGTCCAAACTGATTCTCACGGTGCGGTCGTAAAATTGGTCACGGTCTTTGTAGTGAGTTGCAGGCAAAATGGCGTAAGCGGGTGGGAGTAAAACCTGCCCCCGCAATGAAACGATGGTGCTCAGTTGCTTTGCGACCTCAAAAGCAGCCGTTGCTACCGCCTCAGAAATTGCCCGACCTTCGGCTGGATTGTTTCCTTTGCCAACGGCGAAGGCTTTGAAGACCAATTGGGGCATCTTTGTCGGAACGAGCGTGGCTTCCAGAGCGACCGTCACTTGTGGGTCACGCTTTGGCTTTTTGATTGACACCTGTTTGACAGCGGCTTGAAGAGCGGCTGGCAACTTCAACTCGTTTGCGACCTTAACGATAACCTGAACATCTGCAGGCAGGGAAATTTTCTCGCGTGCATCGTGGACATCAAAGACTTGGACGGTTTTCAACGCAGCCAGCAAACTTTCAGCGACCTGATTTTTGAACACTGCTCCACCGTAGCTGCTTTCGTCAGTGACGCCCACGAAGGCGACAGGCACTTGAGCCGTTGCGACTGCGGCGAAGAAAAGCACCGTAACGGTCAGGAAAGCAAAACGCCTTCTCACTTTCTCCACCCCCGTTCAATTCGGGCTAATTTGAAGCGGCTTCCTTTTCAATGCCTGCAGTCGCTAAAATTTTGATGTCCGTTAAACATGCTGGCAATGGGGGAGGTCACAAGACCCGAGTATGTCCGAGGAACTCGTTGTGGTTCATACCGAATGGGGGAGACATTGGTCTGGCGGGACTCAGCAAGTTGCGTTGTTGTTGGAAGGATTGGCTCAACGGGGCGTCAAGGGTTGCCTTGTGTGTCAAGAGGATTCAATGCTTGCGGAGCGAATGCAAGGGAAAGTGGCGCTGAAGACTTTCAACCTGCGCGGCGAACACGATTTGTTCACTTGGCGAAAGTTTGCCCAGTGGCTGAAGGTCTTCAAAGAGAGGCAAGAGTCCCTCGGTCACAAGTTGCTTGTCCATGTCCACAGCCGAAAGGGTGCTTTGCCGACACTGTTGATTGCAAAAAGGTTGAAGTTGAAAACGGTGCTCCATTGGCGAGTGGCAGCACCAGTTAGGTTTCCTCTTAAGTTTGTTGACGCTGTTCTCACTGACGCTGACGCAGCAGCCCAACAGGTCGTGAGAAGAGGCTTTCCTCCAGAGAGAGTCACCGTTTTGAGATGTAGCATTGACACGAGATTTTTTGAGCCCTTTGATGGAGCGCGCACGCAAATGCGCAATCATTTGGGGCTGAAGGAAGATGGTTTTATCATCGCTGGAATGGGGCGTTTGGTTAAAGGCAAAGGGTATGAAGTGCTCCTGAAAAGTTTAGCCGAACTTGCACCATCTGACCGACCAACTTTGCTGCTCGCTGGCGACGGGGGTGAGCGCCAAAAGTTGGAAGACTTGGCGACTGGATTGGGCATAGCCCAACAAGTGAAGTTTCTGGGCTTTCAGTCCGATGTCAGACCGATTTTGTGGGCTTCGGATATTTTCGTGCATGTTCCAACCACTTTCCCAGAAGGGACGCCCAACGCCATCTTGGAAGCGATGGCAGCGGGTTTGCCTGTCATCGCCACACCTGTCGGCGGCATCCCAGAAGTTGTGAGAGACGGCGAAACTGGGTTGCTTGTCCCGCCAAATGACCACAAGGCTTTGGCAGAAGCAATTTTGAAGTTGCGTCAAGATGAGGCTTTGCGCGTGGAACTCGGCAAGCAAGCCCAAAAGTGGGTTCGAGAGCACCACGATGTTCGCCAATTACCCGAACGAGTGATCCAAGTTTATACTGGGGTCTTTACATCACCACTCTATGCGCTATAATTGCTCGTAGAAAGAAATGACCGGAGGTGAAGGTAATGATTAACAAAATAAAATATATCTTGAAAAAGCCTCTTAAACTAATTGGAGAAAAAATACCAATTACTGTTAAATATGGACCTTTGCGAGGTTATCGCATTTTAGCAGTATCTCCAATAAGGTTCTTTAAAGGCACTTATGAAAAAGAACGCACTGAAATGTTTCTTAAAATAATTAAAGAAGGAGATATTTTTTATGATATAGGAGCACATTTTGGATTTTATTCTTTAATTGCATCTCGAATAATTGGTGATAAAGGTAAAATATATGCTTTTGAGCCTCATCCTTATAATTTAAAAATTTTAAGAAAACATATTGAATTGAACAATATTACTAATGTAGTTATTATATCCGCAGCAGTTTCTGATAGACCTGGAAAAGCAAAATTTGCTTATGGCACTGGAACTGGCACTGGACATTTATCCGAAAAAGGTGATATTGAAGTAGATACTGTCTCTATAGACGATCTTATTCAGAAAAAAGAAATACTACCACCAAGTATTATAAAAATTGATGTAGAAGGTGCTGAGATTTTAGTGCTAAAAGGGGCATGGAATACAATAACATTATTTTATCCAGTAATTTTCTTAGCTGCTCATAGTACTGAATTATTGCGTAATGCTGATCAAATGTTATTAAATATCAATTATAAAAAAATTAACTTAAAATTTAGGAGTAATGGTGATATAGAAGTTCTATATCTACCCTATTAAAGATTTATAGTAATCTAAGTTTGTAAATCAATCTTGTCCTTTGTATCTTTCAGATGATTAAGGATAAGGAGTGAAAATTGTGAACAAGATAATTATAGTACTGACACTTAACCATATCGGCGATGTTTTGTTCACGGAACCCGCTATCGCTGCGCTTCGTGCGGGATACTTGACAGATCGCCTTGTTGTCGTCACTTCGCCCGAAGGGCAAGCGGTGTTGGCAAATCACCCTGATATTGATGCCCTTTGGGTTCGGGAACGGACACTAATGGGTTGGTGGAGATTGGTAAAACGACTCCGAAAAATTGCTCCATCTCTTGTCGTTAGTTTCTCACCGTCGTCTTTCGGGTTGGCGTTAGCAGCCTTTTTAAGCGGCGCTTCTAAGCGTTTCGGCTTCTCTGTTCGACCTGTTCAGTGGCGTTTCTTCACGACGGCGTTGCCCTTTCGGTCGGAGCGTCATGTCGCCGACGATTATTTGGCGCTGGCGGAAGCGGCAGGGGGCAAAGGGAAGCGGCGCCTCCCGCGCCTTTTCCTGACGGACGATGAGCGAGAGCAAGCCTACCAAACTTTGCGGGCATTGGGTTGGGACGGGACGACACCGTTGCTCGGTTGCCATCCCTTCTCCAGCGTCGTCCGAAAGGAGTGGGGCGATGAAAACTTTGCGGCGTTGCTGGCGTGGGCGAGCAGCCGATGGGGTTTCCGTCCCATCATCTTCGGCAGCCCCGCCGAGCGAGACCGAGCCGAACGGTTGGCGACGCAAGTTCAGGGCATTTCGGCAGCGGGAGCATTTCCGCTGCGGGGGTTCATCGCGGCAGCATCGTGGTGCGCGGCGTTCGTCGGGGGCGACAGCGGACCCGTCCATATCGCCGCCGCTTTGGGCGTGCCGACCTTAGCCCTTTACGGTCCGACCGACCCGCAACGGACGGGACCGTTGGGAGAGCGGGTCTTCACGGCATTATCACCCACTGGACGATTGATAGACTTATCCATTGCCACTGCTCAAGTGCATTGGGAGTCTTTGTTGTCCTTCCTTCTCGGGACAGGCAGGGGATAGGAAATGAGAGAGAGTTTTTTGGTGGTGAACCTTAACCAGGTGGGAGCGGTCGTGTTGAGTCTACCCGTCTTTGCTGCTTTACGGCGGGCTTTCCCGCAGGCTTTCCTCGCCACTCTCGTTCGGGAGGCAATGATACCCCTTTTAGAAGGCAATCCTTACATTGATGTCATCATTGGATGGGAGAAGAAATGGTCACTGAAGCGGAAATGGGAAGTAGTAAAAGCCCTGCGGGTTCTTCGGTGTAAGGTGGCGTTGAACCTTTCCCACTCCTTTGAGCGATGTCTTTTGACTTGGCTGAGCGGGGCGAGGGTGCGGATTGGCTTCCAATCGGCGGAGGCATCTTTCTTTTTAACTCACCGAGTCGCTGAGCCGCCATTACGCCACTCGGCGGATTTGAATCTTGACCTCGTCCGGGCACTGGGAGTCTCAGTGGGCGAGGAAGCCCGTGAGGGGCTACGGATTTGGCTGAAAGAAGAAGACAGGATTTTCATGCAATCGTGGATTCGTCAAGTTGGGTTAAAGAGCGACGAACCCTTGGTTGCCTTAAATCCTGGAGGGGCGACTTCGCCCTTAAACCGATGGATGCCTGAAGCCTTTGGGATGTTGGCTCTAATCTTACGGGGTCAGGGATGCCAGGTTGCTGTGTTAGGGGGGCAGGAAGATTTGGTAGCAGCCCGACAAATTCGTCAGGTCGCCGGCGATGCAGCATGGTATTTGACAGGGCAATTGACTTTGAGACAGTTAGTCGCTTTTATTGCTCACTGCGATGTCTTAGTAACAGGGGATACAGGTCCAATGCACATCGCAACAGCAGTAGACACTCCCGTCGTTGCCTTGTTTGGTCGTGCTGAACCGCGTAAAACAGGTCCTTTTCGCGGGACAAACATCATCATCCAAAAGAAGCATTTGCCATGTGTGCCTTGCCTTTCGCACCGCTGCCGTTTGCCCTTTGAGAAACTTTGCATGCATTTGATCACTCCTCAAGAGGTTGCCGAAGCCGTGTTGAGTTTACTCTCAAAGGGACTGTCAAAGCGGCAGGTGAGGGCATCGTGAAGTTTGTTCAATGGAACTCGGCAACTTGGTGGGGTGGGGCAGAAGTGCGGACTGTAGAGTTGTGTGAAGAGTTGCGGCGGCGGGGTTATGAAGTGCGGGTTGTGGCTCGCTGTCCTAGTCAGCTTTGGCGAACCCTGAAGGAAAGGGGCTTCTTAGTGGACGGGGATGCTCCGCGTCAAAGTGCTCATCTTCTGCGGGCGATCCTTATTGGGCTCCGACTAAGACAGTGGGGGACTGACCTTTTGATTGCCCATATCGGACGCGACTATGTGCCTGCTCTTTTCGCTGGGAAAGTGGCTGGTTGCCCTGTTGTCTTGTATCGCCATCGCTCCTTGCCATTAAAACCTATCACCCGATGGTTGGTGCGCCGATGGGCAAGGGCTATCCTTGCCGTCTCCACAAAGGTCGCTGAAATCCTTCTCCATGAAGATGGTTTGCCCTCCGAAAAAGTGCATGTCGTCCATCTAGGTGTGGATGTTCGAAAACTCACGGGAAAAATTGCCAGTGCCGAAAAGATTCAGAGGTTACGAACGGATTTGGGGGCGGAAAGAAGTCAGTTGGTGTTGAGCGTTGGTCATCTCTATCCGAAAAAAGGGCATGCAACTCTTCTTTTAGCCTTGCACCGACTTCGCCGACAAGGTGAGAAAATTGTTGCTGCCATCGCGGGGGAAGGTCCTGACCAAGCCCGATTAGAGAGGCTTATTAGGGATTTGGGGTTACAGGGGCAGGTGCATCTTTTAGGCTATCGGGAAGATATCCCTCTGCTGCTCCAAGCATGCGATTGTTTTGTCCTATTGTCAGAGGATGATGCCTTTCCAGGGGCAATTATAGAGGCAATGGTCGTCGGTAAGCCCATCGTAGCATGTGGGGTTGGTGGGGTCCCAGAACTTCTCGCTGACTATCCTCTCGCAAAGTTAGTGCCACCAAGAGATGAGGAGGCAGCGGCGCGAGCGATTTTAGAGATGCTGACAAGAAAAGACTGTCCTATCGTGCCTTTTCGGGGTTGGGACATTGCTGAAACGGTAAACCGTTTGGAAACACTTTGCCGACAGTGGTTCTCTTTAGGCAGGTAGGTGGTCAGACAATGCCCAAAGTTAGCGTCATCGTCCCAACTTATTGCCCCAAAGAATTCCTCCACTGCGCTTTAGCGAGCGCTCGTTCCCAAGAGGGAGTGGATTTGGAAATTCTACTCGTGGATGATGCTTCCCCTGAGGGCTTTTGGGAGGTGATAGAAACAGCGGCACTTTCCGTCGGGGCTCACCTGATTAGGCGTAACCAAAGGGGTGGTCCTGCTGCCGCCCATAACACGGGAATCCGCCATAGCCAAGGTGAGTTCATCGCTTTCTTGGAACACGATGACCTTTTCCTTCCTAACAAGTTAGCTACCCAACTCACCATGATGGAAGCAAACCCTGATTGGGGCATGTGCTTTGTTGGGGCTTATCTTTTGGACGATCGGGGGAAAGTGCTTAAACCACTCCCTTTGCCTTCTTGGACAGAGCAGAAAGCACTGAAGCATCTTCTCAATGGCAATTTCATCCCATCTATGTCCAGTGTGGTCGTGCGGCGGGCTTGCTTAGAGGAAGTAGGAGAGTTGGATGATAGTTTTCAGATCGCCCACGATTATGACCTCTGGCTGCGCATTGCCACCAGCCGTTGGCTAATTGGGAGTGTGCCATATCGCTTATTAGGGCTTCGTCAACACGGGGGCAATTGGAGCGCTCAAAACGAACGGCTGGGCATAGAAGAGACCCTAAGGGTCTTAGAGAAGGTCTGCACTTATCTTCCTTCCCTCTGGCGCTGGGCTCGTCGCCATCAAGCGCGCTGTTGGTATCGGTTGGGACGCTTCTACGCCCGCCACGGAGATTGGTCATCAGCTGTAACTTGCTATCGCCGTGCTTTTTCCTTTGACCCGTTGCTTTGGAAAGCAGGGCTTAGATGGTTACAAGCGATAGTGCGAGGAGGAAAGATCTGATGACCTGCCCTACTTGTGAAGGGAAAGAAGTAACTTTGGACAAATGGCAGTCAGGTTTTGAGAAGCGCATCCATCGTTGTCACCGATGTGGGTTGAGTTTTGTCGCTCCATTGCCTTCTCAAGATGAGTTGCTTGTCCTTTATGACGAAGGCTACTTCTTGTCACCTGATAAAAGCCTCGGTTACGCTGGCTATGAACCGCCGATGGTGTGGTTTGCTGAGTTGCTTCGGAAACTGCGTCGTGTCGGGGCAGAAAGCCCCTTGCTGGACATCGGCACTGCAACGGGGGAATTCCTTTTGCTGGCGAAAGAGCACGGTTTTGAAGGTTTGGGCATTGAACCCTCTTCTTGGGCAGCAGAAAAGGCACAACAAAAAGGAGTGCAAGTTTTGGTCGGCACATTCGAAGAAATCGCCCCTTCACTTCCATCCGCTTCTTTTGGCAGTGTGGTAATGTCTCACATGATTGAGCATTTCCCTGACCCTTTGGGCGTCCTGAAAGAATGTGCTCGTTTGCTGCGACCCAAAGGCTGGATAGCCATTTTAACCCCAAATTACGCTTCGCCCAAATGGAAGGACAAAAACCAAACTTATCTGACTTCTCGCGAACATCTCTTCTACTTCACACCTTTAAGCCTTCGCTTGATGGTTGCGAAAGCAGGTTTCACAGTTCGTCATTGTGTTTCCCAACCTTGTCCATCCCCGCTGGCTTGGGCAGAAATTGCCCGAAAGGAAGGCACTTTTCACTGGCTCCGCTTTTTTAGCAAATGCTTCACTTGGGCTTACAAAAGATGGCTTAGGTCTGCTTTCCAACCTATGCGATGGAGCGACCTGATTTTGCTCGCTCAAAGGGGGCTATAAAGGGAAGATGTTCAATGGAGATGTGGTGCGGTAGCGACATTGCCCGAAATTCAGTGGCGCAGCAAATACTAACAAGGATGGAAACATTCAAAAAGTAAACGCTAAAATTTGCGGGATGGGTGTTTCTCATGGACTTGCAAGTTGAGTGGACACCCTGCGATTTATACGGGGCAGAAAATTGGGAAGTCTTGTTCATCGGCTCTGACCGACGCCATGGCTTGCCGGGTGAGTTTGGAGTGACCAAATGCAGAAGTTGTGGACACCTCCAAACGAACCCAAGACCCACTAACGAATTCTTGCCGACCTTCTACCCTGAAAGTTACAGCGCTCATTCCGCCGAATGCCACCGTATTCGACATACCAAAAGGGACTTGCACTTGATGAACTTAGGCAGGAAGTTTCCCCTCGTCGGGAAAATGTTCTCAATGGCTGCGGCATGGCGTTTCCGCCGTCTTGTCCCCAAGTGGCTGGAAACCGAAAATGGGCTTTTTCTCGAGGTAGGCTGCGGAACTGGGTGGCTTTGTGCGCTCGCTTGGGAGATGGGTTGGCAAGCCGTAGGGCTTGACATTAACCTGAATGCTTGCAAAGTTGCTCGTCAAACTTGGGACATACCAGTCCTCTGCTCTGACAGTTTATCGTTGCCCTTCAAGTCAAACACTTTTCATCTGGTCGTTTTGCGCCATGTCTTGGAGCATCTCCCGTCCCCTCGGCAAGCGCTTTCCGAGGTGTATCGGGTTTTGAAGGACGACGGTTGGGTTGCTTTGGAAGTGCCTAATGCTGGGTCTTTGGGAAGGTGGGTTTACGGACCGCTTTGGGACAGTTGGGATTTGCCCCGGCACCTACATCATTTCACACCGGCAACCTTAAGGCGTCTCATGGAGCAAGTTGGGTTTCGAAAGGTCAAAATTTCCAGCGCCTGTTTCAAGCCTTTCGTTCTGACGGCAAAATGGTTTCCGAGCAAAAACTTGCTTACTCGCTTCGCTCGGTTGCTCTTGGAACTTCCCTCGTGGCTGCTCCTCCCTTTCCTCGTTGCCAATCAACAGGGAGAAATCCTGAGGGCATGGGGCTTGAAGGAAGGTTAACTCTTTCTGCGCTTGCGATAAAATTAGCGGCAAAAAGAAGCCACCAAAACTCACAGGAGGGATGGACTTTGGAGACAGAAATTGGAATTGGGCGCAAAGCCCGACGGGCTTACGGATTGGACGAAATCGCTCTTGTGCCTGCTCCCGTTGCTGTTGACCCGGACGATGTTGATGTCTCGTTGAAGATTGGCGATTTGACCCTTTCAATCCCCGTCCTTGCATCGGCGATGGATGCAGCCGTTGACACAAAAGTCGCTATTGAAATGTCGCGCTTGGGTGGGTTGGCAGTGTTGAACTTGGAAGGACTCCATGTCCGCTATGAAGACCCAAGTCCTGTCATTGAGCGAATTGTCAGCGCGTCAAAAGAAGAAGCGGTCCAAGTCTTGCAGGAAGTTTACCGAGAACCCATTAAGCCCGAACTTATCCGCAAAAGGGTTCGTGAAGTCAAGCAAGCAGGTGCACGATTGGGTGTATCAGCGACACCAGCAAAGGCTCTGGAACTTCTGCCCATCGCCTTGGAAGAGGGCGCTGATGTCGCCGTAATTCAGTCAACAGTCACCACCGTCCGCTTCATCTCGTCAACCAAACCTGCTTTGCCTTGGGATCAAATCCGCAAGACCATTAAAGTTCCGCTCATCGTTGGAAATTGCGTCAGTTACGAAGGGGCATGGGAATTGATGGAAGCGGGGGCAGATGCCGTTTTGGTCGGTGTCGGTCCAGGCGCAGCGTGCACGACACGGCAAGTGGTTGGAGTTGGAGTCCCACAGGCAACGGCAATTGCCGATGTCGCTGCCGCTCGCGATGACTTCTTCAAGCAAACGGGCAAATATGTTGCGGTTATCGCTGATGGCGGAATGAGGACGGGAGCAGACATCTGCAAGGCTATTGCCTGTGGTGCCGACGGAGTGATGATTGGTTCACCCATCGCTTCCGCCTTTGAAGCGCCTGGACGGGGCTACCATTGGGGCATGGCGACCCCTCATCCAGGATTGCCGAGGGGGACTCGCATTTATGTCGGTCAAGTTGCGCCATTGGAGGTTATCCTGCTTGGTCCAGCCACGAAGGACGATGGGACATTGAATTTGGTCGGTGCGCTCAAGAATGGGATGGGAATGTGCGGTGCAAGGAACATCAAGGAGATGCATCGCTGTCAAATCGTCATCGCCCCAACCATCCGAACGGAAGGGAAACAATTGCAGCGAGAGCAAGGCGTCGGTCAAGGTCGGTAAGAGAAATGCAAAAACGGTTTATCTGGCGGATGTCAACGCATCTCCCGGGCTTGCCGACAAGTTATCACCTCATCCGTTGTTCTGCCGTTACGAAGGCATTTTGACAACTCGTTCAAACCTGAACATCACTGCGCTGCCACTTCATACCAGAGCGTTTGCCACTGAGGACCGATGTGGATGACGGCGTTGCCTGATGGATCGGCATTGACTGGGATTTGGGATTTCCGTTGCCCACGCTCGTCCAATGCCCACGCTTGCACCCGTTTTGCAGGCAGCGGCAAGGTAACGATAGCGGGAATACCTTCAACTAACGATGGCGGTCTGCCCCAGTTGCGACCGCAACTTGACTTGGGAGGATAGCCCGGAACTTCTTTCCAGCCCATGTCGGTGTTTTCCGCGTAGCCAGTCGCAGTGATAAGCAAACGGACGGGACGAGGGACGCGGGACGAGGGACGCGTCGGTAAGGAGCCATCCATGACGGTGAGGGTAATGGCGCACCAACCGTCCTGCATCGTTTGCCCAGGTTCAATCACGACGCCCCCCAACTCAAACCGCTTGCCACCTGCAAACCCGATGACCGCTTTGCTGTTTTGGGCGTTAACGGTAACAACGCCACGCCCTTTCTCTGTCAGGTCCCAAATCAACTCGCCCGTATCGGACACGAATCGGTTGCCATCAATTTTCACTTGTTCAGGCTTAAGAGCGGTTGGCGGAACTCGCTTACCATCAGTCGCGATTGCGACCCGATGAATAAGTGCTGCTTCGTTAGGAACTCCAACATGACCTGCGTGGACGAGCAACCACGCCCAACTGCGCCGCAGCAAGTCAACTTCTTGCTCTTTCGTTAACTTGACAACCACTTGTTGCTTGGCAGGCTTCACATCGCCCCGGACGAACATCGCTGCTGCAGGGACGAGGGTGACCATTTTGGTCGGATGTTGGTCAATGTCAAAGAAGTTGGGAATGCGCCTCAAGTCCCAGTCGTCGCGCCGATGAGAGTAACTGAAGGCATAAATGGCGTCCCAATCCTGCAACGCCGCATAGGCTGCCAGTAAAAGGAAGGCTTCGCTGCAGTAAGTGTTCGGTGCTGGATGATTGTATTCGGTGACGGAGTGCGGTTTGCCCAAGACCCGCCGCAAAGCCAAACCCGGCAGCGTCCCACCCCGTTCGTTGACCATCGTCCGGTTGGGCACAATCCAATCCTCAGGGTCCCAAGGTCGGGAGGGGAACATCGGATGCTGCCAGTAAGCGTGTGTATCCACGCAGTCAAGTTTTGCCATCATGTTGGGTGTGCTGCATCCAACGATTGTGCCGATGACCAATGCCTTAACTTTCAACTCGCCCTTGAGGTAGCGGTAAATTGTTTGCCAGTATCGGTCCTCCGTCTCCCACAAAAACCGCATCCAGTCCCGTTGGGCTTCGGGCGTGCGCTCACCGAAACGACTGCGAAGGAAAATGGGGATGCTACCATCTTCAAGGCGTTCATTGGCTGCCAACCCAACAATGCCACCGGGACGAAGGGAAGGCGCTGCGAACCAATAAGTTGTCGTTTGAGCACCGAGGTTGCTGAAGATGACACGCGCGTTGTCGTCGCCCCTGTTAAGTGTGAAGGTGAACCGAAATTCGCGCCACTCCTGTGTCAATCGGACTTCTACGCTGAAGCCGAGGTTTTGCCAAGGTTCGTGGGCTTGTGAAATTCCAACCGTAATGGTGCAAGGTCGTTCCGCCCGCGCCCAGAAGGAAAGCGTGTATGGGCGGTCAGGTTGAACTTTTAAGTTCGGTTGGTGAAATTGGACATGCCAACCTTGCGTGCCCTTCTTCGTGACGGTGATGCGGACGAAGCGAAGCCCCTTCAGTTCGGGGATGGGTTCGGCGACGACTTCCGCTGTGGCTTCTGCACCTGCATGTCGTTCCAAAACCCAATCTTGTAGCCCCGCCTCAAAATTCGTGTTCCTCAGCATTTCGTTGCCCAAAGGTTCTTCTCTGACACCCCAAGCCTTTCGCAACTTCTCCGTTGTGCCGTATCGGGCTTTCAGCCAAGCGTTCCACTGCCGTTGCAATTCATCCTGAAAAACCTTGGGCATCTGGTCAATATCGCCACCGAGCCACGCGTGAACGAGACCGTTCTCATTGTTGATTTCCACAAAAGCGACAACGGGGTCTTCGGCATAAGTGAGCCCTGTGTAGGGGTTGCGATGGGTTAGCAACTTGCGGGCATACTCCTTTTGCAACTCAATCATCGGCTCATAGAAAAAGCCGACAATGTGCCGTTCCTTCCAACCGAGTTGCTCAATCTCTTTGGGCAAACCATCGGCAGCGTTGAAGGGGCGGGAGACGAGCAAATTCAGGTTGACATAGATGCCATTGCGTTTCAGTTGGGCGATCAAATAGTCAAGCCTATCAAGGGCTTCTGGGTCAAGGTCACGAGTGTGCGGGACGCCCCGACGGCGAATTCCGTTGGGAAACTCCTGCATGTCCATGTGGTGGAAGCGGACGATGTTGATGCCGAACTTCGCCATCCGAGCAGCAATCTTTTCGGCATCCTCTTTGCGTGGGAAACACGCGCCGAAACATAAGTTCACGCCCAGAAAACGAATTCGCTGCTTACCGGCATAAAGGTGACCATCGGCGCCGACACGGATGTGCCCAAATTTGCCTGCGGGTTTGTGAAGCCAATGGCTGATGTTAGTCGCTGACGGAGAGGCATCGTCCCAAGGCAAGACAAAAGGGAAAAGCGGGGCATCCCGTTTACTTTCTTGTGACAGCCCTTGCCTCATAGTCCACCAACCCCCAAAGCCAGAGATGAACGCCAAGATGACCAGCGTCCACCACCGCATCTCTATCGCCTCCTGCCTGTCAATAGCGAACGCTTATGCACTGTCAGGCTGCCTCAACCACAGCCTTTTGGTGAATGAGAGCGTTCAACTTTCGCATCAACTTTGACTTGAAGCGTGCAGCCGTGTTCTTTTTGATGACGCCTTTCGAAGCCGTTTTGTCAATGATGCGGCAGGCTTCATAGACCGCCCGTTGTGCCTCCTCTAAACTGCCAGTCCCTTTTGCTGCCGACTCTAAAGCGAGGCGGGCACGCTTGATGAAAGTCTTCATGCGCGACCGATAAGCCTGATTCCTCATTCGCCGTTTTTCCGCCTTTCTCATCGCCCTGAGGGCAGATTTAGTGTTCGGCATCTCCGTCCCTCCTTGGGAGAAGTTTGTTGTCGCTTTTGCGGAAAAGCATTATAGCACGACAACACCTCATAGGTGCGCCTAAAACCATACTCCCAGCGGATTCAGCGAGTATGCGTGAAAAGGCGATCAAAAACTGTGCGAAGTGCTGAGTGCGGTGCCTTGCTGAAAAACCTGATTTGTGCCAGCAGAGAAGCCAACACAGCGCTGCAGG
>Ga0078972_1009626_pt1 | contig 18895 bp, 14 predicted proteins | sample YelNatPaOPGAMG01_FD_67568 | JGI IMG/M metagenome (GOLD analysis project Ga0078972, IMG submission 67568) | Hot spring thermophilic microbial communities from Obsidian Pool, Yellowstone National Park, USA - OP-RAMG-01 (SPADES assembly) (version 2) | ecosystem: Environmental > Aquatic > Thermal...
AGAGGATAATGGAGGTGATGTAGAAATGGCTTAAATACTATATTTGCGGTGAAGAGGTGGATGGGGGGCTTGAAAAATCTACATCTCAGAGACTAACCTCTTCAAATGCATTATTTGGGTTAAAGATTTTTCTCTTCTTAATTTTCTCTTTAACTTTCATAAGTTATATTATATCAAAAAAAAAGTTGTGTCAAGAAAATGTTGATTCTATCAGAACACCCCATCTGCCTTTGGCAGACACCCCCCTTAAAAACAGCGTCGGTGTCGGTGGACCGTGTCAGTGGTCTGTGTCGGCCTTCTGAGCAGCCCTCTATTAGAAGAGAATTCTACTTACCCATTTCCTACTTCTTAATTACCCATTTATATTTACCCATTTCCTACTTCCCACTTACCCATTTATTATTCTTACTGAGCCTTCTTGTTCCACAGTGTGAGCATTGATACAAAGCCTAAGAATGCAAATATAACGAGTGTGATTATCCACGCAGTATAACCGAATCTCTCGATTATTCTCCCCATAAATACACCTGCTATCAGACCCGCACCTATGTACTGCCAGCAATCTATGAGTCCTGAGGCAAATCCTGCTGCCTTTCTCCCACCAAAGTCCATAGCGGCGGCGCCACCGAGCAATGAATGTGGACCATTTATAAAGAACTGCATTACTACTATGAGTATGGGGCTCAGAAGTTCACCGGAGAAGAGGGCAAATATTATCAGCATAATGAACTGTCCGAGGTACATAAGGGCGGCGGCTGGACCCCTCCTTGCCCCAAATAGTCTATCTGAGGCAATTCCTGCGGCAAAGGAGCCGAGTACGGCAGCCACAGGCAGACCGAAGGCGGTCAACATATATCCAAAAGAGTCTGTAGATATTCTATGAACCTCCTTGAGGTATCTTATATACCACTGGTCAACGCCGTGCCTGACTACACCTGTACAGAAATATGCAAAACTTATAATCCACAATGGCTTGCTCGTAAGCACCTTCTTCAATACGGATAATACGTTCACCTTTTCATCTGTTTCGCACTCTTCCTTATCAGAGGATATGCAATCGAATCCGCACTCCTCGGGGGTATCTCTGACATTGAGATATGCAAGTACTGCAAAAATGAATGTTATAATCGATGGGACAAAGAAGAGATACTCCCACGAGAGTTTGACTATCAGAATTCCGCCCAGAATCATTATTGCCCATCTCCCAAACTGTATCATAAGACCGAATATTCCAGTGAATGTCCCTCTCTCCGAGACCCTGAACCAGTTTGCGTTGGTCTTTACGACAGACGGAGCGCCGAACGCCTGAAAGTATCCATTGAGCCCCCATATCAGCATAAAGTATGTAAGTGAGTTGAAATACCCTCCAAACCCCATAAGTATGTTCAGTATAATAGTTCCAGCGGCACCTGTAAGGATTGCCTTCCTGCCACCTATCCTGTCAGTAATAAGTCCATTTATGAGCTGCCCGAAGGCGTATGCCCACATAGTGGCTGCTATTATCCACCCCATCTCCTCCCTCGAAAATCCAAACTTCTCCGATATGGTCTTGTTTGCTATCGGGAAGTTGTACCTGCACATATAGTAACTGGCATACATAAGCCCGAGAAAGATCCAGTTGCGATTCCTTCGCCTTATGAATTCTGATAGAAGCGGATTATTCATATCTTATCCCTTCTCGACAAACCATCTATGATTAATCTTAATATCTCCGTGGTCAAGTAAATTACTCTTTATTTCAAACTTATACCTCTTTTCGTGAAAATCGTATGGGTATACATGCTCCGGGTCAAAGATGGCTACAGAGATTAAGTATCTACCGCTCAAAAGGGGAGGCCTCTCGTATACTATCCTGAACCTTACATTCCCCTCGCAGGTGCCGGTTCTGAACCTATCGAAGAATGTATTTGGACCATAGATATATCGTCCATCCTCCTTGAAAATCGCTACCCCAAAGACGGGGTTCTCTATCCTCTTGTTGAAGACACATTCCACATCTACAACTATATCCTCCTCGGTCTCGAATAGATTCTTTTCGTTGCCACTATTATCGAGGATGCGCACCTTCGATATCCTTGCCTCGTTTGACAGGAGGTTCTTACTCTCCTGAACCTGTCGGGAATTCTTTTTTAGTATATACTCCTCGTATTCCCTCACCACCGTTGGAGGGTCACCGAGCATTCTTATCTTCCCATTCTCGAGCCACATAACTCTGGTTGAGAGGTTTGCTATCAGGTGCATACTGTGAGAGACGATCACCAGCGTCTTCCTCTCCCTATTTAAATCCTTGAGCCTCTCTATGCACTTCCTCATAAAATAGTTGTCACCGACTGCTATGTGTTCATCCACTATAAAGACATCTTCCACGATGCTTGAAGAGATAGAGAAGCCAAGCCTCATCAACATACCTGTAGAGTAAGAACTTATAGGGTATTTGATGAAATCTCCGAGCTCCGCAAAATCAATTATCCTGTCTATAAGGTAGTCAAACTTCTTTCCGCTATATCCATTTATCACCAGATTCATTCTGATATTGTCCAGGCCAGAAAAGTCTCGCTTGAAACCTGACTGCAGGTCTATTAGTGCTGAGATCCCGCCGTTTACCTGTACCTCTCCTGAGGTGGGTAGTATGGAGCCTGCAATTATCTTCAAAAGCATAGATTTTCCAGCCCCATTATCTCCTATGATCCCGAGTACACCTCCCTCTTCGAGGTCGAAGGAGATATTATTGAGGGCATAGAATACCGTGTGATAGATGCGCCTCTTTAAGAGAAGATACTCTATTATGGCGTATTTATAATCCCTGTAGAGTTTGAATCGCTTTGATACACCTTTACATATGATCATCGGTCTGTTCATAGTCTATCTGTGAACATTGGTTGAAGTTTTACATATATGATGTAACCCGTAAAGAAGGTCAATATAGATTGAATTGAGAGGGTTATATAGGAGAGCATAGGAGGGTGATTACCTTTCATAATTATCTCTCTGTAGAGGTTTACAATGTGTGCCGCAGGGTTCAGTATAAGAAATATCTCGTATCTGGCGGGGAATATGGTAGATGGGTAGAAGACGGGTGTCAAAAACATCCAGAGGAGAAGGAAGTTGCTTATAAAGGGTTGAATATCTCTAAAGAATACATAGATACTCGAAAACATCCAGGAGAGTCCGAGTGTAAACAGGACCTGGGGGATCAGCAGTACGGGTATATACAGTAGAGTGCAGGTTATACGATTCCCCGTAATAACGAGGATTATAATGAGGAGTATCATTCCAATTAACATCGTGATGAGGTTCGAGAGGACGATATGTATCGGGAGTATGCTCGCCGGGAATCTGGGCCTCTTTACGAGGTCTGAGTTCTCGACAATAGATGTCGTGGATCTCAGTATAGAATCCTGTATTGCGGTCCACGGGAGCATACCGCAGATCAGATAGTATGCAAAATTCAGTGCTCCGCTCCCTTTGTGGAATTCGATCTTGAGTACCATTGCAAATACGAATGTGTAGATGAGAATCATCAGAAGTGGGTTGATTATGGACCAGTATACCCCTGCGAGTGAACCTGTATAACGGCTCTTTAAGTCATTGATTATGAAGAGTTTTAAGAGATATCTCTGCTGGAAATAGTATTTTATGTGTCTGAGCATAGACCTGCCTCGATTTAGTATTATACACCATTTGGTAAAAACGGCAAAAAATTAGCCCTTGACTTATTTTGAAGGAGTATTACAATCCCTTATGCAAATTCTCTTATGTTGCAAAAACTTTAGAGAAGGAGGTGTGCAATGAAGAGAGTTTTGATTTTTGTAGGTATTGCGGTTCTTGGTTTTTTATTATTTGCTGGGTGTGGTGACGACAGCAAAAAGGAGGTTACGATTACTACAACCCAGAAGGAATCGGCAAAAGGTGTAGTAATAAAGGTTAGTACATTGAAGAATGTAAAAGCCAATCCTGAGGACCAGACTGTATTTGCGAATCTGAATGAAATTTTTGGAGATGCCCAGCAGCTGCTATCTGCCGCCCAGACATCAGGGAGTTTGAAGAGTGCACTACTTCAGACAGTGGAAGGATGTGTTACGCAGAGCGGGGATACGATCACATACAATAATTGCAATTACGGATCTACAGGGTACAGTTATGTGATAAATGGTACAATTACTACATCTGGAGATGTCTTCAAGGTGGATCTAACTATAGATATCGACGCCATAGGTAGTGGATATGGGACAAAGCAGAAGATGGTCTATAAAGGTGAGATTACTATCACTGCCACAAAGATTGATGGCAACCTTGATTATGATATCTTTTTCGATGTGCAGGGAGCCACTTCAGGTACATACAAACTAAATATCAAGTACGACAATATTGGCTTAGATGCAAGTGGTTGTCCAACGAGCGGAAAGTCATCTATCAAATACGATGTAAATGCACAGGGACAGTCCCAGAGCGGAACGATTGACCTTGAATATGGTCCTGCCTGCGGCGATGTAAAGATGTATAAGTAGTGTTCGATTTCACTATTGACCGAAAGGGCTGGCAACTACCAGCCCATTTTTTGTATTTGAGACATATAGATTTTGGGGTAGAAGTGAAGTTTAGTTGTGTGTTTTCTCTTGTTTTCCGTTCTGAATTTATGTTATCTGATTTTGAGGAGTGGTGATTATGAGATTTTTGATTATTTTCACAGGTATCTTAGTTATCTACGGCTGTCCTTCGAACGAGGTCGTATATAACTTTACTGATGCTGAGGATGTATCTACTGATAGTATAATCGCCGAGGACATCGTCTCTGATGTGGTGTCGGGACCTCATTCTGATTGTGATTCGAAGGAGAACGGAATCGTCTGTGTTGGTGTTGCGAGCAGGAAGATTACTCCTCAGAAGTACGAACTCGTAAAGAGAGAATTCTTGATAAGGCAGGACTACTGTCCCGAATTCGATGGCCCCGGGAATTGCGGAAGTATGGATCTGGAAAAATGGAAGCAACTGTCGAAGAAGTGGAAGACGGATTTCTTCTACGATTGTGGGACAGACATGATATGTCCGGGTGATGAGAATTATCCCGGACCCGACAGTGATGGCTCTGAAGGTGATGGAGTATTTCAGGGCTTCTGGATTGCAGGATATTCGGCTTCAACCCCTATGCTCGGTGTTCACGATGATATTTGGGCAAGGGCAATCGTGTTGAGACACAACAGTAAGACTGTGGCACTTGTCACTCTCGACCTCATAGGGTTCTTCAAGAGTGATGTGGATAGAGTGAGGACATTGCTCAAGGCAAGGGCTCCGGGCTTGAATATAGATGATATTATTGTTATGAGCTCTCACACTCACGCAAGTATAGATACAGTGGGGATGTGGGGACCGCAGGACCCATTCAGCGAGGTGCTTTATGAATCCGGTGCAAATGACGCATATATTCGCAGTATTATTCAGAACATTGTAGATGCAGTGATTGAGGCAGGTGTATCGATGCAAAAGGGGAGGGTCAGGGCCATTACTGAAAGAGTGGGTATAGATGGGCTCGCAACAGATCTGCGGGATCCGTTTATAATTGATGACCATATGTCGGTTCTGATTTTCGAGGACCAGAAGCAGAACAGAATCGCAACACTCGTCAACTGGGGGAGTCATCCTGAGGGACTCGCCGGGGATACGAATGCGATTAGTTGTGACTATGTACATTATATGAGAGAGGCAATCGAGAGTGGAATCAATGAGGGCAAGAGGCAGATTCCCCCATCTGGTGGAATGGCATTCTTTATTCAGGGACCTCAGGGGGGTATGATAACATCACTTCATATGGATGTATATGATGATGATGGAAATAAGATAGAGCATTTGAACTCCTTTGAGGCAGTAAAACAGGTTGGATACAACATCGCAAGAAAGGCATACGAACTATCCGAAAGGGCGGAATATATAGACAACCTTAATATATCGATAAAAAGGGTAGAGTATAAGATTCCTCTCGAGAATAAGTTCTTCTGGATGATGTTCGACCTTGGGTGGTTGAGGGATAGGCCAAAGTGGAAGATAGACCCCAATAAGGAGGTATGGATAGACAATGTTGAGATAATGACTGAGATTGTGCGATTGAGTATAGGGGATATAGAGATTCTGACGATACCCGGGGAGTTGTTCCCTGAGCTCGCCGTTGGTGGATATAATGAGCCATACGAATATTCATTCGGTCATCCAATTATAAGTCCTGATAACAAATATCCACCCGATCTCTCAAAGGCCCCACCACCCCCTTATATAAGAGATAAAATGACTGGGAAGGTGAATATACTTGCTATTCTCGGAAATGATTTTTTGGGGTACATACTCCCCGAATACGATTTTAAGCTCTCGGAGGACTATCCATACTATACCTCTGCACCGGGTGATCACTACGAAGAGACGAGGAGTGTGGGTGTAAAGGCGACGAAGAAGATGCTTGAAGTGATAGATAGTCTGTATTAAACCCAAATAATGCATTTGAAGAGGTCAGTCTCTGAAATGTAGATTTTTCAAGCCCCCCATCCACCTGTTCACCGCAAATATATTATTTAAGCCATTTCTACATCACCTCCATTCTCCTCTCCCCCACGCCCTATCCAAAAATGCATTGCAGTTGATTTCCCAAAGCGGGTTATATCGCTCTATTCCCAGATTTCAGACACATAAATCTTGAGGGGTCTCTTCCTGATTTGCAAGTTATAACTAAAAAGGAGTGATTAAAACTGTATACAATCAATATTTCCATCGGCAAACGAATCTCCACTATATTATCTAAACTCTTTTCTGAACTGTCGTATATGTTTTGATTGTTAGCCAGTGAAATTAAGTTTGACAAAGTGGATATGGATTTATATGAATTTGCCGATGAGTGTTACTTTAGAGGAGGTTTTATGGTAATGAGATTATTGATTCTGAGTGCCATTTTATTTGTCTCTGCTTATGCATCTGCTGATGAGGGGATGTTCACATTTGACAACCCCCCTGTCAGTCAGATTGAGAAGAATTACGGTGTAAAACTGGATGAAAAGTGGTTTGAATATGCAATGCGGGCATCCGTACGATTCAACAATGGTGGCTCCGGCTCCTTTGTCTCACCAGAGGGACTTGTACTGACAAACCATCACATAGGTTTTGACTGCATCCAGAAACTCTCTACACCCGAGAAAGACTATGTCAAAAATGGTTTCTATGCAATGAGTATGTCGGAGGAGGCAAAATGCCCGGATCTGGAGGTGAATATGCTATACTCCCTTCAGGATGTCACCGAGAGGGTCATATCTGCAGAGAAGGGGGGAAAGAGCGACAGGGAGCGTGGTGTTCTGAGAAAGAAGGAGATGGCAAAGATCGAAAAGGAGTGCAATGAGAGCACAGGCCTGAAGTGTGATGTGGTGACTCTCTACGGTGGGGGGCAGTATGTCCTTTACAGATACAAAAGGTTTACTGATGTAAGACTTGTGTTCGCCCCCGAGCAGCAGATAGCATTTTTCGGGGGTGACCCGGACAACTTCACATATCCCAGATATGACCTGGATATGGCCATATTCAGGATATATGTGGACAACAAGCCATACAACCCTGAGTACTATTTCAGGTTCAGTCCGAATGGCCCATCAGAGAATGAGCTCGTATTTGTCATAGGCAACCCTGGAACCACCAAGCGGTTATATACCCTCTCCCAGTTGAAGTTTCAGAAAGATGTCTTCTATCCCACGAGGGTGAGAAAGGCGAAAATATTCATAGATGCCCTAAAAACTTATGCGGCAAAATCGGAGGAGAATCAGAGACAGACAAAGGAATTGATATTTATGTTTGAAAACTCTTACAAGGCTCACAAAGGGATGCTCGATGCACTCAATAATGACGAACTCTTCAAGAAGAAGGAGAGGGAGGAGAGGGAACTTCTGGAGTTTGCAAAGAAGAACCCTCAGGATCTGAAGGAGTTGAGGGAGGCACTTAAGAAGATAGAGGATGCCGAAAATGAATATAAAAAGTTGTTCCCCACCGGTTTTGTGATAAGGACGGTGGTGAACTACTCTGAGCTCTTCTCGAGGGCATTCACGATTGTGCAGATGGCTACGGAGAAGAAGAAACCAAATGAGGAGAGATTTGAGGAGTACAGGGATACGGCACTCCCATCCCTCGAACTGCAGATTTATTCTACTGCGCCCATATATAAAGGTGTGGAGAAGGTCCTGCTCAAGACGGCCATCGAGGATGCCATAAAGGAGGTGGGCAGAGAGAATGAATTCTTAAAGACCCTCCTTGCAAATACCGATCCTGAGAGACTCGTGGAAGAGGCAGTGGAGAAGACCCGACTCTACGATGTGGAGTATAGAAAGGAGATGGTAAAGAAGGGTGATTCGATGAAGTTTGATGAGTTTGCAGAGATTATCAAAAAGGGTGATGACCCCCTTCTAAAGATTGCCCTTGCCATAGAGCCCATAGTACGAAAGAACAGAAAACTGTACGAGGATAAGGTTGAGAGTGTAGAGAGGACTGCACACCACACCATTCAAAAGATTAGATTCAAGATATTCGAGAAGACAATCCCACCCGATGCCACCTTCACACCGAGGATAGCCTTTGGTTCTGTAAAGGGGTATAATGCAGAGGGGACCATAGTCCCGTTTAAGACGAGTTTTTATGGTCTCTTCGCAAGGAGCTCTGAGTTCGATAACAAACCTCCGTTTGATCTGCCTGAGAGGTATATAAAGAGAGAGAGGTCTATCAACCTAAAGACCCCTCTCAACTTCGTCTCTACAGCCGATATAGTCGGGGGTAATTCCGGGAGCCCGGTCATAAACAAATCCCACGAACTGGTAGGGCTGATATTTGACTCTAACATCGAGGGGCTGGCTGGAACTTTTGTGTACTCCGAAGAGAAGGCAAGGGCGGTGGCTGTCCATTCAGCCGGTATACTGGAGGCATTAAAAAGCATCTACGATATGAACTACCTCGTCGAGGAACTCACCGGGGTCAAAAAGTAATTTGACACAATGTGTCAAAAATTACTTGACTTAACGATTCGGGTTTTATAAGTATACCCTACGGGTGTTTAGTTTGAAAAACCACATTCAGGAGGAATGATATGGCATCGAATTTTTCGATTGACAGAAGGGATATCTTCTTCACCCTCTTCGACCTCTTTGAGGTAGACAGGGTCTACAAGGATATACCCGCCTACAAAGATCAGGGTCGAGAGGATTTTGAGATGATACTGACCGAGGCTGCAAACTTTGCAACCGAGACGATTGCACCCATTAACCAGGTGGGTGATAAGAATCCTGTCAGATTCGAGAATGGGAAGGTGATAGTCCCTAAGGAGTATGTGGAGGCATACAGGAAATTCTGTGAGAATGGCTGGGTAGCCACATCGGGGGACCCTGAATTTGGTGGACAGGGGCTACCAAATGGTATTCACAGTGCCGCATCCGAGATCTTCTTTGCTGCCTCTATAGCTTTTTATATGTATCCAGGCCTCACGATGGCGGCTGCCAGACTTATAAAGGCATATGGCACTGAGGAGATGAAGAGAAAGTATGTCCCCAGGTTGTATTCGGGTGAATGGCAGGGCACGATGTGTCTGACTGAGCCATCCGCAGGCTCTGCCGTGGGAGACCTGAAGTCCTCTGCAAAGAGGGCGGGAGACCACTATCTCATAACCGGTCAGAAGATATTCATCTCTGCAGGTGAGCACGATATGACCTCAAATCACATCCACCTCGTACTTGCAAGAGTAGAGGGTGCACCGAAGGGGATAAAGGGAGTCTCCCTCTTTCTGGTACCCAAGTACCTCGTCAATGACGATGGCACCCTCGGGGAGCGAAATGATGTTCAGTGTATCGGTGTAGAGCACAAGATGGGTATAAAGGCATCAGCCACCTGCACTCTCTCATTTGGTGAAAACGGGAAGTGCATTGGATACCTCATCGGAGAGGAGAACAAGGGTATTCAATATATGTTTATGATGATGAATGAGGCCCGTATGGGCGTTGGACTTCAGGGTCTCGCCTGTGCCTCAGCTGCATACCTCGAGGCACTGAAGTACGCTCAGGAGCGTATTCAGGGCACATCCATTGAGGACTTCAAAAACCCTGATGCCCCGAGAGTCCCGATTATCAAACACCCGGATGTAAAGAAGATGCTTGCCACGATGAAGGCATATACAGAGGGTATGAGAATGCTCTGCTATCAGGCGGCACTGTTTGGAGACCTCGCAGAACACGGGCAGTCACAGGAGATAAAGGATAAGTATCAGGGTCTATTGGACCTCTACACCCCGATTGTAAAGGCATACTGCTCTGATATGGGATTCAAGGTAACAGAACTTGCCGTTCAGACCTTTGGTGGATACGGTTATTGCTCGGAGTATCCCGTTGAGCAGTACCTGAGGGATTGTAAGATAGCCTCAATATACGAGGGTACAAACGGGATTCAGGCAATGGACCTTCTGGGCAGAAAGATATCTATGAAGGGCGGACTCCTCCTTATGACCTTCCTCAACGAATTGAATGTATGGTGTGAGGAGAATGGAAATCACCCTAAATTCGGTGATATGGTAAAGCAGGTTGAGGCCACGAAGAATAGACTGGCAGAGATATCTATGAAGTTTGCAGAGCTCTCAATGGGCGGAGATATGGCTTATCCCGCCTTCTGCGCCACCAACTACCTGTATATGTTCGGTGACACCATACTCGGCTGGCTCTGGGTAAAGGCGGCAATGGCAGCAGAGAAGAAACTCAACGAGATATTCGAAAAGAAGGGGATAACCACCGAGGAGGCAAAAGAAAAGGAGGTAAAGGAGAATCCCGAGGCCGCCTTCTACGACGCGAAGATTAAGACTGCAAGGTTCTACCTCAATCACCTGATGACCAGGACAGAGTGGCTTGCCCAGTCTATACTCTCTGTTGACAGAAGCGGGCTTGATATAAACTACCTTTCATAGAATACCCGGGGTGCTCTGAGAGAGAACTCTGTTTCGGGATCTGGCATCTTTTAGTCTATAGTGGTGAGTGAGAGGCCTTTATACTTAAAGACGCCTCTTGATAATTGGTAAAATCTTTCTCCTGTTGAGAGCCGAAGAGAGGAGGTATTTAGTTTTAAATTTGACAAATGGCATTGTGGCATTATAATTACATCTGATTTCTGGAGAGGCTATGCCACTTATAGACAATGTAGAACAGGCGATAAGACTTGCTAAGGCAATCTGCTCGGATATAGCAATCTACCACGAAAGCAAGATAATTGAAGGCATTGTGAAGGATAATCTCTTCGAGACTATGGCACCCATATTCGAAGAGGGGCGAAAACTCTACAGACAGAGAGTAAAACCTGAAATAGACCCAAACGCCAACCTGTTTGACAGGGCAATCGTGGATGTAATCCTGAAGTCAAAAGGGCATATCCGCTCCAAAATCTGGTAGATGCCCGAAAAAATAATCCTACAGGTAGATAGCACAGGAGACAGGATAGACAGGTTTATTGCATCCAGGACTGATAGACTGAGCAGGCAAAAAATAATTGAGTTAATAAAGGGCAGCAAGATACTCCTGAATGGAGCTCCCACAGAACCATCAAAGCGTATAAAGACAGGGGATGTGATCTCCATTGAGATACCAGATCCAGAGAGAATAGAGATAGTTCCCCAGGAGATACCATTTAATATCCTGTACGAGGATGAGGACCTCATAATTATTGACAAGCCCGCAAATCTGGTGGTTCATCCCGCCTGTGGACACAGGGATAATACCCTTGTAAATGCCCTGCTCTTCAGGGTAAAGAACCTCTCCACTCTCGGAGGTGATATAAAACCAGGAATTGTCCACAGACTCGACAAGGGTACGAGCGGGCTTATGATTGTTGCAAAGAATGACAGTATTCACTACAAGCTCGCGAAGATGTTCGAAAGGCACACCATAAAAAAGTTTTACAGATTGATTACATTCTCAGTTCCCAGACCACTATCAGCCACAATAGAGACCCTCTACGGGAGAGACCCCGAAAACAGAAAGAGGTTTACATCAAAGGTGAAGGAGGGGAAGAAGGCAATCACGATATACAACACCCTTGAGACCTTTGGTGACCGCGCCTCATATGTAGAGGCTCAGATTGTAACAGGCAGGACTCACCAGATAAGGGTGCATTTTTCAGAGATGGGTTGCCCTATAATAGGAGATGATTTTTATGGCAATAAGAGGAGAATCAGGGTGTTTGAATATGAGGATGTGAGAGAGAGGATAGAGAGCCTGACGAGGCCAATGCTTCATTCTTTCAGACTGGAGTTTACCCACCCGATTAAACAGAGGTGGATGGTTATCGAGGCTGACTTACCCTCTGATTTTCTGGGGGTATTGAATATATTGAGGGAGAGATATGGGAAAAAATAGGGCGATCATTTCAGAGAAGGGTAAAAAGAGAATTGTGGGGGGACACAGGTGGGTCTTCAAATCGGACATTACAAATTACAGTGAGATAGAGTCAGATCTGGTATATGTCTTTGATAGCAAGAACAGGTTTGTCGGCACAGCACTCTTTTCGAAGGACTCCCAGATAGCATTAAGGTTCATCAGTTTTGAAGAGATAACTGATCTGGAGCATTACATAGAGAGTGCCATCGTTGAGGCGCAGAATTTCAGGGATGGGCTAAAACTCTCAGGCGACTGTTACAGGATCGTCCACTCCGAATCAGATGGTCTCCCCGGACTGATTGTAGACAGATACTCGGATACTATCGTCTTCCAGACACTCACCCGCCCGATGGAGAACTTAAAGGATGTGATAATAAAGAAAATAAGGGATGTCTTAAACCCAATCCAGATATTTGAGAAGAACGATACAAAGACGAGAAATGTCGAGGGGCTACCCCTTCTATCCCGAACTGTATATGGCACCGATAGAAGGGGACTCTTCTGTACCGAGAATCACCATATATTCTATGTGGACCTTGTGGAATCCCAGAAGACAGGGGAGTTTCTGGACCAGAAGATAAACAGGGCCATTGTTAACAGGTATTCTAAAGGAAGGGTGCTCGACCTTTTCTGCTATCACGGCTGGTTTGGCTGCAATATAAAGGACTATGAGGAGATTATCTCAGTTGACACCTCTGAGCCCGCCCTGAGGATTGCTGACCGAAACTTCGTACTCAATAACAGGAGCCGATACAAACTACTACCTGAGAATGTCTTTGATTTTTTGAGGACGATGGAGAGCAGAGGGGAGCTCTTTGACACCATTATCCTTGATCCGCCAGGGTTTATAAAGAGCAAAAGTCAGTTCAAACAGGGGTACGGGGGTTATAAGGAGATAAACCTCAGGGCGATGAAGATTCTCCGAAAGGGGGGAATACTCGCTACATTCTCCTGCTCCTATTATATGAATGATGAGGAATTCAAAAAGATGGTGATGGATGCCGCTATTGACACTAAAAGTGAGTTTGTCATACTTGAATACCTGAGACAATCACCCGACCACAGGGAACTCCTCCTCTTCCCCGAGTCTCACTATCTCAAAGGACTATTGCTGAGGAAGGTATAGTCCGTCATTTCCATCTATAGTCTATCCCTATGGATACTATTGGTCCGGCAAACCCTTCACTATTCCAATCCTTCTCGTATTCAAGCCTTTTTGTATCAGGATTGCACACGAGCAACGATGTGGCCTTGCTCTTATAGTCCACCACCGCGGCCCCGCCAATACTTACAGGAATTATTATGGTCCCATCCCCGCCATTACCCCTTATGAAGTTTTTTATACCTATCTCGCCTGTAAACCATCCCGCCTGTGAGTACGCCCAGTGAATAAACAGATTTACACTCTTTGAGACAGGAGCAGATGCCTCTATATCAAACCCGTTCCACGCAAATTCATATTCACGCTCTTTATTCGGGGTACAGGGATCCCCCACTTTCTTTACCTCTGAACCACTCTCCGAGCCAGCGATGTCAAAAGAGAACCAGGAGCTGTGTTTTTCCTGATATATGAACGAGTTCCACATAGTGAAACTGGTTCCATCAACGGCTCCGAGTCTCACCTTCTGTAGGAATGTAAAGTTTCGTTTCAATTTGTGTCCTGAATAGCTGTATCCCCCTCCCAGACCTACCTCGAAAAGGTCGGTGTTGTAAGAAGGTATTATGTCCAGTTGAAATGGACTTGTATTGCTCTTCGAAAAGAGTATGCCCGCATTTCTGAGACCGCCCTCTATCTTCAATGGGATGCTGAAGGTGTAGTCATACATCAGCGAGAAAAGACTCCCGATGGTGAGGGTCTCAATACCTACAAAGGGGGCTATCCTCCCGTATATCCTGTGGAGGTTCTTCTCATAGGAGGGTGCATAGAGTGACTCTGAGAGGGGCTTTTCTGTGAGGAGGGCTATATCCCCCACAGCCACCCTGTTCCCTCTACCGATTTGTATCATACACCTGTCCTCCGATACCTGCACCACAGGTGAGACAGCCGTGCTCTCCATAGAGGGCATCATCTCGTATGTTCGGGTCTTTATGTTGTATATCTTCTTTGGCTCCATCGAGAGTATCTCAATCCTCATATTCTTTTCAATCCCGTCCTTTGAACCGAGGTCTATGATGGCATATCCAGGGGTGACCTCAATCACCTTCCCCTCTACCCTCTTTGCCTCAAGTGTTGACTTTTGTTGCCCTGCCATCCTGTTTGTTGCGCCCGCTACTACACCTACCTTCTGACCGAAAACTTCCTTTGCAACCGATGCGGTTGAAAAACTCCCATCAGCATTCTTATTTATCAGGACATAAGAGAAGGATGCAGTTATAACCGATATATTCTCTCCATCCATTTTGAAACCTATCGCCTCATTCGGGAGAGCCAGATTGGATAGCCTCTCTACCTTCTTATCAGAGGTAATCTTATAGACATCCACCCCTGAAAGACCCCTTGCCACAAAGATATTCTCCCCTGCAATCATACAACTGATGGCATCCTTAGTCTCAATCTTAGATATCACAGACTCACCCGATTTTATTAGTGCTGAATCCTTATCAATCTCGCAGGTAAACCCCTCCGAGTATACATTGAACGGGATTGATAGAATACAGAAAATAAATAATAGACTCACTCTGGACATATAAATCCTCCTTGAAAGTGATTAGATAAATTTATGAAAGCCTTTAATCACAAGCCGTTTTAATCACAAAAATTACCCAAAGTAAAGTCTAACAATAAAGATTTAGTAAAGATTTAATTACAGGTGGTAGTTGTCAAAAAGTCTATAAATAGAGTTAATTTGTAAGGTTTGTATCTATGGATGATTTCCAGCAATTAACCAACCATTGATTTATTTAATTGCCAGCCCTCTATTAGAATGGGATTAACACATCCCGTCTGTCCTCGGCAGACATCCCTCTATGAGATGGGAATTTTACTTGTTAACTTCTTTCTTTAGGGTCTCGAATTCTTTATAAATAGCATCTAAGCAACTAATCTCGTCCCCTCTGATCTCTCATAGTCAATCCTATCCATCAGGAATCTCTTTATGATCACCATTTCAAAACTTATCAGGGGGACGGCGAATATACTCTTCATCCTCCCTAAAAGTACTGTCTATAAAACACGCAAGACTTAAAATGAAAATCAAAGTAAAAAAGTCTGATAAATAGCCGAGAACTCGGTACTCTCAAGATCTGGTAAAAGCATTATTTAACATTCCCTGGTAGTTTCCTTGACATTTATCCTCGATTGCATACCAAAACACAGAATATTACTTTGTTGTCAAATGAACTATCATATTATTCGTTTTAGCCGCGTAGGTCTGAGGAATCTATCATCCTTATCGGGGTAGTCTATTGTGTAGTGCAGGCCCCGGCTCTCCTTTCTTCTCAAAGCAGACTTAATTACCAGTTCGGCAACAAGGGCGATATTCCTGAGTTCAAGCAGGTCCTTGGTGATCTTGAAGTTCCAGTAATACTCGTTAATCTCGTGCTTCAGGAGATTTATCCTCCTCATAGCCCTCTTGAGCCTCTTTTCCGATCTCACAATCCCCACATAGTTCCACATAAATCTTCTTATCTCATCCCAATTCTGACTGACGACGACCGCCTCATCAGGTTCAACGGCATCTCCATAGTCCCAATCGGGGATATTATTTATCGTACTCTTTGCAGGTGGATTCCTGTTCAAAAATTCCGCCACCTGATTTCCAAATACGAGCCCCTCAAGGAGGGAGTTGGATGCGAGTCTGTTCGCACCGTGCAACCCCGTAGACGCAACCTCCCCTATGGCAAAGAGGGAGTCTATATCCGTTCTGCCGTGTATATCCACCTTTACACCGCCACAGAAGTAGTGAGCAGCAGGCACTACAGGTATGGGCCTCGTTGCCATATCAAAACCAAAGTCCAAACATCTCTGGTATATAGTCGGGAATCTCTTCCTCAAAAAACTCGCACTTAAGTGAGTCATATCCAGAAGGACATAGTCAAATCCATTCTTCTTCATCTCAAAATCGATGGAACGGGCAACGATATCCCTCGGTGCCAACTCCTTCTTAGAGTGATATAGATGCATAAATGGAGTTCCATCGGGCCTCAAGAGTCTCCCGCCCTCTCCTCTCAGTGCCTCTGATATGAGAAATGATTTTGCCTCGGGGTGATAGAGGCAGGTGGGGTGGAACTGGACGAACTCGAGATTCTCTATGGTGGCACCCGCCCTATAAGCCATAGCAATACCATCACCCGTGGAGATATCGGGATTGGAGGTATATAGATATGTCTTACCTGCCCCCCCGGTTGCAAGCACGACTGAACCAGCAAAGAAGGTCTCTACCAGATTAGTATCCAGATTCAATACATAGGCCCCAACTATCCGGTTCCTCGTGGATATATTCAGCCTCTTTGTAGATATCAGGTCAATGGCGAAATGCCTCTCAAATACCTGAATATTCTCCCTCTTTCGCACCTCCTGAGATAGAACCCTTATGACCTCCTGACCGGAGATATCTCGGGCGTGGACGATCCTCCTGTGGGAGTGCCCGCCTTCAAGTCCGAGGTCGAGTTCGTTTGAGTTCTCCTTCCTCGTAAACTCCGCCCCCAATGATTCGAGCCATTTTATGAGATCAGGTCCCCTCTCGATGGTCAACCTCACCACCTCAGGATTGGATAGACCCTCGCCGGTCTTCAATGTGTCCTTTATATGATCCTCAAAGGAATCCTCCTTGTCAAAGACAGCGGCAATACCACCCTGTGCTACATTCGAGGCAGAATCCTGAATGGACCCCTTACAGAGGATGGCTATCCTGAATCTATCCTCAAGCCTCAATGCGAGTGTCAACCCCGACACTCCCCCGCCTATTATAAGTATATCAAAAACGAATGGCATAATCCTATTTTGTCTTCTCCACCTCTATACTGTAAAGAGCGGGATGATTACTAAACTTAAATCCCACAAACCCCTCATTCTCCTTGAGATAATACTCATTTGATGCCTTTCCCTCACTGCCTATTATCCTCTTGACCTCTCCAAAGTCATTCTTGAATGTCTTATACTGATAATCACTCACGATGTATGTGTATGTCTCCCCATCTGTCTCTGTCTTGAGATTCTGACCATCCCTTAACGGATTCCTGCCAAATAGGACAGGATTCTTAAAGACTATCCGCTTCTCCTGAGAATTCTCAATGTACTCCTGAGCGATCCTATAGACCGAATCACCATCCACTCTGTACCACTCCTGAAGGGGTATCCCGATAGAGGACCTCCAGGTAACCTTAAAGGTCTTAAACGAGAAGGTCTGATTGTCCACCTCTATTGTAACCTCAAAACTTACCGGGGCTGATTTATTCTCTATTGTTTGAGTACCCTCATAGGTTGTTGTCTTTTTGTCCACAAATCCGAAATACCTCTCCGTATCCTCAGTGGTTATGCCTGCATCCTTTGAGTTATTAGCCGAATCACTACAGGCATAAAGTAACGGTACAATAGCCACAAATAAAAGCGAACCTATCTTCTTCATTCTATCACCTCCGGCGTAGAAATCACGGATAATATCTTATTTCTTTAATCATTTTTGGCAATAAAAAAAGTAGGGTGGTGTCTGCAACAGGAAGACGGGGTGTTACATATATACAATTTTTATATACAATCCTTTTTAAGCGTGGATTTTTGAGAGATTATTTTATCAGACCCATAATTCTGAATATAAACTCAAGGGCGTTCTGATTTAAGAAAAGGATAGTGAAAAAGAGAATAACAAACATAATTGTAAACTTGCGATCTATCCTCAATATCTCCTTCTCAACTTCTAATTTATTCCTCTCCACAATCCCCATTATCTCTGCCTTATCTTTTTGCATTATTCCAAGAATCTCTGCCTTATCCTTCTCAGTCTTCTCATATAGGGCATCTATCTTACCCAGAAGTTCTGCCTTGTCCTGTCTCATTATTCCCAGAAGTTCTGCCTTGTCCTGTTTCATTATTCCCAGAAGTTCCGCCTTGTCCTGTTTCATTATTCCCAGAAGTTCCGCCTTGTCCTGCTTCATTATTCCCAGAAGTTCTGTCTTGTCCTGTTTCATTATGCCAATAAGTTCTTCCCTTAATGCATTTAACCTCTCCTCAAAGAAATCCTTAGTGACAAACTCCTTCCTCATCACATCCAGAAGTTCATCCTTGCTCGTCCTCAGTTTGTATTCAGTATACTCCGATATAGTACTCTCAATGGACTTTATCACTGCCTTAGCCCCTTACTTCCCGACAGTCCTTTCTAAGGTTTCGTATATTTCTATGGGTAATGTCACAGGCATTATATCCTCTATCTACCCATTATGATACAATAAATTTACGATTTGTCAATGAAAGAGCCATTCAGGGAGTTGTAGGGGTTCAAAATTTTGAACCCCTACATCATTCAAAATAATAATTCCATGTA
>Ga0078972_1009627_pt1 | contig 18893 bp, 15 predicted proteins | sample YelNatPaOPGAMG01_FD_67568 | JGI IMG/M metagenome (GOLD analysis project Ga0078972, IMG submission 67568) | Hot spring thermophilic microbial communities from Obsidian Pool, Yellowstone National Park, USA - OP-RAMG-01 (SPADES assembly) (version 2) | ecosystem: Environmental > Aquatic > Thermal...
AGGTGGCATTTTGCTTTATCTAATGAGCATTTTCATATAAACACTTAATTCAAACCTTGATAAATACTGGTTTCGGATAGCATCTCAGAATTACCAGATGAATAAATAATAAAATAGTTGAAGAATTGTATCTTCTTATAGTTTATCAACATTAATCATATTGCTACCAATTTTGCTACTCCTCCTCTACAATTATAGTCCAAGTAATTTAACAATAGCTTCCTCTGTTGCAGGAATTGACGATGGTTTTTCTGAGCAAGCGATAGCACGATCAGGGTCTTTAAGCCCATGACCCGTTACAATACAGACGATACAATCGCCTTTTTTAAAAAATCCCTTCTTATTCAGCTTTATAACTCCTGCAACAGACGCAGCAGATGCAGGTTCAACAAATATACCTTCAAGTTTAGCAAGCATTTTATAAGCGTCTAAAATTTCGTCGTCGGTAACAGTGTCAATTAATCCGCCTGACTCATCTCTTGCAGATTCAGCTAATTTCCAACTTGCAGGATTACCGATCTTTATGGCAGTTGCTATTGTATGAGGGTCTTTTATTATATGCCCTTTAACGATGGGTGCAGCACCTTCTGCTTGAAAGCCGATCATCTTTGGAAGATTGTCTATAATGCCTGCTTTTTTATATTCCTTATACCCTTTCCAATATGACGTTATATTACCCGCATTTCCAACAGGTATAACGTGATAATCTGGAGCTTTACAAAGCACATCGCATATTTCAAATGCCCCTGTTTTCTGACCTTCTATACGATAGGGATTTATAGAATTGACAAGCGTAATGGGATATTTATCTGTAATCGTTCTAACCATCTCTAATGCATCATCAAAATTCCCTTGAACAGCTACGACATTAGCACCATGCATCAAGGCTTGAGAAAGTTTTCCCAATGCAATATTTCCTTCTGGAATAAGCACAATACAATTAATTCCTGCCCTTGCGGAATATGCAGCTGCAGAGGCAGAGGTATTGCCTGTTGACGCACACATAACAGCCTTTGAGCCTTCCTCAACTGCCTTTGATATTGCCATAGTCATTCCACGGTCCTTAAAAGAGCCAGTAGGATTCATTCCTTCATATTTCATGTATATCTCTAAGTCTCCACCTATTGACTTACTAAGATTATCCGCTTTTATTAAAGGAGTATTGCCCTCATTTAAAGTGATGATCGGTGTTTTGTCTGTAATTGGTAAATAATCACGATATTTGTTTATAATGCCTTTCCATTCCATCATTATTTCCTTTCAATTGTCTGTGTGACTTCTGATTTTAACTTTTATTGATTTCTTGCCAAGCGTCTAAAACAGATGGCAGAGGCTCTTCCCAAAGCCATGAAACTTTTATCCAAAAATCCTTGATGATTTCAGAACGATATATGCCCTCAGTATCAGTCAAAATAGAATGATAAAGTTTATCTTCACCTAATCTATAAAATTCTGCCTGCTTGCGGATCGGATCAATTAGCCAATATTCCGAGATTCCCGCGGATTCATATTCATAAAATTTGTCTCCACGATCTCGTCTCATACTTTCTGGAGAAGTTATCTCAACGACCATATCTGCTGCACCATCAAGATAGGCATCTTTTATGCGAGTTAAATTCTCATTGGATACAAATATTATATCAGGCTCTCTACCTGATGACTCAAGTCTAATTTGATAAGGTGCATTATATAATTTTCCCAGTTTTCTAGAATCCACATAAAGACGTAGAAGCACTGTAAGAAAAACAGTAATATCTTGATGTCGTTCTGATGCTGAAGGTACCATAATAATTTCTCCATCTTCCCATTCCGCCAAAGTATCCTCATCGCATAATTCAAGAAATTCTTGGTAAGTCATTTTCTTTGATTCTGTTTTGGTCTTTTCTTGTGATCCTGATTTTATGAATGCTGTCTCCAATATTTATCACCTCTAATCAATATTCAGAATCCTATTCATTATTATCTACATTTTAATGGATGCTATTTAGTAGATCAAAGTTTGAATGTTTATAGTATATCATATTCAGGCTATATTTTCAATGAAACTGATTCTGGCCTTCAGAACAAAGTCCTTGCATATTATCAAACATTTATGTTAAAATAGAAAATAAAAGATAATAATAAACTTTCCAAAACTCGCAAAACCACCTTTAAATATTTAGGGATTTAAGCAGAAGTCATGCAGTCCAAGATAGATTTATCCGATACAATAAGAATCCTTTTAGTTGAAGATGATGATGCCTATGCTATGCTAATTGGGAGGATGCTTAAAAGAGCGAAGATCGGAAAATTTTCAGTGGAAAGAGTTGACAGTCAACAATCAGCATTTGAGCGACTTCCAAAGGGAGATATTGATTTAGTTTTGCTTGATTTACATCTTCCTGATACAAATGGGCTTGCAACGCTTGATTCCTTTATTAACAAAGAATATGACGTCCCAATTGTCATCTTAACAAGCCTTAATGATGAGATAACGGGAATCAAAGCATTGCAAAAAGGCGCGCAAGACTACATAATCAAATCCGACATAAATGAGGAACTTTTAATACGATCTATTCGTTATTCAATAGAACGTTATAATTTGATATCAGAACTAAAGAGAAATACAAAGGCTCTTGAAGCAAGTGAAGAACGTTTTCGCATTATTACAGAGCAAAATGCTGATGCCATAGTTGTTGTTGACGATGAAAGGATTGTGCGTTTTGTAAATCCCACAGCTGAAAAGGTGTTTAACCGAAGTGCAGATGAATTCATAGGCAAACAATTTGACTTCTCATCAGAATATGGTGTAGAAACAGATATTGAGGTATCAAGCGACGGTGAGAATTCCACTATATTAGAATTTAGGGCGAACAGGATAAAGTGGCAAGATCGCGATGCAATTCTTATGACTCTTAGGGACGTTACGGAACGCAAACAGGTAGAAAAGATGAAAGATGAAGTGATCTCAATTGTAAGCCATGAGATCAGAGGACCACTAACTTCTATCATAAACTCCCTTAGCTTAATTATTGATGGTGAGACTGGCGACATCCCAGAGCCAACTAAAAAGATGATAGAGATCGCCTATAGAAATAGCGAACGTTTGCTTCGGCTTACAAATGATATGCTTGATATAAGAAAAATAGAATCTGGAAAGATGGAATTCAACTATCAGGTTTTGGAAGTTATGCCATTAATTGAGCAAGCCATAGAAGCAAACCGTTCTTATGCTGATCAATTCAAAGTTCGGATAAGATTAGAAAACACAATACCAGACGCTAAAATTAAAACTGATAGTGATCGTTTCATACAAATATTGACCAACCTCTTAACGAATGCTGCAAAGTTTTCCCCTCCTGAAGACGAAATCATCGTCTCTGTTTCTCGTAATAAGGGTTTTCTGAGAATATCAGTCAAAGATCATGGACCTGGCATTCCAGAGGAATTTCAAAACAGAATTTTTAGTAAATTTGCTCAGTTTACTGCTCAAGGTGCAAGGCGAAAAGGTGGTTCTGGATTAGGACTGAGTATCTCTAAGATGTTAGTTGAAAACTTGGGCGGATCAATCGGTTTTGAAACAAAGCCCAACGAAGGGACTACCTTTTATTTTGATCTACCAGAATATCAGGAGTAGTTTTTAGCTACCTGATCTTTCAAGGTTCTAAAATAGATTATGTCAGAAACAGAGGTCATCGTACATACAGCTAATCTCAAAAAGCAATTCAAATCCCATATTGCGATTGAGGATATAAATCTGCAAGTTGAATCTGGCGATATTTATGGATTGATCGGTTCAAATGGTTCTGGCAAATCGGTCCTTCTTAAAATATTGGCGACGATTCTAAAACCTTCTGCTGGCGCTGTCCGCATATTTGAGCAAGATATATCAAAAAAAACACAAAAAATAAGAGAGTTAATTGGCTATATGCCCAATAGGTTAAATTCCTTTGAGGAGTTAAAGGTTTGGGAATATCTTGATTTTTTTGCAAGTGCATATAAAATACAAAGAAAAGAGCGTTTGAAAGTCGTCAACGATATTTTGGAGCTTATGGATTTAGTTTCCGATCGTGATCGCCCAATTCATACGCTATCGCTTGGAACAAAGAAACGGATCAGTATTGCAAAGACCCTTATTCACGATCCATCATTGTTAATACTTGATGATCCGATGTGCAATCTCGATCCAAAGGTCAGAATTGAGATAAAAGAAATCATAAAAGAATTAGCTAATATGGGCAAAACTATTATTATGTCATCAAATACAATCGCTGATCTATCTTCTGTCTGTAATAAAATAGGAGTAATGAAAAATGGGAAGCTTATATTCAGCGGTTCTATTGATAACATCTTTTCGCAAATAGGCGAAGCATTGACAATTGAGATCGGAATTGTTGACAATATAGAGTTTGCAAAGGAAATTCTGCAAAGCCAAGAGAAGATCGGAGAAATAGACATAAAAGGTAGTATTATTAAAGCTCAATTCAACGGAAATAGAGAGGATATATATAAAATACTGACAATCCTAATCAATGAAAAAGTCAAAATTTACTCTTTTCGCGAGGAAAGCCTAAATCTTGAAGATATATATTTAAAACTGACTGCTAACCAGCCAAGTTAAATTTTATAGGGCATCAAACTGATACCCTAAATGTTTATAGATAATCTTTATTGATATAGATAATTTCCATGTTCAAGGCAACAGTTATACATCGCGGAAAGGTTTTCTTCGGGAACATTTGGCGGTAAATTGTTTGCATCTCGCAAAATAAACCTTCCACCTTCCATAATACCTGACTGCAATATCTCCTTTGTGCGGTTGTATACTTGTTCAGGTGTGCCGTTAAGCAGAATAGAGACCTCAGGTCCACCGAGTATCTCAACATCGTTTCCAACAGCTTTTCTTAGCCATGTGAAATTGACAGGAAATCCAGTATCAAAACTATCAACGTGTAATTCTTTAACTATGGTTGGAAAATGCCTTGTCGCATCGCCACAGAGATGCATACTGTGCGGTCCTTGCTCAGACCATAGAGAATACCATTTTTTATGATATGGCATTACCATCTCTTTATATGTGTTAAGTGATATAAGCTGAATTGAATCGTCTGCAAATCCGCCCCTTTGTCCAACAAATGCTTTTTGACCGAAAAATTCAGCTAAAGCACGATTACGAATAATCACCGCATTATGAATAAAACTAAGCAAACGATGAAAATATTCAGGGTCTTCATAAATATCGCTGTAAAGCTCAGAACCACGCAGGCAAGTTGCGATAGTTAAATGACCGTCAAATCCCAATAACGGTGGACTTACACTGAAAGTCATGTCTTTATATGATAATCTCGGTATAGCTTGCTTAACGTCTTCATAACGTTTTATGCAACGTTTGATAAATGGATTATCTAATGGATGTTCAATATCCATATCAAATAATCGGTATTTATCCGATCCTGCAAGAATTGGTAAGGTATCCGCTACCTGTCCATCACGAAATTCAAGCGGTGTCCCAAAATAAAGAGAATCATAAGAGTTTTGATTGTCTATGTAGAAATTTACATGCTTTGGTCTTTCTACTGGACTATCGCGATATTGATTTATACATTCGCCTACATATTCAGCAAATCTGATCTGAATCTCAATAAGGGCGGAAGCACTATTAAAATAATCCTCAAATGTAATTCCAAATGGATTTAAACTTTTATTGAAAAGCACTACACGGGGATTTATTCCGTAAGTAACTGGGACTCTGGTTGGCTTGCGATTATAATATGCTTGCCATACTGCTTGTTTTTCCTCGTTAGTTGGCATATATTTACTCCTTATGCTATAAAAACTGAAAAAGAATTTACCTAATATAAATCATAAGACTTTAAAGGATATATATCAAGAGAAATTTTGTATATGGCTAATTTCTGAAATTGACAATACATCTCACTTTTGCTATGATTTAAGCGTCTTTAAGAGGCATTTAATTAAGCAATAACTTTGAAGAAAATTGAATAACTATAAATGAGAAAATCAGGAGAAACAAGCATAAATATTATAAGAAAGAGAGCTATAATCATTGGCTTAATTATGGTGATTATCAATGCCTATTGGGTCGGCATCTCAAGCGAATTATGGTATTCAGTATTCACGTTTGTCAATCCGTTTTCAAATGCGATATTTTCGCTTACGGTGCTTCTTATCCTTAACTTTCTTTTCAAGAAATTTTCAGCAAATTTAGGCTTATCACCAGCAGAACTTCTTATTATATATGTCATGATCATAATGGTCTCCACGATCTCGGGGCATACTATGATGTCTATTTTGATGGGGACGTTGGCTCATCCATTCTGGTTTGCATCGCCAGAAAACGAATGGCAACAGCTTTTTTGGAAATATATCCCATCATGGTTTACAGTCACAAAAACAGATGCCTTGAAAGGCTATTTCACTGGTGAGTCAAGTTTTTATAGAATTGAACACATTAAAGCGTGGGCAGTTCCTATATTAGTATGGTCTGGCTTTATATTTATCCTTTACTTCTCGCTTTTATGTATCAGCTCAATTTTAAGGAGACAATGGACAGAGAACGAAAAGCTTAGCTATCCTCTTATTCAACTTCCTTTATCAATGGCAACTGATAAAAAGTTTTTTAGATCAAAGCTACTTTGGATCGGTTTTTCTGTTTCTGCGTCAATCAGGATAATAAACCTTTTCCATGACCTTTTCCCTGCTGTTCCGCAAATTCCTTATGGATATAGACTTGATCAATTTTTCACCGATAAGCCTTGGAATGCGATAGGTTATACATGGATGTCGTATAATTTCGCGGTTGTCGGTTTGAGCTATTTCATGCCTCTTGACCTTTCGTTTTCGTGTTGGTTTTTCTTTTGGCTGACAAGGGTTGAAAGGATTTTTGCAAGCATAATCGGTTGGCAATCGCTTTATCTCAATGAGCGAGCATCAGGTGCATGGATAGGCATCTGTATAATAGCACTTTGGGGGGCAAGAAGGCATTTTGTCGCATTTATTAAGCATGTTTTTGGAAAAACTAAAATGGACGATTCAAACGAGCCGATGAGTTACAGAACCGCATTTATTTTGCTTCTTTTAAGTTTCGGCGGAGTTGTGATGTTTTGCTATCTTGCGGGGATGTCATTATGGGCGATCTTTGCTTTCTTCGCATTATTCTATATTCTTGCCATAGCTATCGGGAGGGTGCGTGCTGAACTTGGTCCTCCTTATCACGAGGTCATCGGCATTAATCCAAGACAGATGATGATAGATATTTTCGGTTCAAGAAGGCTTTTAGGGAATAACCTGACTATTATGACCTTTCTATATGCCTTTAATAGATGCAATAGGGCACATCCAATGCCAAATCAGCTTGAATCGCTTAGAATCGGCGATAGGGTTGGTATGAACAACCGAAAGTTGACAACCGCATTAGCTTTAGGGATAGGTATTGGGGCAATAGCGACTTTTTGGACATATCTCCAAATATCATATAAGTATGGTGTCTTAACGCAAATGCGCGGGACTTTAAGCTACTTCGGTTGGGAGAGCTTTAATCCGCTTCAATCTTGGCTTCAATATCCTCAGGGGACAAATGTTCGTGCTATTGGATTTATGGGCGGAGGATTTGCTTTCGTCGTATTTCTTTATATAATGCGGATTAGGTTTCTTTGGTTTCCCTTGCATGCGTCTGGATATGTCTTATCTGGCGCCGCTTGGGGCGGAATGATCTACTTTTGGTTTCCTGTTTTGGTCAGTTGGTTTATCAAATTTATCATTCTTAAACATGGTGGTGCAGGAACTTATAGAAAGGGAATTCCCTTCTTTTTAGGATTAGTGCTTGGAGATTATATTCCAAGAAGCATAGCCAGTATTGTAAGCCTTCTGTTGAATATCTATATGCCATCTTCGGGTGCAGGACACATGTTATAAAATAGCAAATACATATAAACTAATGAAATGGGGGTAAAAATGACTGGACGAGAGAGATTTCTTAGGGTGATGGAATATGAACCAGTAGATCAAGTGCCTAATTGGGAACTTGGTATTTGGGGTCAAACCCGCGAACGTTGGATCAGTGAGGGTGCAAGACCTGAACAGATTGACGGAGACTGGTTTTCTGGCATAGATGCATTAGGTTTTGACAAAAGGGAGTTTGTCCCTATCCATATGGGCATGATTCCGGGTTTTGAGACGAAAGTTATAGAAAGGACAGATAGATATGAGATAATTCAACATGGAAACGGTATCGTCACAAAAGCGTTAATTGATGGCACTGTAAGGGGAACAAGGGCATCTATGGATCAATACTTGCGATTTCCCGTTGAAAATATTGACGATCTGAGGGATATGAAAAAGCGATATGATCCTACCAATCCAAATCGCTATCCGCAAAATTGGCGCGACAGAATTCCTGCTTGGCGAAACCGAGATCATGTTTTAATTTTAGGCACAAATGCTTGCACGGGATTTTATGGCGTAGCAAGGGCTTGGATGGGAACGGAAAATCTATCTTATGCCTTCTATGATCAGCCTGAGCTTTGCGAGGAAATGTTTGAGTTTATAGCGGATTTCATTATTGAAGTTACAACTCCAATAGTAAAAGAGGTCAATTTTGATTATTTCAACTTCTTTGAAGATATGGCTTGTGTATCAGGTCCATTAATGAGTCCTGCCAGCTTTAAAAAATTCATCTTTCCACACTATCGTAGGACGATAGATCATCTGAAAAAACATGGTGTTAAATATGTCAGCCTTGATAGTGATGGAAACACCGAACCGCTTATTCCGCTTTTTCTTGATATGGGGGTTGATGTCCATTGGCCCTTTGAGAGAGCATCTAACATGGATCCAAACCGCATTAAAGCTCAATATGGAAAACAGTTGAGAATATGGGGCGGAGTTGATAAACGAGAACTCACAAAAGGACACAAAGAGATAGATAATGCCCTTAAAGAACTTGCACCTTTGGTTGAAAGCGGTGGATTTATTCCAACAGTTGATCACACATTCCCGCCTGATATATCATGGGATAACTTTTGCTATTATATGGAACAAAAGAAAAAGCTTTTAAGCGGAAGTTTTGGTAAATAACAAAGTCCAATATTTCTAAATTTCCAAAATTCAAAGTCACCTCCTTTCTTTGACAAGGGTTAGCTACCCCTTGTTTTATATAGTTATTTCAGGATTTTTGTCTCACCATAAACTATTGATAATAAAAATTTGCATTCCAGAAAATTAACCCAAAATTAACAATGTCTCAATAATTAATTAACAATTGGAAACTATAATAACAAGCGATTTGATTACAAATATGTTACAAATCGCAATGCCGAACGAAGGAGGAAGATATGAAAAAAACGCTTGCGATCTTATGTTCAATGTTCTTGTTCTCTATACTAATCTCAGCATCTTATAGTGCTGACACAAAGCCCAGCGAGACCGCAAAACCAACTATAGGTGTAGTTAAAACATCTGGAATAATATTCCTTAACTACATCTATGATGTTGACGATCTCGGCAAAGGAGAAGGATTCAATAAGTTTGACATTGAGAGGACATATCTTACATTTGAGTCAAATATCGCAGACAAAGCCAAGATAAAAGTCACAACGGATGTCTATCAAAACACTAAGACTGTTAGCATAAAGGCTGAAGATGGCTCAAAAGCAGATAACACTGATGTCAAAAGTGTTACAGTTGCATCTTACTATGATGGCTGGACTGTTAGAATGAAGAATGCTTACATTGATGTTGACCTTATCCCTATGACAACGATCAGATTAGGCATGATTGGGACTCCATGGATCCCAACAGTTGAAAAGGCATGGGGGTATAGATTTGTAAAACCGACGTTTCCCGATGCAGAAAAGCTGTTCAGTTCAACAGATTTAGGAGCCTCTGCTATCGTGAAGATACCTCAGAATTATGGGGAATTTATGCTTGCAGTGCTAAACGGTCCAGGATACTCAAAGTCAGAAGATGACAAATATAAGGATATATGTCCAAGAATTACCATTACTCCGCTTCCAAGTGACGCTATCCTTAAAGGGCTTGCGATTTCTGCGTATTATTATATGGGCAAGAAGGCTTCTGGCGATGAATCTCTTGACAGAAACAGGCTTGGTGCAATGGTGAACTTTAGTTATGACTTCATTAACATCGGAGGCGAATTTGATATGTCAACCGATCAAAGCCTTAAAGACAAAAGTGTAATAGATAAAAATGGCAGTGGTTTTTCTGCTTTCGGTGAAGTGAAGTTTGCAAAATTCCTACCTTCGCCATTGAATAATCTTGGCGTTTTAGCAAGATTTGATTCGTGGGACCCAGATACAGATGTTGAAGATGACAGTCACAATGTAACATTAGTTGGATTAACATATAATTTAGTAAAAAATGTCCGTGCAGTGCTTGATATTCAGAAGACAAGTTATCAATCTGCCGACAAAGACTCAACTTCACAGATATTGGCACAAGTTGAGGTTAAATTTTAACCGTTTTTAGGAGGAAATAAAAAATGAGAAAGATTTTCAATGCAATAATGGTGATAACAATAACGTTATGTCTTTTTAGTTCTGTATCCTTTTCCGCAGATATGGAAATACTTGGCGCAGGCGCAACTTTTCCACTTCCCCTTTATACGAAAATGTTTGATACCTATAATAAAAATACTGGTGTAAAGGTAAATTATCAAGGTGTCGGTTCTGGTGCAGGTATAACGCAGTTTATCAATAAAACAGTAGATTTCGGCGCAACAGATGCTTTTATGAGCGATGAAGAGATGAAACAAGCTGGTGCAGAAGTTTTGCATATCCCAACAGCTCTTGGTGCAGTTGTGCTTACATATAACCTGCCTAATAACCCTAAGATCAAATTCAGTCCCGAGACAATAGCAGATATATTTCTTGGAAAGATAACTAAATGGGACGACCCAAAGATCAAAGCGGATAATGCTAATATATCTCTTCCTGATATGAATATAGCGGTTGTCCATCGTTCAGATGGAAGTGGAACGACACATATATTTACTGATTATTTAAGTAAAGTTAGCGCTGACTGGAAGAAAGGACCTGGCACAGGAAAATCAATAAATTGGCCCACAGGTCTTGGTGCAAAGGGAAATCCTGGTGTTGCAGGTCTTATAAAACAGCTTCCCGGTTCAATCGGTTATGTTGAGCTTATATATGCCATTCAAAATAAAATGCCAGTTGGTGTGATTAAAAATAAATCAGGCGTATTTATAGAACCTACAATAAAGTCAACAACCGCAGCAGCGGGAATTGCACTTCCAGCAGACACAAGGGCATCAATTACAGATACTTCTGCAAAAGATGGTTATCCAATAGCAGGGTTCACATGGCTTATTATCTATAAAGAGCAAAAATACGGCAATAGGACCAAAGAAAAAGCAGAAGCACTTCTGAAAATGCTTTGGTGGATGACTCACGAAGGACAATCTTTGGCAGAACCGTTACAGTATGCACCATTACCAAAAGACGCAGTTGCCAAAGTTGACGCCATACTTAAATCAGCAGTTTATGGCGGAGCAAAAATCCTCAAATAAAAAACCGTAAGACACAAGTTAAATGCCTAACAAGGGGTAGCTCCCCTACTCCTTGTTAAAAAGCTAAACTTAAAGATACCGCATGCCAATTGGTAATCTTATCGCCATAAAAGGCATAGTTAAGGTCAAGAAATAGCAATCTTAATCCTGCTCCAAGTGTTAAAAATCCATCATTACTGCCTATCCTTCCTGATAGTGCGATCGCTTTAGGTCTCCAAGTCAACTCAAAGCCTGTTCTTAATTTCGGATCATCGCTGTTTATATCATTTATGCTAGCAGATATTATTGCGTCAATCATCGGAATATCAGGTTTCGGTAGCTTAGCGAGGTTAATAGAAGTTGATATGCCGACGAGTTTTTTTGGAATTTCGTCTTTTATCTCTTGATAATTAATTTTGCCGACGAGATCACGAAAAGTTAAGCCAACTTTTGCAGTATCATCTCCGATAGAAGCCATTACTCCTGCGTTAATATTAAATCCAGACCCCATAGCCATACTGGAAAGAGGGTCTTCGGGATCAAAATAGCGATTTTTAAAGTCATCTTCTGTCCCTTTTATGCCATCGGGACCGTTAATACTCAATAACTCTTGGACACCGATCAGATCATCTTGATCGGTCAACATCCATCTGTCAACTCTTGCAACGCTTAACCCAACAGACACGCTTAAAGGCAATAACATTATCGGAAACTTGACTGCGGAAGATAAACCATAGGCGGTCTCTCCCATTAACCTATAAAATATTGCATCATCTAACATATTAATTATCGGATCAGTCCAATTTAAGCCTCGTCTGACAACTTTGACTTGTGATACAGACCAGCCATGACCAAAAATTCCTAACGTTGCCCCAAAATCTTTGATATGATATGGTATCATAACCATAATAGGAACTCCACCATCTATCGCTATACTTTCCTTCGTCAATCTGTCTAACCTATCTATCAGCCTTATTCTTTCGTCTTTCAGTTTAGGGTCTTCTAATGGATTAGAACTATCGCTAATTTTCTCTAAATCATCAATTAACTCATCAATATCTTTTGTCTCGTTATAAAAATCCTGAGTAGGGATCAATCTCAGTGGTTGAATATAAACCTTAATCTTGCGAACAGATGCCATTCCCGCTGGATTATAATAGACAGAATCATTATCATCAGATATTGCATCAAAGGCATTTCCCATCCCCATTGCTCTAATGCCCCTATATGGAACCTCCCATATTTTATCAGAATCTGCAAAGCTAATCCTTGTGCAAATCAAAATGCCAAATAAAATTATAATCAAAAATGATTTATATAGAATTTTCATTATATCTGCCCTATCCTTCCTGTGAACTTGTGTAGCTAAATCCCCATGATTCTGCGTTCTGTTTTATTATTAACTCAAATTTATCTATTTGATCATTAAAATCTTTAAGTGCATCTCTAAGTTCCGCATTATAATCACTTAACAATCCGACAGATTTCTTGAAATGCCACATAGCAGAATGAAGGTATGGCGGACCATCTACCGTAGATGACTGAGGCTTTATATTTTGTAACTTAGGTTTAACAACTGCATTACTTATAAGGTCTAATGCATCTATTATTGCCTGACGTTCTTTTTCTGTAAAGGCTGTCGGATATTCAAGCGGATTTTTTGTTGAGTCAAGTTTAGCCTTTACCTCATTAGAAATGCCATAAGTGAACCATTCGCCTGAGTTAGCATTAGGGTTGTATTCTATTATAAAGGTCGTTTTTGGGTCATCTGATAGCAACAATCTTGATATGGCATCAAGAAGATATGCAAGACCGAGATAAAAATGCACGATGCCACGATCACTAACTGAGCCTATCGGTGGAGCCATTTTTGCCTCTTGCTCAATCTCGGATATAACGATATTTAACTGAGTGATAGCATTTGCGATCTTTTTTTGTTTTTCTTGACTTGCTATATCCTCTGGTTTTGGCAATAAGTTTTCTGGATGAGCCAATTCTCCAAGATCATTAAAAGAGACAATAACGCCAACTTCTTTAAGATTTTTTTCCGCTTCCTTTAATGCAGAATCCGCTTTTGGAGTAGAACCAATGGCAGTAGTATCTTCTTCTCTGTCAGCACAACCTATTAGCGAAAATAATATTAAAAGCATAACCGACAAACTTAATATACGGGTCATAACATCCTCCATTATTTTTGATTATTGATTGCTGTCCCTTTTATATTCTGGTGGTAACTGAGCGATCTTTTGTTGAAGTTGCATAATTTTTTGTCTAAGTCTTTTTATTATCTCCCTCTGCACCTCCAAACTGGTTATCTCACCATCAGCAATTTTAATTCCATAAGCAGAATCCCTAACAAAATATAAACTCTGGACATTTCCCTCAACTATCATATCTATAATCTTTTCAATTGTATTTATCGCCGAGTCATAATCTTTTTGCTCTTCTTGGATAGCTGATATATACGAATACACAGCAGCTTTTCGGCAGGAATCAGGCGAATCATTTACAAATCTACTGAAAATATCAAGGGCTTTAACTCTATCTTTTACATTTTCATAATATACTTTCCCGATCTTAAAAAGTGCCTGATCAGCAAGGCTATCTTTAAATCCTTCTCTTTCTTGGTATGTTATTTTAGGATAATTTTTGATGACCTTGTCATATTCATCAAGGGCTTTTGTATAATCTTTGAGATATACCCTGTATATTTCGCCCATTTGATAATGAGCTTCTGCTGACCTATACATATTTGGATATTGCCTTGTCAGTTGAGTATATTTTTCAATAGCCTTTGTATAGTCAAGTTTTACTGTTTTTCTAATATTTCTATCGGACTTTGACCGTGACGGAATATTCCCAGAATATATGCTTCCCATTCTATACAACGCTTCCGCAGACCAATAGGTGTTTGGATATTCCGTGACTACTGTTTCGTATTCTTTTAACGCTCTTGGATAATCTTGTAAGACAGTTTCGTATATTTCCCCCGTTTTGTATTGGGCTTGTGGTGCATCTTGTGATTTGCTTTTGGCGATCTCTTGACACATCTGCAATTCTGTTAATATCTCCATATTTTTAGCTTTAATATATGCGTCTTTGGCGTATTCGCTGTCAGGATATTTTGCCATTATCTCGCGATAAATGTTTAATGCTGAGCGATAATTTCCTGATGCGTTGAATATTTCCGCCCGTTCCCATTTGGCTTTGGGCGCGAGTTTTTTAAGTTCCTCTATTTTTTTGCTTATAATACCTTCTAAATCTTTTTCACCAAGCCTTCCAATGTCTGCCAATAGCCGAGATTCGCCCTCTGGGTATATTTGAATAAATAGCTCAAAGGATTCTATCGCACTGTCATAATCTTTTAGTTGCTCATAGCACATCGCTTGCCAATATACGCCTGCGGGAAACTTCCAGTATATTGGATATTCTCTGAGAAATCTCGTAAATATCTCGCTAGCCTTAGAATATTGACGTAAATCGTTGTAATAGATCATCCCAATTTGAAACATTGCTTCTGCACTCATCTTATCTGTCACATAATGGCGATCTAATATTTGCTGATAAGCTGATATTGCATCCTCTGGCGAATGAAGGACATATCTATATATATCTGCTATTTTTAATTGGGCTTCAACGGATTTTGGGTTATCAGGATATTTTTCTACCACTTTCATATATTCCTTGATGGCTTGCTCAGGGTTATTCAAATTTTGTGGCGAAAAAAGCTCTGCTATCTCAAATTGAATTCTCGCAGATATATCTGAACTCGGCTGATTTGCGATTATTCTATTGTAGAATTCAATTTCTTTAAGTGCGTTTAATATCCCCCTGATATTGGATTCTGCTGTTTTGGAATATCTTGTCCCAGAGTATTGTTTAGCTATATTCCTATATTCATCTATCGCTTTATCATAATTCCCAAGACGACGATAGGAATCCGCAATAAGTGTTTGGCTAACAGCAGTATAACCTTGAAGCTCTTCGGAAGGATTTTCTACGGATTGCTTAATATACAAGACCTTTTGAAATGATAATATCGCTTGGTTATAATCGTGGATATATTCATAATAGATAGAACCTATTTGATAATAAATTAACGCTTTATGTTCAGGCTGATCTGCTGATTTTAAATAATCATTTAGTTTATCAATAGCACCTTTGTAATTTCTTGAACTTATGAATTCAGAAATATCAGGCCATAGCCCTTCGTCATTGTCTGCTATTGTATATTCTGGCAATAGCAGGGGTATAAAAGCGATAATTTGAATTACTATATAAAAAATTTTGCCAAAATTCATTTTCCCGTTCACTCTTAAATTTATATTCCAGTTTTTATCAGTTCTATATTACTTGAGTTTTCATTTTCCGTGCTGTATTCAGAAGAGATTATAGTGTTGATCCTCTTTTGAGCTTCTATAGCTGCTTCTGTGTTAGGATAGCGATTTATGATCATATCGTATTTTGACAATGCACGTCTTGAATCGCCAAGTGAAAAATATGTAAAGTCCGCATCCATAAGCCAATCCCGCGAATTTGATAATTCAGACTTAGCGGTTAAAACATCGGGTTTCGGCTGAATTATTGCAGGTTTTTGCTTCTTAGTCTCGCTTTTAGAAACAACGGTTGATTTCCGCCTAATTTTCTCCGTGATCATCGGTTTTGCTTTGACAATCTGTTCAGTCGCTTTTTTTGTTTCGCCTTGATTTTGGATAGATGCTGTCGGAATAGGTGATTCAGGGATATTATTTAATCGGAATTTTGCCACTCCAAAAGTCACTATAAGAGCAATTGCAAGAGTCGCAATGGCTGGCTGTAATACAAACTTACGGATAGTAACTTGTCTTTTTTTCTGCCTTATTGCATCTTCTGCTATCTTTCTATAGACATTCCACATAAACCGTTCCTGATCAATGTCTTTGGAATCAACCATATATACTCCAACTTTATCCAGAGCTATACGGCGAGTTTTTAGGTCTTCTGAACACTTCTGACAGGTTTGCAGATGATTTTCTACCTCAATCCGTTCTTCCGGCGTAATAGTATTGTATAAATAAGAGCCAAAAAGATTTCTTATCTTATAACATTGCTTCATGTTTAACACCCCCAAAGGGTTAAAAAATTTTTATTATTCTATAAAATCTTTGAGTAAATCTCGCATTTTAGCGGTAGCCCTTGAAAGATGGGCTTTTATTGTCCCTACAGCACAGTTCATTATTTGAGCTGCTTCTTCACGAGACAAACCGCCATAATGACATAACATAAAAACTTTTCGTTGTTGAGGGGAGAGTTCCTCAGTTGCTTTGAGGACACGCCGTCTCAACTCGTCAGCTTGAGCGTTATACAAAGGGCTTTGTGATGGATCAGTTGTTATATTTGCTATAGGGCTATCTTTATCATCAAGCGATTGAGTCTGATGACGAACTTTTGATCTATGATAATCTATGCAGAGATTCATTGTAACTGTTCTTAACCATGTATAAAAACTGGCTTTCGGCTTCCATGTTGGCACTGCCTTAAAAACTCTGGCAAACACTTCCTGTGATATATCCTCAGCATCCTCATGGCTTCCAGTCATTTTAAGAGCTAATAGATAGATCTGCCTGCTGTATTTGTTCATTATCTCCTCAAATGCAGACATATCACCTTCTTTTATGCGGTTTACGAGTGTCTCATCGTCCATCATCAACAACAATCCCTTGTTATTTGTTAATCGCTCATATTCAACGAGAGTAGTTATAATAGAGTTTACAGAAAATTAACAATATTAAAGAGGTTACTGGTTTCAAGCATCAAGAGAGAGATTGTCAAGTTTTTATGCAAATTCCCTATTTTGATTCTTATCTATTCGCTCACAACATCAAAACTGCTGATCGGATACCAGCCATCGTCAGCGCGTCCTTCTATGGCTAAACGGATAACGGGTTTTTCGGTATTTCTGTCAACAATGCCGATGGATAGATCATAACTCCCAGCTTTAATATTATTGGGTAATTTTATGGATTTATTGATCTCAATCTTCCCCGGCAACCAACCCTTAATTGATGTATCATCTACTATTATATGGGATATTTTATCGTTGCTAAGACGAAACGCCAACATATAATCCCTATAAGGTGGTGCAACTCCGACGTTTTCCCATATCATAGAAATTGAAAGAGCTGAGCCTTCTTTTACTGTTTTGTTGTGTTTAAGCTGTCTTAAAACAATGCGATAACCGATCTTTCGCAAAAATCTCTCAACTTCCTGCATAGTGCCATCTGGGATTGGTGCTGATTTATTATTCATATAACTGACATGATAACCAAGTCCATAATCGTATATATAGCGAATATCCCATCCCTCTTGCTTCCATTTTCGCATGTCCCAACAGCTTTCAAAAGCAACTGGTGCTGATTTCCACACGTCTTGGGAATTAGTTTTTGCGATCTGTTGAGGATAGAAGCAATCCATGTGATTCCATGTCTTTGAAAATCCTCCCATATCGCCAAGACAATCTGCACGCCAACCACAGCCTTTTTTAGTTGCATGGATCATACCATTTTCATCGCCGATAAGCATGACCTTTGGAGTTTTTGGAAATGCCTTGCACCATTCCTCAATTATGGCAAGGCGAGTTTCAAGAGATGGCATTTCTACTCCTGTTCCGCTCATGTGCCATTCTCCCCATAGACCGACAGAGCCGATGTCCAACAGATCAACGTCAGAGTGACCATCATATCTTTTGCCAAGCTCTTGGATCATGCGAAAATGTGCCTCTTTGAATATCTGATGATCCATATCTGGCACCCAATGGACTGGACCGCTATCTTGATATTTATATTCAAATCCTGGACAACCCTTATCCTTCAACCATTGCGGGACATACATATACTTATTATCAGTTCCAGCACACATTATACGAAAGGCTAATTTTTGACCAGATTTTCTCGCTCTCTCTAAAAGTTGATCTAATTTTGCGAAATCTATCTGTCCTTCTATTGGCTCAATTTCGCTCCAATAAAAACGAAAATATGCTGATGTGCTAGGCAATCCTTGCAAAGCCTTATCTTCGTCAGCGAAGCGATGGAAAGTCTGCCAACCCATACCGGGATTAGCAAGTAGATCATCAATTTCTTTCGGTGTTATCTCTTTGAGATCAGAAACAGTAAAACAGCTTAAAACTGTTATCAATAAACTTATCTCCGCCATAAAATACCTCCATTGTAATTTTACTAAAGTTTGGACAATTCTGAGTTAAAAAATGTTGTTAGCCAATCAAATTTACTTTTATTAGGAAGAGAAAATCTTAAAATCCCCCTTTATCCCCTTTTTTCAAAGGGGGAAAATAAAGAAGATGCCTTTTTCAAAGGGGGAAACTAAAAGCCAT
>Ga0078972_1009629_pt1 | contig 18886 bp, 13 predicted proteins | sample YelNatPaOPGAMG01_FD_67568 | JGI IMG/M metagenome (GOLD analysis project Ga0078972, IMG submission 67568) | Hot spring thermophilic microbial communities from Obsidian Pool, Yellowstone National Park, USA - OP-RAMG-01 (SPADES assembly) (version 2) | ecosystem: Environmental > Aquatic > Thermal...
CAGGATATTCCCAGCGATACGGATATTCGGGTGGCTCACCATCCTCACTAAAACCATAACGATAAATTATACTACCAGACTGAATAACCTCAAGACCAACAATCCGCGGTGCATTATAGAGAACCATACCTCCGTTTCCGCTCAAGGCAAGGTCTGAATTACCGTATTCACTTCTTGCGGTTGCGGCTGTCTTGTTGTAAAGCTCATATTGAATTACTGGTGGTATTCCTGGATAGCCTGCAAAATTGCTTCCTCCCATCCGATAAAATATATCTATCGGTGCAAAAATCTCAGAACCCACACCAAGAGTGCTCCATCCAAACCCGCAGTGTGCTCCAACATTTAGAAACGCTTGAAGAATTGACGGACTACCGCTGGCAGACTTACATGCATCAACAAAAATAATTGACCCCGGCAATGGATTAACAATTTGTTGCTGAATAAAAGTAGGATTTACACAGACCATGTAATAATATGGAGGATCGTGACTCGGGTCTTGAAACACATTAAAAAATCCTGTTCCATAGATATTTTCCAATTCCTGTTTTCTATTATCAGCTTCAGTATAAGTTAAGTAATACTCTAATGCTAACCAACCGGCTTTTCCATGGGTAAAAATAGTAATATAACCTCGGGAGAGGTTAAAGAAATAAACAAAAGCACCAACATCGGGATTTAAAGGGTCGCCTACTTCGCCACCCAATATTGCATCCACATGATAATCATGTGCATTCAAAATAGCCATTATTGAATTAGAGAACACTTGAAAACCTGCTCCCCATTTAGCATAATCGCAAGGGAAGTAAAGCAAACCAGCAGGAATTATTGGTAGTTCAGGTGGCATAGCACTAAAACCAAAACTAGAATACAGAAATATAATGATACTTAACCGCAAAACAATATTCATTTTTCACCCCCTCTAATTTCATTGAGCTTCGGCCATTCAGAAGGTGTATAGTTGTATAGTAATACTTTTATTCCTTTATATAGTGGCAAGTCATACTTTATTTTTTCAACTTCTGAAAATTTTTCTTCTAAAGATAAATCTCTGTTATCTAAAATAGACAATAATTTTCTAATGTATTTATCTCCCTGGGATCTCTCGTAAGGACTGCCTGGTGTACCTGTAAAGAGCAATAACCACCCTTTCTCAAGCTCGTCATTATATTTTTTCAATAAGAATCTCTCAATTACCTCGCGCTTACTCTGAGGGGTTGATTTGAATAATGGAACTGTATCTGGTTTGAAGTCAGGGCCTCTCAACGTAATTATCAGAGAGGTTTTGCCAGGAGGACGAGGATGAAATATTTCGAACTGAGCTCCATCTTTATCCCAAAAACCACAGAATGATACCGAATCAATGATGTCTTGTGCTTTGAAAAATTTCATTACTGTATCAACAGCCCCATCCCTACCACGAGACTTGTAGACTTGTTTATATATTACTCTTGCAATGCTATCCAATGTAGTTATTGCTCGGCATATAGAATCTTTTTTTGCTTGGTAAGGATCTTTAGCTGCCCGTTCTGCGCGAATGCTGTCAATATAGCGATATAACTTTTTAGGGTATAATTGCGGCTCTATCTGGACTCCATTAAGAAAAAGCATCGTATCATTTACAATTTCAAACTTATAAGGCGGCTTGATAAAATGACCATAGGCAATTACATAACCAGTCCTGATGCCATCCTTTGGCGTTATCTGTTTAATATCCATTTGATAAAGTTCCCGCTCTTTTTCAATGGGAACATAGATATCGTAGTCCAACTTACCCAACTCTGGTTCCCAGGGCTTTTTCTCCTCTGCCCGTGCCAGTGAAATTAAACACAGGGCAGTAATGGTTAGAATAGTTGTTATAGTTTTATGGTTAAGCATTGTTTACCTCCTTGAACACTAAAAATTGATTCAAACGGATTACTACGGATTCAAACTGATACATTATATCCGCCCCCATCCGTCAGCATCTGAAAACTCCTTTAACTCCTCAATCATAAAGTTATATAAAAATTACTACAAAAGTCAATACCCGAATCTTTAATTTCACACCTGATAACATGATACACTGACCAGAATTCTATAGGATAGGGGCCTCCTCCACATCTTCAAACATTCCAGTAAAAACCTTAGTTATCTCAGTAGAAATCATTATGTAGAAATTTTCAAATTCTATCGGGATGGAAGATAGTCCAATTCTAAATACCCTGGGCAGGGGTTGGTTGACCCTGATTCTACATAAACGATATTTGGACCTATATTATGGAGAATAATACCCATTAAGAGCCCGGGATAAATTTTGAAAAAACTGTCAAAATCCAATGCGGATGATAGACCTCTGGTCCATCGGTAAAGGTGGGGGAATAAAACATCTTTACCTGTAATCATAGCCTTAAATCCCATACCCAATGAAATATTTTCATTAATTAATTTGTGGAGAAATATCATAAACTCTTTTTTCTCCGAGATAATTACCATTTCTATCAAAAAAATATTTTTTCCCAGGTGAATAGCAGATAACATCAAATCCCCAGGAAGAATTTACCAGAGGATATGCTCCAGCTACGTAGATATATGGCATATCATCCTGCAGCCCTGGCAAATATTTGAAATATGTAAAGGTGATATTTACCGATTTTAAGAATGCAAGCCCTGCACCATTATAATAATTTGCTGAGGCATCGCGGACAATAGAGGTCCAGACATAAGCCATTCCAGTTGCCTTTGCAGTTGGTGAGATCAAAAGAAATGTTGCGCCGGGCTTTTGTGCAGAAAAACTATATTCCATAAAAATAATCAACAGAGTTAAGGATCTTTAATTTCATAAAATATTTTAAATGAAAAGTGTCACCTGTCAAGACCTGATTTAAATGTAGACAAGAATATGCATATTAGATCACCTGACCACTACCCACTTTATTATTTTGGACATACTTTTTTGAAGTTGAATAAGTGAAGAAATGCAAAGATACAACTAAAAATCACTTGGGTATTTTCAGGTGATATTTGTAGCCCGTTATTCATACTATTTTTGGTAAATTTCGTTCAAATGCAATCCGAAAGCGGATTTGAGCCAAGAAATTATTTGCCGAGCAATCCGCCAAGAGGTGTGGCAGCCGGCCACTACAAGTTTGAGCAGAGATATTCATAAATCAAAACTCATTGACCCTTATTAGAAGAAAATTATTGTAAGGCAAAAACCTTGCATTCCTGCAATTGACGAAACCGCCAAACCTTTGACGATACGGGCGGTGAAACCGTATAACCATTGATATCACCATTTTTGTTCTGTAGTGGTCAATCTTGCTTGACTTCTTTATGCCAAGACTTCAAGTTTTTATCGCGGTTGGAAACCGCTTTCTGTTTTTTTCTTTTTTTGAGGTTGCTTCGCCCGCCTTTGGTGGGCTCACAATGACAGAAGGAGTAAGTCAGGTTTGCAATGACTTTTAGTGTGAGTAATCCGGGGTAGGGGGCTAAAATTAGAAGTTGTTATGCTAATTTACACAGGGATGGTTTTTCTTATATTCAGAAAAGTTTTAGGAGTCAAATTTAGGGTCTTGAGGGACTTCAAGGGTAAAAGTGGTAAGTGGCCAGCATAAAAACTCATTGACATTTCTACCTTTGTGATTATAATAAATTATGCATTCAACGACGATTCTTGGACTGAGGCGCAATGATAAGGTTGCAATCGGATGTGATGGACAGGTGACAACCGGTGAGACGGTGATGAAACACCGAGCAAGGAAGATTCGCAAGATGTATAACGATAAGATCCTGGTTGGGTTTGCTGGAGCGACCGCGGATGCCCTGACCCTTTTTGAGAGATTTGAGTCAAAATTGGAAGAATTCCGTGGAAATGTTTCCAGGAGCGTGATTGAACTTGCCAAGGACTGGAGACAAGATAAAATCTTGCGCAGGCTTGAGGCATTCCTTGCTATCCTTGATAAAGAGCATTCTTACATTGTTTCTGGTGCTGGTGATGTGATTGAACCTGATGATGGGATTGTGGCGATCGGTTCGGGTGCACCATATGCCCTTGCTGCAGCCCGCGCTTTAGTAAAATATACAAATTTAAGTGCACGAGAAATTGTTGAAGAATCAATAAAGATCGCATCCCAGATTTGTATTTATACAAATTCTGAGATATTTGTTGAGGAATTATGACTTTGTAACATTTTTTGAAGAGGCAGAAAAATGTTAAAAAGTTAGAGTATAAATATAACAGGCTAAGTCCTTGATTTTCATAAAATTTTCAGTATAATTTCAAAAAGGAGTGATAATGCAGGGGTATTATAGATTTCCGAGTATCAATAATGATAAAATTGTATTTGTTTGCGAAGATGATTTGTGGGTTGTATCAATTAATGGTGGTGTTGCACACCGTCTAACCTCAAATTTAGGTCGCATCACAAGTTGTAGTATATCACCAGATGGTGAATATGTTGCATTCACAGGTAGGGAAGAAGGGCATAATGAGGTTTATTGTATTTCAATGAAAGGAGGCCCGGCAAAGAGGCTTACTTTTCTCGGTGCCAATACATTTGTTCTGGGCTGGACTAAAGATGGTGAAAGAATCATCTTTGCCAGTGATGCAGGCCAGTGGTATTCGGGTTTTACCTTCTTATACACTGTTAGTAAAAATAAAGACATACCACAGATGATTAAGGTGGGTCCAGCACGGAGGATTTCTTATGGTCCGGAAAATGGTTTTGTCATCGGAAGGAATAATTCGGATCCAGCGAGATGGAAGAGGTATCGGGGTGGAACTGTTGGTGAGATATGGATTGATCTAGAAGGAAGGGGGAGATTCAGAAAATTGATTAATATAAAGGGGAATCTTACCGACCCGATGTGGATTGGCAGGCGGATTTATTTTATTTCTGACCATGAAGGAATTGGTAATATATACTCTTGCACACCCCAAGGAGAGGATTTAAAGAGGCACACAGGGCATAAAGATTTTTATGTCCGTAATGCCAAGACCGATGGTAAGAATATTGTCTACCATTCCGGAGGTGATATATATGTCCTTTTCACTGAAAGCGATGAAATTAAGAAGATAAATATTGATTACCGCAGTCCCAGGGTTCAGACCCAGCGCAAGTTCGTTGATGCGGGTAAATACCTTGAAGATTATTCAATACATCCTCTGGGTGAGAAAGTATGTATCACAAGCAGGGGAAAGGTTTTTTCAATGCCAAACTGGGAAGGAAGCGTTGTCCAGAATGGATTAAAAACCGGTGCCCGTTATCGCCTTGGCAGGTGGCTCTATGATGGGAAAAGGGTGGTTGTGGTTACTGATGAACAGGGAGAGGATTCACTAAAGATTTACCGGGAAGATGGAAAAGAAGTTGGAAGATTGCCAATGCTTGATATTGGAAGGCCTATTGAACTTGAACCTTCCCCAAAAGAACCAGTCGTTGCAATCACAAATCACCGTAATGAATTAATACTCGTGAATCTAAAATCAAAGAGGCGTTACATTCTTGACAAGAGTCCATTTCGGAGGATAAATGGGATTACCTGGTCTCCGGATGGTATCTGGATCGCCTATTCCTTTCCTGATTCAGAGAGGACACGCTGTATAAAGATTGTAAATGTGGTTGACAAGAGGGCTTATTTTGCAACAAAGAGTGTGCTTTCTGATTTTGCACCAAGTTTTGACCCGGATGGTAAATACCTTTATTTCCTTTCTACAAGACATTTTGATCCGGTATATGATAATATACAATTTTCACTCGGCTTTCCCGCACACATAAAACCTTATCTCATATTATTGAAGAAAGACCTTCCGGACCCATTCAAGTATAAAAAATCCCTCCCACCTGGAATTGATGCGGGAACTCCAGAAATGGGAAAGAAGGGTGAGAAACCACTCAAGAAGATAATGATTGACCTTGAGGGCCTGACCGATAGAATAACGCCTATACCTGTATCTCCTGGAATATATACCCAGATCTGGGGGATAAAGGATAAGGTTTTATTCAGTAAATTCCCGCTTACCGGCGGGAAAGAGGAGTGGTTCACAGGTGAGGCTCCTGCCAATGGGACATTGGGATTTTTTGATTTCCGTGAGCAGAAAGAAGGTGTTATCACCACCGGTATCAGTGACTTTAAGGTCTCCCAGAAGAATGAGGTGGTTATTTACCGCACAAAGAACAGGTTGCGGATAATAAAACCGATTGAGAATGTTGAGCAAAAACTTGAAAAGCAGACACCGGGGCCAAAGAGTGGTTGGCTTGATCTATCAAGGATAAAGCTCCTTGTAGAACCAGTCCAGGAATGGAAGCAGATGTATCGGGATGCCTGGAGGCTCCAGCGTGACCATTTCTGGACAAAGGATATGTCAGGGGTAGATTGGAAAAGAGTCTATCAAAAGTATCTCCCATTACTTGAGAGAATCGGGACACGCTCTGAATTCTCGGATTTAGTCTGGGAGATGCAGGGTGAACTTGGAACATCCCATGCCTATGAATGGGGTGGTGATTACCGGGAAGAGCCAAAATATACCCAGGGCTTCCTCGGAGCAGACCTTTTATATGACGGAATTAAAGGTGCATATCGGATTGCAAGGATAATAAAAGGCGACCCCTGGGAGCCGAATGCACATTCTCCATTGTTAGGTCCGGGGATTGATGTAAAAGAGGGTGATTTACTCCTTGAGATAAATGGTATCCCACTAAATAAAAATACCCTGCCTGGTGAGTTACTCGTGAATCGCGCCAATACCGAAATATCCATTACAGTATCAGGTCCAAATAGGACTAATAAGAGGACATACCAGATAAGGACCCTTTCTGATGAAGCACCTGCCCGTTATCGGGAATGGGTGGAGAAGAATAGAGAGTTTGTGCACATGATGAGCAAAGGAAAGATTGGGTATGTCCATATACCAGATATGGGGCCCTGGGGATTTGCAGAATTCCACAGATACTTTCTAAGCGAGATTAGGTATCCGGGTTTAATCGTTGATGTGAGGTTCAACCGGGGAGGTCATGTATCACAGTTATTACTTGAAAGGCTCAGGAGGCAGAGGATAGGTTATGATATCACAAGATGGGGAAAGCCAGAGCCTTATCCTTATGAATCAGTCCTGGGACCTATTGTTGCCATCACCAATGAATATGCAGGTTCTGATGGTGATATCTTCAGTCATGGGTTTAAATTATATAAGATTGGGCCCCTCATCGGCAAGAGAACATGGGGTGGTGTCATCGGGATTTCACCGTATTATAAACTCTCTGATGGGGGACTCACAACCCAGCCTGAGTACTCTTTTTGGTTTATGGATGTAGGCTGGGGTGTTGAGAATTATGGAACAGAGCCGGATATTGAGGTTGAGATAACTCCGCAGGATTATATAAAAGGTAGAGACCCACAATTATTAAGGGCGATTAAAGAGTGTCTTCGGCTTATAAAAAAGACAAAACCCAGAATCCCAAATTTTGGGAAGAGGCCGGTATTAAAATTGCCATGGACATAAAGTAGTGATGCCCCCTTTTCAGGGGGCATCACTATCCTTTTTTTACTCAAGGACGTAGATATTCCTCTTCTCACAGATTTCTTTGAGTTCTTTAGGCCAGACCGATACACTTACCTCACCGAGATGGGCGGTCCTGAGAATATACATATATGTCCTTGATTGACCAATTCCACCACCAATGCTCAATGGTATCTTATCATTCAGTATCGCCTGGTGATATGGATACTTTAAAAAATGGAGTTGTCCAGTTATCTCAAGTTGTTTCTTCAATGTCTCTTTTGTAACCCTAATACCCATTGAACTCAATTCATGCCTCCTTCTTGTAACTGGATTCCAGACAAGGATATCGCCATTGAGTCCATGCATAGGTCTACCATCTTCAGAGACTGTCTCAGTTATCCAGTCATCATAATCTGCAGCCCTCATCTCATGGGGATAACCATCCTTCAATGTATAGCCAATGCCGATTATGAATATCGCAGGGTATTTTTGTAATACCATCGTCTCCCTTTGCTTCCTTGGAAGATCAGGATACATATCAAGGATGTCCTCGGCATGTAAGAAGGTCAATTCTTCAGGAAAAGGTGGATACTTAGGGTTGCGAAGTTCAGGCCAGTTCTCCTGGGCAAACTTTGCTGCACCATATATGACCTTCCAGATCTTCTTTACTATCTCTTTTAAGAAGTTCAAATTGCGCTCTTCAGGGGTGATTACCCTCTCCCAATCCCACTGGTCAACATAGCAGGAGTGGTCATGGTCCATAAAGTAGTCCTTTCTTACTGCCCTCATATCTGTTAATATACCTTCTCCAGGTTTACAACCAAACTGGGCAAGTGCCATTCTCTTCCATTTTGTTGCTGCCTGGACTATCTGGGCTTCAATCGGTTTCTTCAGGCCGAGTCCGCATTTGAATTCAATTGGTGTTCTTGAACCATCCCGGTCAAGGTAATCATTAACCCCGCTCTCTTTGGTCACGATCAAAGGAACCTGGACCATTGTGAGATTCAACTCTTTACAGAGGTTCTTTTCAATATACTCTTTGACTGCAAATAAAGCCCTCATCCTTTCCAATGGGGGGAGGAGGGGCTCATAATCATTGGGCAATATCTTCTCAACCTCTTCATAGGTACTTACACCCGGCCCTGCCAGATCCGCCTCTTTACCGGTCTTCTTTTTGACTCTTGTTTTTGCCTTTGCTTTTTTCGGCATTTTTATCCTCCTTTCTAATTTTAATTTTTAGAATTAGTTATGATAAAGACTGCTCCTTGATTTACTGTCCATAAATATGCTTATCTATAAAGCCAATATATTATCCACAAATTTTATAAAAAGTCAATAAAGATAAAAACCAGCTACTCTTCGGCAACACTAAAGTGGATTTGAGCCAAGGATATGGTGGATGATCCTGCGAATGTTTTTGTAGTGGTCAATCTTGCTTGACTTCTTTATGCCAAGACTTCAAGTTTTTATCGCGGTTGGAAACCGCTTTCTGTTTTTTTGAGGTTGCTTCGCCCGCCTTCGGCGGGCTCACAATGACAGAAGGAGTAAGTCAGACTTGCAATGTCTTTCAGTCGGAATAATCAAGGGGAGGAAAAAGTGGGAAGAGGTCAGTTCAGTTGCCACTTGACAAATTGAAAATCTTGGATAAAATAGGAAAATTAAAGGAGGTATGATGAGAAGAATTTTCAGTCTATTAACGGTGGTGCTCTTATTTGTTGCCTGTGACTTTGCGAAGGAGTCGGTGAAATTGAAGCCGGATATTGAGGTTACTTATATTAACCCGGTTGCAGCACCGGTTGATGCGGGTGGAACAGTTGAGATAGAAAAGATCGATATTGTTGCCAAGAATTCTGTTGACTGCACAATTGAGCGGATGATTTGGGAATATTATGCAATAGATGGGACAAGATTTCTTGGCCCGTTCCAGATTCCTATCTATGTGAAGATTAAAGGGATTGTTGACCCAGCAAAAGTGGATACATCCATTCTTGAAAATGTTCCCCTCCCTGTTGATACTGTCCTGACATACCTTGTTAATACAAATACTTATGAGGCGAAGGCAAAACTTTCTTTCGTGGCATATGATGATTACAATATGGGAAGGGCGGATACTGCTGATTTCTGGTTCGGATTGTATCGGAATCCATAAGGAGAATATTAGAATTAAAAAGGGGACTCCAGGTCCCCTTTTTTAATTCACAACACAAAATCTTATTAAACCTTAAAAACCTTCTTTATTGTCCTCTCAAGGATATCTAAGCCAGTATGGAGTTCTTCCTCGGTTATCACCAGTGGTGGAATTAGCCTGATCGTACTTTCACCTGCACCGAGTATGAGTAGACCCTGTTTGAATGCCTCGTATACAACCGCATCCCTCTTATCCTTTATCGGTGTCTTTGTCTTTTTATCAGAAACAAATTCAATACCGATCATTAGACCTTTTCCCCGGACATCGCCAATGAAGTCGTAATGGTCTCTTAATTCATTCATCCTCTTTAAAGCAATCTCTCCGAGTTTTGCTGCATTCTCAATGAGGCCGTTTTCTAATAACTCTATCGTCTTTAGAGCAGAGGCACAGGATACAGGGTTTCCACCAAATGTTGAGGCATGGGCACCGGGCGGCCAGTCCATCAAACTACTATTCGCAACACATACACCAAGGGGTAGCCCAGATGCAATCCCTTTGGCAATGCAATACATATCTGCCTTGGTATTAAAGTGTTCTATTGCAAACATCTTACCGGTCCTGCCCATTCCAGTCTGGACTTCATCATCTACCAGAATGATATCATAGTCATTGCAAAGTTTTCTGAGTTCAGGGAGAAAACCGTCAGGTGGAACTATATATCCTCCTTCACCCTGTATCGGTTCAACAAATATTGCAGCCACCTCTTCTGGAGGCGCAATCTTCTTAAAGACAACTTCTTCAATATATCTTACACATTCAAGATTGCATCCTGGATAAGTGAGATTAAATGGACAGCGATAACAATAGGCATATGGGACATGGGTCACATCAGGAAGGAGTGGGCCAAAGAATCTGCGTTGCCCAGCCTTTGATGAAGTTAAAGATAATGCACCGAATGTCCTGCCGTGGAATGCACCGGTGAATGCGATATACCTTGGCCTTCGTGTATGATACCGGGCGAGTTTCATTGCGCATTCCACTGCCTCTGCTCCGGAATTTCCAAAGAATACCTTCTTGTTCTTTCCTCCGGGCACAATCTCAGCGAGTTTTTCAGCAAGTTCAATCTGATACGGATAATAGAAATCAGTTCCGGACATATGAAGGAGTTTTTCCGACTGTTCTTTTATTGCCTTCACAATCTCAGGATGGCAATGACCAGTAGCAAGGACTGCTATCCCTGAAGAGAAGTCAAGGAATTCGTTTCCATCAACATCGGTCACCCAGACTCCACTACCTTTTTCGATCACTGCAGGGTATGCCCTTGTGTAAGAGGGTGAAATAAACTTAGAATCCTTCTTTAAAAATTCCCTTGCCTTTGGCCCAGGAAGTTCAGTAATTATCCTTGGTTTTTTCATATTTAGTCTTTCCATGTATCTATTTGTGCCTTTTGTAATGTTCCTGAATAATCAATATACACCGTCTTCACTTCCGTAAATATTTCATAGGCAGTCCAGCCGCCTTCACGATGTCCATTACCGGTATTTTTCATTCCACCAAAAGGTAAATGGCATTCAGCACCAATGGTCGGCGCATTTATATAAACAATCCCGGTCTCCGCAAGTTCTATTGCCCTTTGTGCTTTATTCAAATCGTTTGTATAAATACTTGAGGAGAGTCCATAGGTTGTGCCATTCAATATCTTTATTGCCTCTTCAAAATTCTTTGCCTTTATGACGGATAAAACCGGGCCGAATATCTCTTCCTGGGCAATCCTCATTGTAGGCAGAACATCAATGAAGACTGTGGGTTTGTAGAACCATCCTTTTGCACACTCACCTTCAGTATATGGCTCACCACCAGTCAATAATTTAGCCCCTTCTTTTTTACCGATTTCCACATACATTGCCACTGTATCACGCTGGGTTTTGTTTATTAGTGGCCCCACATCTACACTCTCATCAAGCCCATTACCAAGTTTTAACTTCTCAACCCTTGCCTTGAGCATTTCAATAAATTTGTCGTAGATTGGTTCCTCTAATATCAATCTTGAAGTTGCAGTGCACCTCTGCCCGGTCGTGCCGAATGCACCCCATAAAACTCCTTCAAGTGCCAGTTCTAAATTTGCATCCGCGAGCACAACCTGACCATTCTTACCACCGAGTTCCAAAGAACAACGTTTTAAGGTCTTTCCGCAGACCTCTCCTATCCTCCGTCCAATTTCTGATGAACCAGTGAATGAGATGCCAACAATATCCGGATGGTTCAACATTGCCTCACCAATCTCACTCCCTCCACCATAAACAATATTCAAAACTCCTTCAGGAAGCCCTGCTTCATAAAGAACCTGGACAAGTTCACCTGCTGATGCGGGTGTATCGGTAGCAGGTTTAATCACCGCTGTATTTCCACTCAAGATACAGGGGAATATCTTCCAGGAAGGAATCGCAACTGGAAAGTTCCACGGTGTGATAAGACCCCAGACACCGAGCGGGTCTCTCCTTGTGAAACTAATCTTATTCGGCAACTCTGAAGGGACGGTATAACCAAAATACCTCCTTCCCTGCCCAGCTGCATATAGTGCAGTATCAATCCCTTCCTGATAATCACCTCTTGTCTCTTTTATAACCTTGCCCATCTCCCTGGTCATCAATCTTGCTGCCTCTTCTTTTCTTGATATCATAATCTCTGCAGCACGACGCATTATCTCTGCCCGCTTGGGCAATGGAACTGAACGCCATTTTGGGTACGCCTTCTTTGCCGCCTCTACCGCCATATTTAAATCTTCAGCATTTGATTTTGGAAATATACCTATTATCTCATCCCAGTTAGCGGGATTTCTATCCTCATATGTTCTTCCTGATTTTGAATCCATAAATTTGCCATTGATAAAATTTTTATATTCCTTCATTTTCACACTCCTTTCAGGATAAAGATTATATTCAAATTAAATAGCTAAGTCAACACTTGTTGACTTTTATATGGTTTATCTATATAATCATTTGTATGCGGCTTGATTTATTCCTTAAGAAGACTATGATAATCAAACAACGGACTAAGGCAAAGGAATTTTGTGAAAAAGAACTTGTCCGGGTTAATGGGAAGGTGGCAAAGCCTTCTTGTGAAATCAAAATTGGCGATGTAATTGAGATAGAGACGATTAAGGGAATCAATAAATACAAGGTATTAAAAATACCAGAAGGTAATGTAAAGAAGAGTGATACCAATCAATATTATGAAATTATTTATAGCCCTTGGTGATCCATCTGGTATTGGCCCAGAATTGATACTAAAGGCAGTTCCTATATTTCTAAAATATAAACCAGTTATCTATGGGAATGAAAGAATTTTTAAAAAGACTGCACAGGAACTCGGTCTGGAAAAAAATTTTAAGATGATAAAAAATTTCATAAAAGATTCCCTGCCTTATATTAAATTCTCTTTTGGAAAGCCAGATGAAAGGACTGGAAGACTGGCTATTGATTCATTAAAATCGGCACTTGCAGATAATCCGGACATTTTAATAACTCCGCCGATCGTTAAAAATGTAATAAAAGGATTTTTGCCGGGGTTTATTGGCTATACTGAATTCCTTGCCCGATATTTTCAGGTGAAAAATTTTGCTATGGTTGGTATATTAGAAAATAAGCGGATAATGTTCCTGACCACCCATCTACCAGTGAGAGATATTCCAAAGCATATAAAGGCCGATGAAATAGTTAGTAAACTGGTTTTGTTTGATTATGGGCTTAAAAGATTTTTTGGGATTGAGAAGCCTAATATCGCGGTATCTGCGTTCAACCCCCACGGTTCAGAATTCAGTTATGGTGAGGAGAGGATTATAGAAAAAGGAATAAGCCTTGTTAAAAAGAAAGGGCTTGATGTTGCTGGCCCTTTTCCCGCAGACTCAATATTCAATAGAAGGTTTGATGGTTTTTTGGTTATGTATCATGATCAGGGCTTTGTTTATCTCAAATCAAAAAATGGTGGTGTTAACTGGACCCTTGGACTTCCGATTATCAGGGTCTCACCATTATACGGTGCGGCACTTGATATTGCTGGAAAGAATCTTGCGGATCCGATAGGAATGATAAGTGCAATTAAAATTGGTATCAGGATGTTTAAAAAAGGAGGTAGCGATGAGAAAAATTCTTAAAATAATTTTTATCGTTTTACTTCTTGTAACCTGTGGAAAAAAAGGTGATATAAAAGATGCATCGGAAGCCATAAAAAGAGGGAGATACCTTGAAGCAATCAAGTCCTTAAAAACTGCCTTGATGAATGATTCACTAAATCCCGAGATCCATTATAACCTCTCCCTTGCTTATATCTATCTTGATTCTTGTTTAAGGGCGTATGAACATTTTTTAAAACTCGTGGAGTTAAACTCGCCTTTAAAGGATAGTGAAGATTTGAAATACCCTATTATAAAATCATTAAAGATAGAACCCTTTGCCTCAAGCCCAATTCCAATGGGTAAAATGAATCAATTCAAAGGATGTTTCGGCCCGGATAATGAGATACTTGCTGTTGCAGCCGCAAAAAAAGACATAGCGGACATCTATCTTATTAAACTAGATGGGACCGTGATAAAAAAGATTACAAATCGCGGGATGAATACTGATCCTGCATTCTCACCAAAAGGGGATAAAATTGCTTATGTCTCAAACATTGATGGTGATGAGGAGATATATATCTATGATATAAAAAATGATTCAACAATTAAACTTACCAACAACGATTATACAGATTTTTCACCATCATTTTCACCTGATGGAAAGGAGATTGTATATGTTACAAATCGTGATGGTGGCTGGGAGATTTACAAGATCAATCTTATTCAGAAACAGGCGTTCAGGCTCACAAAGAATAAATTCTGGGATGGATTCCCCTCATATACACCCGATGGTAAGTTTATAGTTTTTTCTTCAAAACGCAATGGAAGTGAGGATATATATATTATGAAGCCCAATGGGAGTGACGAAAGATTACTCTATTATTCAAAGTTTGATGAAACCGATCCCCACCTTGCCGGTAATAATCTATATTTCCGCTCCAATATGGATGGTGAGTTTGAGATATACAGTTTTAATATAAAGACCAAAGAACTCACCAGATTGACTTATAATGATGTTCCTGACTGGAATCCAAGGGTGAGCAGTGATGGAAAGAGGATTGTTTTTTCAAGAAAGGTTAAAAATCTATGGCAATTATACTTTATAAATCTTGAGAATCCTGTCCCTGCTGAAGTTATCGCCCAGAGAATTAAAGATGTTATGGGGATTGTGGCCCCTTCTTCGCCCGAACAAAGAGAATAATCCCAACAAGGACAATGAAGGCGGAGATTATCTGGTTGATAAGAAAATTTCCAGAATCTTCATAATACCTTATAAAATCAATTCCAAATCTAAACCCCCCATAAAAAATCAAAAAATTTGCAAAGACTTCACCCTGTTTATGCTTATGGTGGAGCATTCTCTGAAGGAAGAAGAAGAGAACCAGACCGAATAAGGAGGAATATAACTGTGTTGGATGAACTGGACAGTCAAGGCCTGCTGAATAAGCAAATGAGCCTTTGGGAAAATGGACACCCCAGGGTAGATTCGTTGGTAACCCAAAGCAGCAACCATTGAGAAAGCAACCTATCCTGGTAAAGAACTCACCCAGAGCTATAGAAGGACTGACCATATCGCTAAGCAAACTTACAGAGAGTCCCTCTTTTTTTATATAAATAACACCTGCAATGAATGCGCCAATGAATCCACCAAAGAACATCATCCCACCATTCCAGATTTCAAGGATACTGATTATATCCCTAAACTCTGCAAGATGGAATAGCACATACAAGATTCTACCGCCGATTATCACACCTACCATCAACCAGAATGCAAGATTTTCAATTATGAAAGGTTGGATATCATACTTTTTCGCTTCTTTCTTCACAACGAATAACGCCACAATAAAGGAAATAACCAGCATCGTCCCATAGCTTGGAATGCCGAAGCCGTCAAACTTTATAAGGATAGGTCTCATTTATTCTCTTTCTTTGCCTCCTCAATTACCTTCTGGGCTATTTCTTTAGGAACCTCCTCATAATGATGAAATTTCATAGTAAAGTAACCCCTTCCTTGGGTCATAGAACGGAGACTTGTTGAGTACTTATACATCTCTGCCTCAGGAACCATTGCCTTTACTACCTGTATCTTACCCATTGCCTCCATTCCCATTATCTTACCCCTTCTACTATTTAAATCTCCGATCACATCACCCATAAATTCTTCAGGCACATACACCTCAACCTCCATTATCGGCTCAAGAAGAACGACATTACCTTTTTCTGCATTTGCCTTTATTGCCATGGCAGCTGCGATCTGGAATGCGATATCTGAAGAATCAACTGGATGGTATGAACCATCGTATACAGTAACCTTTACATCAGTTATCGGATAACCTGCAAGATAACCTTTTTCTAATGCTTCACGAACACCTTTTTCTACTGAAGGTATATAGCGCGCAGGTATTGCACCGCCAAAGATTTCCTCTGCAAATTGGATACCACTCCCTCTTGGCAAAGGTTCAACTCTTAGCCAGCAGTCACCGTACTGCCCATGACCACCAGTCTGTTTTTTGTATTTACCCTGTGCTTCGGTCTTTTTGGTGAATGTCTCGCGATATTTTATCTTGGTTCTGGTCAGTTCTACATTCACACCGTATTTCCTCTGGAGTCGTGATAATATTACATCAAGATGGAGTTCTCCAACACCGGAGATAATAAGTTGTTTTATCTCGTGGTCATAAGCAAAGTTGAAGGTTGGATCTTCAGCCCTTAATTTTGCCAGACCATTGGAGATCTTTTCCTCATCACCCTTTGCCTTGGGAACGATTGCCATTGATATTGAAGGGGTGGGGAATTCTATCGGAGGCAGCTTTATACCTGATTTTGATAGAGTGTCACCAGTGTGTGTATTCTTCAACTTGACCAGCCCAGCAATCATTCCTGCAGATAATGTATTGGTTTCTTTCTTCTCCTTTCCTTTAATGAAGTAGATCTGAGCAATCTTTTCTTCAGAATTCTGGGTAGTATTGCTTACATTATCACCGGTATTAATCTTCCCGCTCAAGACCTTTACATAGCATATCTCACCCATATGTGCTTCAACCATGGTTTTAAATATGTAACCAAGGAATGGTTCCTCTACACCCCTTTTAATCTTATTCCCATTGATTTCAATATCAGGCAGTTCATCATAGGAAGGGATAAATTCCATTACCATATTTATAAAATCCTGGACACCTATCAGTTCAAGCCCTTCTCCACAGAAACAGGGAGCAACTTTATTCTCTATTATTGCCCTCTTGAATGCAGGAATGCACTCCTGGATGCTCAAAGAGCCGGTTTCAAGGTATTTATTCATCAGATTATCATCCATATCTGCTGCACATTCAATGAATAATTCTTGATACTTCCCAATATTTTCTCTCAAGTTTTGTGGTATTTCAGCCTCTGTGGTCTTACCATCTTTTGTGATATAAACCTTCCCCGTTACTATATTAGCAACACCTTCAAATTTTTCTGCAGTGCCGATTGGAATATTGAGGGGCACAATCTTTCTCTTTGTGATTTCATTCAAACTTTTTAAAACTTCATAAAAATCAGTATTTTCCTTTTTGAGTTTATTTATAAATAAGATAAATGGCAAATTTCTCTTTGTTGCCTCATTCAAAACCCTTTCGGTTCCCACCGCAATTCCGGTTGTAGCATCTACAACAACCACACAAACATCAACTGCATAAAGAGCACTGAGCATATCACCGACAAAGTCAGCATAACCTGGCGTATCAATTAAATTGAAAGTTATATTCTTATAATCAAATGTTGCCAAGCCAAGGCTCAAACTGCAGCCTCGCTTTTGCTCATCAGGATCAATATCAAAGATACTGGTACCATCACTCACCTTGCCAAATCGGGTGTTGGCACCACAGAGAAAGACAAAACCATCAGCCAGAGTTGTCTTTCCACAGCCGGCATGTCCAAAAAAACCAATATTTTTGAACCTTGTTTGTTCCATAAAGATACCTCCTTAAGATAAAAATAATAAAACAACTGGTTATTGATTATATTCCATTTCTTCTTAAAGTCAAGGGTGATAAAAATTTGGGGTATTCTCCAGCTTTAAATATCTAGTTTTGATGAATGAATCAATGGAGAATAAACTTGCAGTGAGTATAACGAACAGCCACCCAGGTTAAGACGACCCTCAGAATTTACTTCTATGAAATATGTGCCTGAGACGAGTTCTTCAGTTGAAATCTTAAATGCTAGACCATTTATTTTGTCCAGTTCCTATTTTACGACCTGACCGGAGAAATCATATATCTTTAATTCGACCAGTCAATTTTTTTATGGAAAAATTAATCACGGTGACGATTATGTTTCACCGTAAGAATATCGTATACATTGCATGGAGTACAGGCCACAAAGATATTTTGTGCAATACCACCACAGAGGTCATCCAGTCCAGAGTCAAGTAGTAAATTAACAAATAGATTGACCATTTCAATTTTTTGGTTATCATTCTCTATGGAAATAACATTTATCGGTGCGACAAGGACCGTGACCGGGTCAATGCATCTATTTGAATATAACAAAAAAAAGTTTCTTATTGAATGTGGCCTTTATCAGGGGCATCGGTCAGAAGCCGAGAGAATAAATAGGACATTCCCATTCAAGCCCCGAGAAATAGAATGTGTAATCCTTTCCCATGCCCATCTTGACCATTCTGGAAATCTTCCTTCTCTGGTAAAAAGAAATTTTCGCGGCAAAATTTATTGCACATCCGCAACAAAGGATATCGCTGAACTACTCCTTCTTGATTCAGCACACCTCCAGGAAAGTGACATTGCATTCTTCAATAAAAAACAGCGTAAGGCAGGGCTTCCTACAAAGGAGCCTCTGTATACTGTAGAGGATGCAGAAAATACATTACAATATTTTAAGACCATCAACTACCACAATGAATTTGAACCAGTTGATGGAGTATCAATGATCTTCTATGACGCAGGCCATATCCTTGGTTCAGCCCAGATCCTGATTGAGTATAATGACAAAAGAATTCTTTTCTCCGGAGACCTCGGCAGGAATAATATGCCCATAATCAGAGATCCAGAGATACCAGAGGAAATTGATTATTTGATTTTAGAATCCACATACGGAAGTAGAATTCATAGTTCATTTGAACAGATGACCGATGAATTGAAAGAGATAATCCTTGAAGGCAAAGAGA
>Ga0078972_1009631_pt1 | contig 18884 bp, 14 predicted proteins | sample YelNatPaOPGAMG01_FD_67568 | JGI IMG/M metagenome (GOLD analysis project Ga0078972, IMG submission 67568) | Hot spring thermophilic microbial communities from Obsidian Pool, Yellowstone National Park, USA - OP-RAMG-01 (SPADES assembly) (version 2) | ecosystem: Environmental > Aquatic > Thermal...
CAGGGCTTTTTCAAAGTCCCGTCTATGTCACCCTGAGCAGGTTCTGCGGGCCTTCCAACGTGGCGAGTGCCCGCCTGCGAAGGGTCCTGGCTACACATAACGCCGACTTTGAAAAGGCCCTGCAGGCGCCTCGGCGGGCACTTGACAGGCGCGAGAGCCGGGCGCATAATTAAGTCAGCAGTGCGCCCGTAGGGGCCGCTGCACGTACCTTCTTGCCTGAAGGGGAGTAGTTCCCGCGCTGGTGGTGGCGCCGTCAACACGGCCCTCCTCGGCCCGGCGCCACCAGCTGCCGGCTCCCTCGCGTGAGGGGCCTGGGCAGTGAACGAGACCTTCGGCGCCCAGAGGTGCAACGCCTCGGGCCGCCGGAGGTTTTTCTTTACGGACCATGGGCGGCAGAGTGCACGGGTTCGCAGTCAATCGATCTCGGGTCATAATGGGTATGCAAGGAGATGGCCATGGACGCTCAATCGGGCGCGGCGCAGACCCCCAGGTGGCAAGAGATGCCGGTGGGCAGCGTTCTCGAGTCGCTGGAAACCCACGGCGAGCGTGGCCTCAGCAGCGAGGAGGCAGCGAAGCGGCTGGCTCGCTTTGGGCCCAACGCTCTGCGCGAGGCGCCGCCCCCCTCCTTCCTGGCATTGCTCTGGGACCAGTTCAACAACTTTCTCGTCTTGATCCTGATCGCGGCCAGCATCCTTTCCCTGGTGTTGGGGGATACGCTGGAGGCGGGGGCCATCCTGGCCATCGTGCTGCTGAACGCAGCCATCGGCGTCGTGCAGGAGGGCCGGGCCGAAGGGGCGCTGCGCGCCCTGCGCAAGCTGGCTGCTCCGCGGGCCGACGTGATCCGCGACGGAGTGGTGCAGTCGATCCCGGCCCATGAACTGGTGCCGGGCGACGTGGTGCTCCTGCAGACCGGCAACCGCGTTCCCGCCGACATTCGCCTGACCGAGAGCTACAACCTGCGCATCGACGAGGCGTCGCTCACCGGCGAGTCGCAGGCGGTGAGCAAGCGGGCCGAGGGCCTGGTGGCTGGCGACGTGCCCCTGGGCGACCGGGTGAACCTGGCCTTCATGGGCACGACTGTGACCTATGGGCGCGGCAAAGGCGTGGTGGTGGCCACCGGCATGCACACCCAAATCGGCCTCATCGCCACCATGCTCGAATCCTACACCAGCGAGCCCACGCCGCTGCAGCGCCGCCTCGACGATCTGGGGCGCGTGCTGGGGTGGGTGGCCCTGGCCGTCTGCGGGCTCGTCTTCCTGGCGGGCTGGTGGCACGGGCAGCCCCTCCTGGAGATGCTGATCACGGCCGTGAGCCTGGCCATCGCCGCCGTGCCCGAGGGCCTGGCCGCGGTGGTCACCATCTGCCTGGCCCTGGGCATGCAGCGCATGGTGCGACGCCACGCCCTGCTGCGCCGCCTGCCGGCCGTCGAGGCCCTCGGCTCCGCCACGGTGATCTGCTCCGACAAGACCGGCACCCTGACCCAGAACGCCATGACGGTGACCCGCCTCTACGTGGACGGTGCAGAGATCGAAGTGACCGGCCGCGGCTACGAGCCGGTGGGCCAGTTCCTCCACGCCGGTGTCGCCCTCGCGCCTGGCCATACGCCCGGCCTTTTTGAGCTCCTGCGCATCGGCAGCCTCTGCAACGATGCCCGCCTGGTCAAGAGCGGCGAGGCCAATGGGCAGGTGCTGTGGGGCATCGTGGGCGACCCCACCGAGGGCGCCCTGCTGGTGGCTGCAGCCAAGGCCGGGCTCGATATCGAGGCCCTGGCCCGCGAATGCCCGCGCCAGGCCGAGGTGCCTTTCACCGCCGAGCGCAAGCGCATGGCCACCATCCACCGCGTAAGCGATGGCTCCTGGCGCGTCCAGGTCAAGGGCGCGCCGGAGGGGGTGCTCGCCCTTTCGGATCGCCTGCTGGAAGGCGGCACCGTGCGCCCGCTCACCCCCGCCGACCGTGAACGCATCCTGGCCGCCAACCAGAAGATGGCCGGCGAGGCGCTGCGCGTGTTGGGCATGGCCTACCGTGACCTCGAAGCCGTGCCCGCCGAAGTCGATGAGACCATCGAGCAGGGCCTGATCTTTGTGGGCCTCCAGGGCATGATCGACCCGGCGCGGCCCGAGGTGGTGCCGGCGGTGGCGCTGGCCAAACAGGCGGGCATCCGCACGGTGATGATCACCGGCGACTATGCCCAAACGGCCCTGGCCGTGGGCTGCCAGATCGGCCTGGCCGATGGCGGCGCGGTGCTCACCGGCGCCGACCTCGACCGCATGGGCGACGACGACCTCCTGGCCGCTGCCCGTTCCACGACCATCTACGCCCGCACCTCGCCCGAGCACAAGCTGCGCATCGTCGATGCGCTGAAAAAGCTCGGCCACATCGTAGCCATGACCGGCGATGGGGTGAACGACGCCCCGGCCCTAAAACGGGCCGACATCGGTGTGGCCATGGGCATCACCGGCACCGACGTGGCCAAAGAGACGGCCGACATGATCCTGACCGACGACAACTATGCCTCCATCGTCGCTGCGGTGGAGGAGGGGCGGACGATCTACGCCAACATCCGCAAGTTCGTCTACTACCTTCTCTCCTGCAACGTGGGGGAGATCCTGGTCGTCTTTCTGGCCACGCTCCTGAGCTGGCCGCTGCCGCTGACGGCGATCCAACTCCTGGTGCTCAACCTGGTCACCGACGGCGCGCCGGCGCTGGCCTTGGGGCTGGAGGCCACCGAGCCGGGCATCATGCAGCGGCCGCCGCGCCCGCCCGAGGAGCCGGTGATCGACCGCACCATGGCCCGGGGCATCCTCCTGCAGACCATCGCCATGACTGCGGCCACCCTGGGTGCCTTCCGCCTGGGCCTCTCGTGGTTCCCGGGCAGCCTGCACGCCGCACAGACGATGGCCTTCGTGACGCTCTCCGTGTCGGAGCTGCTGCGCGCCTACACCGCTCGCTCGGAGCGCTACCCGCTCGTCAGGCTGGGCGTCTTTTCGAACCGCGCCATGCAGTGGGCCTTCTCGAGTTCCCTGGCCATCATCCTGGCCATCATCTACGTGCCGGCCCTCGACCCTATCTTCAACACCGCCTTCCTGGGCCTGCGCGAGTGGGCGGCCATGCTGCCCCTCATCCTCCTGCCCAGCGTCGTCGCCGAACTGGCCAAGCTCTGGCCGGCACGGCAGGAGGTAAGGCGACAGGTGGGGCAGGCGGCCTGAGCCGAGGAACTGACGGAACTATGGAACTCATGGAACTGGAGGCGCGGAAACAACCGTGCCTCCAGTTCCGTTAGTTTCGCCAGTTCCTCCGGCACCCCTTCAGTTCCACAGTTCCCCCAGTTCCCCTTCTAGGCCCTCGCCGCCGCCAACGCCGGCTCCAGGGCGGTGCTCTGGCGCTCCTGCGGGTCGATGGCCACGTCGACCACAAAGGGCCGCCGGGCGGCCAGGGCCTGGTGCAGGGCCGAGGGGAGGTTGCCCGGCTCCTCCACCCGCAGCCCCGCGGCCCCGCAGGCCTCGGCCACGCGGGCGAAATCGGTGGGCGGCAGCTCGGTGAAGAAGGGGGCCATGTTCAGCCGCTCCTCTTCCGAGTCGAGCATTCCCATGCGCGCATTGTTGAAGCAGACGACCGTGACGGGCAGGTTGTGGGCCACCAGGGTGATCAGTTCGCCCAGCGAGGAGGCCAGGCCGCCATCGCCCACCACGGCCACAGCCGGTCGCTCGGGGAAGGCCAGCGCCGCGGCGATGGCGCCCGGCAGGCCAAAGCCTGTGCTGCCCAGGTGGTACGACATGACGAATTGCTCGCCCTGCGCCTCATACTGCTGGCAGACGAAGAAGGCATGATCGCCGGCATCGAGGGAGATCACGGCGTGGGCGGGCAGGGCCTCCTGCAGGGCGCGCACTGCAAACTGGGGTTTGATGGGCCGCGTCGCCGCCCTAGCCTTGCGGTCGACGATCTGGCGCAGCGCGTCCTTGCGGCCCTGCAGGTCGCCCCAGGCCGTCTGGACCGGCGTTTCGGGCATGAAGGAGATCAGCTTGCGCAGGGTCGGTGCCGCGTCGCCCCACAGGCCCACCTCGACAGGGTAGATGCGGCCGATGCGGCTGCGGTCGATATCGACCTGGATGAGCTGCTGTTCGGGGCGGAGCAGGCGCCAGTCGCCTGTGGTCTTTTGGGAGAGCGAACAGCCCACCACGAGGATGACATCGGCCTCGCGGAGCAGTTGGTCGGCCAGCGGCACCCCCAGGCGGCCGGGCACGCCCATACTCAGGGGCTCATCGGCGGGCACGAGCCCTTTGCTGCGGCAGGTGGTGAGCACCGGCGCCCCCAGGGTGTGGGCGACCTCCAGGAGGGGCTCCTGAGCCCCCTTGGCCCCTGCGCCCGCCAGGATCAAGGGGCGTGCCGCGCCGTGGAGCAGGCGCGCGGCCTGGCGCACAGCCTCGTCGCTGGCCACTGCCGGTGACCAATTCAGGTGTCCCTGCGGCAAGATCGGCGCAACCTCGGCCTCCGTGATCTGGATGTCGAGGGGCACCGCCAGGTGGGCCACATCCCGCTGGCTCAGCGCCGCTTGCAGGGCGGCCGCCAGCAGAGTGGTCGCTTGGGAGGGCGCCTCGACCTGGGCATTGAAGGCGCTCACCGTCTCGAAGAGGGCGTGCGCATCGGCCTCTTGCCAGGCATCCGCGTGTTGCCACGAGCGGCGCGCCTGGCCCGTGATGGCCAGCATGGGCACCCGGTCACTGTGGGCGTCGTGGATGCCGGTGATCAGGCTGGTGACGCCTGGGCCGCCCGTAGCAATGCAGGCAGCCAGCCGACCGGTGAGCTTGCCATAGGCCGAGGCAGCCATAGCCGCTGCCTGCTCGGTCTGCGTAGCCACAAAGCGCACTCGCTCTTGGTGGCGCAGGGCGTTGAGGAGCCCAAGGATCGTCTCGCCCATCACCCCAAAGACCTGGCGCACACCCCAATCGGCCAACTGCTCCACAAACACTTCCGAGACCTGGCGCGGCATCTCTCCCTCCCTGCGCGATCAAGTGGCGGGCCTTTTCCCCTCCGGCCCGGCCCTGTGGCTGCAGCAGGAAGCATGCCAGTGCAGAGGGAGGCGCAGCCCCAGCCGCACCCCGCGCCGGCGGTGACCGCCCTGAGGCTGTGGCCCCAAGGCAAACCTGCATTGACACCGGCCCGCAGATGCTTATCCTATGCGTACGCGTTGGCGGAGGTTGGCGCGGCAGATGGCATCTGCGCAGTCGGGCGGCCCATCCCCTCGGTGGAGAGGCCGATGGCTGTTCGTGCTCGGCATCGTCGCCGTGCTGCCCCTGGCGGCGCTGGCGGCGTATGCCTCCTGGCACGACCAGCAGTTGGAGCGCCTGCGCACCCACGCCCAGGTGCATACCCTCAGCATGGTGGCAGCCAAGAGCGCCGAGGGCTTTGTCGCCCGCACTCAAGCTATGCTTGCCGCGCTCACCCGCGAGCGGGCACTGGTGGACCAGGAGCCAGCGGCGGCCCGCCAGGAGTTGGCCGATTACCTGGCAGCATTCCCCGAGTTCGCTGCTCTCTCGGCCGCACGGGCCGATGGCCTCGTCTACGCCGACCCCCAGGCCCCGCCCGGCTCGCCTCCGGCCAGTATCGCCAGCGAGCCCTACTTCCAACAGGCCATGCAGAGCGGCAGCTTGAGCATCGGCATCCTGGCGATCGAGGATGCCAGCGGCCGCCACATCCGCCTCGTCTTCTGCCAGCCGGTCCGCGACCAGGCCGGCCGGCTCATCGGCACGGTCCAGGCCCTGTGCGACCCTGCCCGAGCGCGCGCTCTGGCCGCGCCGGCCCCCATGCCCGAAGGTGCCAGCGTCGTCCTCATGGATGCGGATGGCACCATCTTCCTGCACTCCGGCCAGCCGGCGTTCGCTGGCCGCAAGGTGCCCACCGCGCAGGCGGCGCTGCTCCATGATGGGGAGGGAGGCACGCAAGAGGGGCCGTTCCTGGGCCAGCCGTCGGTCGTAGCCACGAGTCCGGTGGCCGGGACGGCGTGGCGCGCGGCCGTGGTGCTACCCGCCGCGAGGGCACTGGCCGGGTGGCAGGCCACCCTCTGGGGCCTGGGGGCTGCCTTCGCCGTGGCGCTGGGGGTGGGCCTCTTCTTGAGCGTGCGGGCGGCGTCGGTGGGCGAGCAGGGCTGGCAGCGCCAGGAGTTTCTCGCATCCCTCGTCGAGTCGGCCTCAGTGGGAGTCGCAGTTGCCTCCGGGCCCAACAGCCGCATCGAGTTCGCCAACCCCGTCTACCGCCGCATGGCCGGCCGCCCTGCCCAAGAGCTGGTTGGCCGGACGCTGCGGGATGTATTGCCACCGCTTGTGGCCGAGGCAGCCGAGGGCGATATCGCCGAGCTCTACCGCAGTGGGCGGGCCATGCGGGCAAGGGAAATCGCCATCGAGGCCGGCAGCCCCCCACAGCAGAGCTACTGGGATGTGGACTATTTGCCCCTCCCCCGCCCCCGTGGCCGGGCCGTGCTCATGTTGGCCGTGCCGGTCACCGACCGGGTGCAGGCTCGCCGGCAGGCTGAGGAGCGGGCCGCCCAGCTCCAGGCAGTGCTGCGCGCCATCTGCGAAGTGGTGCTGGTGTTCGACGCCCAGGGGCGCCTCGTCTTCGCCAACGAGGCCGCGGGCCGCCTGGTCGGCAGCGAGATCACCCCCCAAGCGATCCGCCAGATCGACTCCCTGATCGGCACAGTCGAGCTCTACTGGCCCGACGGCCGGCCGGCGGGGCCGGAGCGGCGGATGCACCGGGCCCTGGCGGGTGAGAGCGTGACCGGCCAGGAGATGCAGTACCGCCTGGCGCCGGGCCAACCCCTGCGCTGGCTCCGCGTCTCATGGGCGCCGGTGCGCGGCAGCGATGGGCGCATCACCGGCGCCGTGGTCACCGCCGGCGACATCACCGCCCAGAAGGAGGCCGAAGCCGAGCGCGAGCGCCTGCTGGAGGAGATCCAGGCGGCCCACGACAACCTGCGCACCATCCTCGACCGGCTGCCCGATGGGGTCCTGGTCGTCGATGCCGCGCAGCGGGTGAGCCTGTGCAACCAGACGGTCCTGCGCTATCTGGGTCACGACCCGACCGGCACGCCCCTGCCGGAGCTACGGCGCAGGCACGGCTTTGTGATGGGCGATGGCCGGCCCTTCCCGCCGGGGCAGTCGCCCATCGAGCGGTCGCTGCGCGGCGAAACGGTGACCGGCGTGGAGGCGCGGCTCCTGCACATCGACGGCCAGCACTACGATGTTCTGGAGAGCAGCGCCCCGCTCTATGACGCTGAGGGCCACGTAGCCGGCGCCATCACGGCGCTGAGCGACGTCACCGCCCGCAAGCAGGCCGAGGCCGAGCGCGAGCGCCTGTTGGCGGAGGTACAGGCCGCCCGCGAGGAGCTGCGCGGCATCATCAACCGCCTGCCCGATGGGGTGCTGGTGATCGACCCCAACCTGCGCGCCGTGCTGTGCAACGACACCGTGCGGGCCTACCTCGGGCGCGACGTGACCGGCGAGCCCGTGCCAGCCCTGTGGCGCGAGTTCCACTTTGCCGCGGGCGACGGCCGACCCTTCCCGCCGGGGCAGACGCCGGTGGAGCGGGCGCTGCGCGGCGAGACGGTCGTGGGCGTCGAAGTGGGCTTTGAGTTCCCCGGAGGCCGGCATGTCGATGCCCTCGACAGCGCGGCGGCCGTCTACAACCCCGATGGCACAGTGCGCGAGGTGGCGATGGTGTTCACCGACATCACCCCTCTGAAGGAGCTCGACCGCGCCAAGGATGAGTTCATCTCCTTCGCCGCCCACGAACTGCGCACGCCCCTCACCGCCCTCAAGGGCCACGCCCAGATCCTGCTGCGGCGCGCCGAACGCGCCGGCTGGGCCGAGAGCGACCAGCGCAGTCTGCGCGTCATCGACAGCCAGGTGGACCGGCTCAACGACCTGATCAGCCGGCTGCTCGACGTCAGCCGCATCCGGCTGGGGCGCCTGCAGTTGAGCCGCCAGCCCACCGACCTGGTGGCTCTGGCCCGGGATGTGGCAGAGGAACTGCAGGTGACCACCAGCGTGCACCGCATCCGTGTCCAGGCCGAGGTGCCGCAAGTCGTTGGCAACTGGGACCCGTCGGCGCTGCGCCAGGTGCTGACCAACCTGATCGGCAACGCCATCCGCTACGCCGACCCCGGCCCGATCGATGTGCGCGTGGGCCGCGAGGGCGACCAGGCCGTGCTGCGCGTCACCGACTATGGGCCAGGCATCCCGCCCGAGCGGCAAGCCCGCATCTTCGAGGCCTTCCGGCCCGGCGCGGCCGCGGAGTATCGCCGCGCGGGCGGGCTCGGCCTGGGCCTCTACATCTCGCGGGGCATCGTCGAAGCCCACGGCGGGCGCATGTGGGTGCAGAGCCAGGTCGGAGTGGGCTCGACCTTTGGCTTCAGCCTGCCGTTGGATGGGCAAGCCTAGCACGACAACCTTACTTGTCCATCGGGGCGGGGTTCCATCCGGGCATCACGCTTCGCACGTGACCGGAGCGCAACCTTTTGCGGGGTTTGGGCGGGTTGCCCGCAGCCGCCCAAACCCCGCCCCCGGTCAAGGCCGGGCAGGCGCATCAGCCGGGGGTCAGCTCTTTTCCATCTCCCCGGCCAACCCGGCATCGAAGCGGTAGGCCCCTGGCAAGAGGCCCGCGGCCTGGTTGTAGAGGGCCAGGGTGCGGCGGGGCTCGCGCAGGCAGGCGAGCATGGCCTCATCGCCCAGGGCCTGCCGGATGCGCTCGACCATCACATAGCCCACGGCATAGGCCTCGCCCATGTAGCCCTGCAGGAACGAGGGCACCTCGGCCTGGAACGCAGCTTCATCCATCTCGCCGGCCCAGGCGCGGCGGAGCAGGCCCTCGGCGCGGCCAAACAGGTGGTCGATCTGGGCCATGTGCTCCTGCCACTGGGCCACGCCCTCCGGCTCCTCAGGTGCGCCGCTGATGAGGCAGGTTGCGCTGCCCTCGCCCAGGAGCAGGCCCAGGAACTCGAGGGCCAGGCGCCGGCCAGGCGGCAGGTGAGGGGCATCGAATTGGCCCTGCCACAGCCCCTCCACGCCGATGTGGTGCAGCTCGTGGGCCAGCACCTTCAGGAAGCCTTCCGCATTGCGCATCTGCAAGAGGTCAAAGGCCACCTGGCCCTGGTACACAAAGCCGCCGCTCATGCCGTCGAGCAGGATGAAGACGGTCGTCTCGAGCGCCGCGTCGCCGGGCAGCCAGCGGCGCGCCAGGCTGGCGGCCTCGGGCACCACATCCTTCTCCACGACCCCAGTGTACAGCGCCTGCAGTGCGCTCAGGCGGGCCGGCGCCGTGCGGAAGCTCGCCCACATCCTCTCCAGCTGTGGGTTGGCGGTGTGGAACTCGCCGCGGGGGATGGCGCGCAACATGGCCGCGAACTCGGCAGGCGCGAGGCTGCGGCCGGCGAAGCGATTGTGATGGGCGAAGAAGAGACGGTAGGCAGGGGTATCGAGCACGGCCTGCAGCTCAGCCTCGGGCACGTCCTCGCCGGCCGCGAGGCGCGCCAGAAGGCCGAGCATCCGGCGGGCACCTTCAGCGTCGAAGCGGACTGGGCACATGGCGGCTCCTCTCTTGTGGCACGGCAAACGCAAAACGTAACGCGTGAAACGTGATGCGTGATGCGTGATACGTGTTGTCACGCATCACGTATCACGTTTCACGCTTCCCCCGTCACAGCCCGCGCTTGTCGGCCACGACCTGTTTGGCGCGGGCAATGAACTCCTCAACGGCCATGGCCCCCAGGTTCTCCTCGGTGCGCAGGCGCACGGCCACCTGATGGCTCTCAGCCTCGCGGTCGCCCACCACGAGCATGTAGGGGATCTTTTGCAGTTGGGCGTTGCGGATCTTGGCGTTCAGCCGGTCCGACGAGCGATCGGTCTGGGCGCGCAACCCGGCCTGGCGCAGCTCCAGCTCCACCTGCTCGGCGTAAGCCAGGTGCCGGTCGGCGATGGGGATGACCTTGGCCTGCAGCGGGTGCAGCCATACCGGGAAAGCGCCGCCATAGTGCTCGATGAGCAGGCCGAAGAAGCGCTCGAGCGAGCCAAGAAGGGCGCGGTGCACCATGTACGGGCGCCGCGGCGTGCCGTCTTCGGCGACGTAGGTCATGTCGAAGCGCTCGGACTCGTTGAAATCGAACTGGATCGTCGTCATCTGCCACTCGCGGCCCACTGCATCGCGGATCTTCAGGTCGATCTTGGGCCCGTAGAAGGCGCCGCCGCCCTCGTCGATCTCGTAGGGGACGCGCTCCTCCTCCAGCGCCTTACGCAACGACTCCGTGGCTTGCTGCCAGCGTGCCTCCTCGCCCACCGACTTGCCCTTGGGCCGCGTGGCCAGGTAGGCCTTGATATCCTCGAAGCCGAAGGCATGCCACAGGTGCAGCGAGAAGCGCAGTGTGCGCAGGATCTCCGTCTCGATCTGCTCGGGCGTACAGATGATGTGGGCGTCGTCCTGGGTGAAGCCACGCACGCGCAGGAGCCCATGCAACACGCCGCTCCGCTCGTAGCGGTAGACCGTGCCCAGCTCGGCCCAGCGCAGGGGCAGGTCGCGGTACGAGCGCGTCTGCGTCTTGTAGATCAGGATGTGGAAGGGGCAGTTCATCGGCTTGATGTAATAGTCCATGTTGTCGATCGACATGGGCGCATACATGTTCTCACTGTAAAAATCCAGGTGCCCCGACGTCTCCCACAGCCACGACTTGCCGATGTGCGGGGTGTAGAGGATGTCGTAGCCGTTGGCATAGTGCTCCTGGCGCCAGAAATCCTCCACCAGGGTGCGGATGCGCCCGCCGTTGGGGTGCCAGTAGATGAGGCCGGCCCCCGCCTCCTCATGGATGCTGAAGAGGTCGAGCTGGCGGCCCAGGCGCCGGTGGTCGCGGGCTTCGATCTCCTCGAGGCGCTTGAGGTAGGCGTCGAGCTCCTCCTTGGTGTGCCAGGCCGTGCCGTAGATGCGCTGCAGCATGGGCCGCTTCTCATCGCCGCGCCAGTAGGCCCCGGCCACGGAGAGCAGCTTGATCGCATCGGGGTTGATCTCGGCCGTCGAGGCCACATGGGGGCCGCGGCAGAGGTCGGTGAAGCCGTCCTGGTGGTAGATCGTGATCGGCTCATCCTCCGGCAGCTCGCGGATCAACTCCTCCTTGTACGGCTGGCCGGCAAAGAGCGCCAACGCCTGTTCGCGGCCGACGCGCTCGCAGACGAAGGGATGCCTGCCCTTGATGATCTCCCGCATGCGCCGCTCGATCTCCTTGAGATCGTCGAGGGTGAGTGGGCGCGGCAGGTCAAAGTCGTAGTAGAAGCCATCCTCGATAGCCGGGCCAATGGCGATTTTGGCGTCGGGGAACATTTGCAGCACCGCCTCGGCCATCACATGCGCCGCCGAGTGGCGGATGACCTCGAGCTCCTGATCGTTGTGCTCAGGCATGCGTCTCCTCCTCTCAACGGGGAACCGAGGGAACCAGGCAGACGCTGCCCCCAGTTCCGTCAGTTCCTCCAGCTCCCTGGGTTCCAGAGAACAAAAAACCCCTCGCCCAATGGGGCGAGAGGTCTCTCACGCGGTTCCACCCATCTTCGGCCGACGGCACGCCGCCGGCCCTCATTGCAGCGGGGTAACGGCCGCCGGCCGGGCGCGCATACTGGCCCGTAAGGCGTAAAACGTGAAACGTAAAGCATCGGTCACCCGCCCTTACGTTTTACGCATTACGCTTTACACGTTTTCCGCGCGCCTGCTCCGAGGTGGTTTTCCCTCCGGCCTTGGCGGGCTGGGCTCTCAGTCTACGGCCCGGCCTCCCTGGCGCAGTGCCCTCGGTGGGCCATGGCCCACCAGGAGGTACTCGTCCTCTTCTACGCAGTGTGCACTATTATACGGCCTATCATCTGGGGCTGTCAAGCCGGCAACAGCGAATTTGACAGGCCTCTGGATTCCCCTATACTGGCAGTGTTAGGACGTGGTTTGGCAACCGGTTCTTGAGCCATGAGGCACCTTCGGGCCGCCGGTGGTGTCAGCGCCAGGTGAGCAACCTCCGCCCTACAGCAACACCCAAAGGAAGGAGGTGCACACCGTGGGCAACAGAATCACCGGCACAGTCAAGTGGTTCAACGGCTCCAAGGGCTACGGCTTTATCACCCGTGAAGACGGCGAGAAGGACGTGTTCGTCCATTTCTCGGCCATTCAGGGCGAAGGCTATCGCAGCCTGGATGAGGGCCAGCGCGTCGAGTTCGAAGTCGAGAACGGCCCCAAGGGGCCCCAGGCGACGAACGTCGTCAAGCTCTAAAGCCATCTGACAGAGCCCCGGCTTGGAGTACCAGGCCGGGGCTTTTTCTTTGCCTCGCACGATTTGCTTGACTCCCGCATCGTTACATCATATACTTGAAATCATCACAGGGCCCCCGGTTGTGGAGAGGTGTTGTGTCCTTTTCCTTGCGGAGGCACCATGAAACGTTTCCTCGCCGCCTTCTTGCTCCTGGCATCTACTCCTCCCCTGGCCTACGCTTCCTTGTCTACGGCCACCAGGCGCGCTGCCCTGACGCCGGAGTTGGCCATGGCCACGGTCAGCGGAGCGCTCACGCTGCTCCTGGCCTGGCGGCTGCTGCGCCGGCTCGAGGGGCTGCAGGCCGAGCTGGAAGCCGAGCGGCAGCACAAGAGCCGCTTCGAAGCCCACAGCCGCGAGATGTACGAAGCGCTGGAGCGCAAGCTCGAGGAGCGCACCGCCGAGATGGCCCGCCAGCGCGACATCCTGGTGCGCACCGAGAAACTGGCGGCGCTCAGCCGGTTGGTGGCCGGTGTGGCCCACGGCCTCAACAACCCGCTGATGGCGATCATGGGCGAGGCGGTGATCCTGCGCCAGCGGGCGGCCCAGCCCGAGCTGGCCCACGGGCTGGAGCTCATCGAGCAGCAGGCGCGGCGCTGTGCCGCGCTCGTGCGCGACCTGGCCGCCTTTGCCGGTGTGGAGCAGCGCAAGGTGCAGCCCCTCGACGTGCACGCCCTCTTGGAGAGCGCCCTTGCGCAGGCCGCGCTGGCAGCGCCTGCTCAGGAGGTGCAGGTGCTGCGGTACTACTGGCCCGAGCCGTTGGTGGTGACGGGCAACATGGAGCAACTGCAGCAGGCGCTGCTCAACGTCATCGGCAACGCCTACCAGGCCATGGCCGGCCGGGCGCCCGGCCGGCTTACCCTGCGTTCGCGACGCACCGAGGCCGGGCTGCGCCTGGAGGTGGCCGACAGCGGCCCCGGCATCGAGCCGGCGGCCCTCCCCTACATCTTTGACCCCTTTTACAGCCGGCGCGCCAGTGGGCAGGGCCTGGGCCTGAGCGTGGCCCTGGGCCTGGTGCAGGGCCACGGCGGCCGCATCTGGGCTGAAAGCGAGGCCGGCCAGGGCACGACGGTGTTCATCGAACTGCCGTGCACCGGGTAAGGGCTCACCGCTGGCCGCGGCCGCTCCCTCTCCCCCCGTGGGGGAGAGGGTTGGGGTGAGGGGGGATTCTTCGCCGTAGCGAGCCTTTGGCTGAGCGGAAAGCGTCTTGCCAGGGCCGTCAGGTGGCCGCGGGTGCGTCTTTCCACCCTCACCCCTTCGCCCGCCCCTATCATTGTGCCGCGCCGCAGGCGATGACGGCAAGGGAGGCATCGTAGAGCAGCACAACGCCGGTGCCGCCAGCACGCCGGCCAAGGAAGTAGAAGGTGTGCGTGCCGGCCTTGAGCGGCCTGAGCGCCGATAGGGCCACGCTCGTATCCATGCCATCGCCGCTATCGCCATAGATGTCGACCCAGCGGTCGGTGCCGGGGTCACCGCCGGCATCGTCAATGCCCAGGCGGAACTGGGCCTCGTACTCGCACTCGCGCCCCGCCAGCGACCCGCCCGCCGAGATGAAGGCCCAGCCGTCGTGGGGCAGTGTCAGGGTGCAGCGGCAGATCACCCGAAAGCCACAATCGACGGTGCTCCAGTCGGTATTGCCACCCGAGCCGCAGACCACGAGCCCACCACCGCCCTGGTACCAACCTCCGGGCGGCGGCGGCGTAGGCCCGGGCTCGCCGGCAAAGTTCTTCGATTCGGGCCCGGGCGTGACGGCCGGCGGGGCCAGCGGCGGCGCAGCAACGGTGGCCGGCCGCAGCGAGGAGGGGAAGGCAGCCGGCGGCCCGGCAGCAGAGCGCAGCGGGTTGGCACAGGATTGCGGTGCGATGAGAAGGTCCAGCGACAGGATCAACAGGAGGATGAGGGCGATGGCGCTGATGGCAAAGCGGTGGCTGACGAGCCATTTCTTCATCGGCAGGTCCCTCCACACGCGAACCCGGAGCCAGTACCAGGCAACTGCGGTACTCGCGTTTGGGCAGAGCCGATAGCTCTATCGGCGAGGAGCCCAGCCGCTGCCCTCTACCGCTGCGCGCCGCAGCAGGGGAGGTCAGGCAGGCGAAGCGCCCGCCCAAACCCCGTGCCTTACGGCCGCCAGCACAAGAGGATGTCTCTCGATGGACAGGCAGAGTTGATACAGCGGCCGTCGGCAAAGCGGGCGACGGCGTCGACGCTGGGGCCGGCCAGGCCCGCCGGGTCGCCCGCGCCGCACAATACCTCGAGGTACTCCAGGCTCAGGCGCGCCTGGCATACCGGGCATACGCCTGTCAGCCGCCCCTGTAAGACGGCCCCGATGTGCGCCTCGCGCAGCCCCCGCGCCTGCAGGTGGGCGTGCAGCGCCCGGCGAAACTCGCTGTACTCGGCCACCCGGATGCGACACTGAGCCGGGATGTTCGGCATCCGGATGATCCGTACGATGAAGGGTTCGTAGGGGGGCAGAGCGCCCTCTGCCCGGGCGGGTTTCTTGCCGGCGAGCATCACACCCCACCTGACTGGCTCACTTGCTGCATTTTCGAGAATCTTGGCGCATGGCGACGCACCGTTTCCTGCAATTGTCGCACATTGCCATCTGTATTCTACAGCGATTGTGCACTATCCGTCAACTCGCACCGGGGCCGCAGCAGGGCTTTTTCAAAGTCGGCGTTATGTGTAGCCCGGACCCTTCGCAGGCCAGCGTTCGCCACGTTGGGAGGCCCGCAGAACCTGCTCAGGGTGACATAGGCGGGACTTTGAAAAAGCCCCCGGGGCCGCAGCGGGGCCAGTCGTCGCCTCGCCGGCCTCACGTCTCCAGGTCGCGCCGCAACGCCTCGTACTCGTCACGCGTGATCTCGCCGAGGGCATAGCGCTTGCGCACCACGTAGAGCGCCTCGTCCTCCGGTTCGAGCTTGGGCTCCACGGTGCGCTCGGGGGCCGTGCCGCCCAGGATGCCGCTGCGGCTGAGCGCCCACACCCCGGCCGCAATGGCCGCCAGGACGAGCACCAGGAACATGAACATGATGACGATGATCAGCCACATGCTGCCCGGCACGTCTCACCTCCGCCACGATACACACTCTCACAACGCTACAAGCGGTGGGTGCACTGAGCAAGAATCGTGCCACGGGCGCAAAGCAGGGACCACACCGGGAGTGCCCGGCCCAACCGTCATCAGCCAACCTGCTGGCGCGTAACGATGGCCAGGAGCAGGCCCTTCTCCAGCCGCACCTCCGCTGGCGGCCGGGTGATGACGTTAGAGATGCCGCGCGGGGCACCAAAACGCAGGGTGCCGCCCTGCAGGGGGTAATCGAGGCCGCTGGTCCAGATGCCCTCGGCGTCGCCGCCAAGGGGGAGGAGCGACACCAGGTCACCGGGCCGGCCGGGGATCTCGGCGTGGTCGCGGATGGCAAAGATGCGCTGCCGGCCGGCGAGGATGGTCAGGCGCGCTCCTTCCAGTTCGGGCAGTGCCAGGAGCAGCAGGTTGGCCAGAGTGTGGTCGAGCCGTCCGCCCACCGCGCCCAGCAGGTAGACCTCTTCGGCGCCGCGCGCCAGGGCGGTGCGCAGGGCCAGCTCGGTGTCGGTCTCATCCTTGCGGACCGGGTATTGGAGCACCTCAGCGCCGCCGGCTTCGGCCCGCGCGCGCACGTCGGCGGGGGCCGAATCCAGGTCCCCCACCAGGATGTGGGGCTGCCAGCCATGGGCCAGGGCGGCGCCCGCCCCCCCATCGGCGGCGATGATGAGGTCGGCCCGGCGCACCAACTCTTCCACCTCCGGCGTCACAATGAGCTCGCCGTGGGCGATAATGACCGCAGCCTTCATGTTGATCGTTCGCCTCCCAAGGATCGGAGCCTGAAGGGCCACCGATGACCGGCGACCCGTGTAGAGGATAGCGGATGCCGGCTTTCACCCGCGCCCATCGGTGGCCGGTGCGTTGGCGAGCGCCGCGAGCACTTGCTCCTTGTAGGACACAAAGGCGGCGCCGGTGACCATGGCCCGCGTACGAGGGCGCGGCAGGTCCACATCGAGCGTCAGCGCGACGTGGCCGGGGCGGGGGGTGAGGACGTAGATGCGGTCCGACAGGAAGATGGCCTCTTCTACGTCGTGGGTGACGAAGAGGATCGTCTGCCCAAAGCGCGCCCACACGTCGAGCAGCCACTCCTGCAGCGAGGCGCGGGTCAGGGCATCGAGGGCGCCAAAGGGCTCGTCGAGCAGGATGGCCGGGCGCTCCTGCAGCACCGCGCGCAGAAAGGCCGCCCGCTGCCGCATGCCCCCAGAGAGGACGGCAGGGTAGCTGCGCTCGTACCCTGCCAGGCCAAAGAGGGGGAAGAGGGGCAGGGCCTGCTTCCGCGCCTCGGCGCGCGAGCAGCCGGCAATCTCGGGGCCGAGGATGACGTTGTCGAGCACCGTGCGCCAGGGCAGGAGCAGGTCCTTCTGGGGCATGTAGGCCACCTGCCCGGTACGTGGGCGCACCGCGCGGCCGCCCAGGCGCACCTCGCCCATGTCGGGCTCCATCAGGCCGCAGATGATGTTGAAGAGCGTGCTCTTGCCGCAGCCGCTGGGGCCGATGAGGGTAACGAAACGGCCGGCAGCGGCGCTCAGGCTCACCTCGTGCAGGGCCTGCTCCACGCGCCCGTCGACCCGAAAACTCTTGCTGACCCCGGCCACCTCGATAGAGATGCCGGGCTGCGCGCTCATTACCATCCTGTTGCTCCGAGAGTCGCCCAGGGCTCACGCAGCCCTGTACCAGACAGAGAACGTGGAGCTGTCATTGCGAGTATCCCAGGGCTCGCGCAGCTCTGTGCCAGGTAAAGGAACTTGCTGCGGCCAGGGGCAGCAGCCGAAGTTCCTGAACAGGAAGCAACTCCTTCGCTCCGGCTCAGGACAGGCTCCGACGAAGCAGTCTCCGTCGCGGGTTGGGGATTGCTTCGCGCCTCCGGCGCTCGCAATGACAGCATGGAGCGTTCTGAACCGCCCGAAGGATTTCTACCTGTCACTTTGCGTCCCCTTCGCGCCCTTCGCGGTTCAGCCAGCCCGTACGCACGCATTCGTCACGGTGACCACCATGACGGCAGCGCCGTGGGCGGCGGTAGCGGCGAAGGCGCGGCGCAGCGCCGCCCAGACCGCCTCCTCTTCGCCCGAGACGAGGGTGCTCAGGGGGCCCACCGTGGTCTCGAGGCCGGGGCCGTGCAGCGCCGCAATCGCCTCGTCGATGGGCGGGATGAACTCCTCCTGCCCCAGCGGGTACGCACTCACCTGGACCGTCAGGTACATCTCACCTCTCCTTGAATAGAGGAACGGTTTGAACCACGAAGCACACCAAGGACGGTAGGAACGGCCAACCGCCAAGCCGCGAAGGCGGCGCCAAGGGCAGGGAGCGACTGCGCGCGCCTATCCTTCGTGTGCTTCGTGGTTCCGAGTATCCCCATCCGTTCCGTCGTCTTGGCGCCTTCGCGGTTATCCGTTCTTGTCGACCCTCGCCACGAGCAGGGCGCCGAAGGGCCGCAGGATGGAGCGGCCGAGAAGCTCCAGGCGCTCGCTCTGGCCGAGGCCCTGGCCGCCAGGCAGGAAGAACACCGCGCTGGCCCAGCGCACTCTCCCGTAGCGGCCCAGCAGGCGGGCCAGCTTGGGCGGCGAGAAGTAGTGGGCCCGGTCGAAGGGGGGCGCCTTGCGCAGCGCCCAGGGGCTCCAGGCGTTGAGCACCGCGGCCACCAGGCGGCCGCCCGGCCGCAGCGCCTCCCACATCGCGGCGACCGCCTGCGCCGCGTCGGGCACGAACTCGAGCATGGTTACCGTGTAGGCCAGGTCGAAGGTCGCGGGCCGAAGCGGCAGGGCCAGCGCATCGCCGCGCACCAGGCCCCAGGGCAGGCCCTTGCGGGCAGCCTCGGCCAGCATGGGCTGCGAGAGGTCCACGCCGGCCAGGTGCGCCCCGGCTGCCACCACGTCGCGGGCGAACCAGCCCGTGCCGATGCCCACCTCGAGGGCGAGCTCGCCGGGCTTGGGCTGGGCCAGGCGCAGGAAGAGCCGGCGCTCCAGGGCTCCAACCCTTGCACCCAGCGGCGAGTCGAACCACGAGTCGTAGAGCGGGGCGAGGGAGTCGAAAGGGTTCGTATCGAGTGTCATCTGTGCCTCGATGGCAGGACGTGCTGCGTATTGCGTACCGCGTATTGCGTACTGCGTACGGCGTAACCTGTGGCATGGCGGTGGTTGCCGCTCGGAGCGCCCTTACGGAGTACGCAGTACGCAGCAGACGCTATTTCGGCAAGAACTCATTCGTGAACGCCTTGGCCGGGTCAATGGCCTTGGGTAAGAGGCCATGGCTGTTCATCCAGTCGCTGTATCCCTGCCAGACCGCCAGCTTCTGCTCACCCCAGCGCGGCGCGTCGGCCTGGTAGCGCGGGCTGAGCCAGGCCTGGCTCCGCCGGATCAACTCGGGGTCGGCCTCTGGGGCGGCCTGGATCAGGATGTCGGCTGCCTCGTCGGGGTGGCCGATGGCGTAGCGGTAGCCTTGGGCGGTGGCGGCCATGAAGCGGCGCACCACGTCGGGCCGCTGGGCGAC
>Ga0078972_1009632_pt1 | contig 18884 bp, 15 predicted proteins | sample YelNatPaOPGAMG01_FD_67568 | JGI IMG/M metagenome (GOLD analysis project Ga0078972, IMG submission 67568) | Hot spring thermophilic microbial communities from Obsidian Pool, Yellowstone National Park, USA - OP-RAMG-01 (SPADES assembly) (version 2) | ecosystem: Environmental > Aquatic > Thermal...
GGAACCGCCGCGCTCTCCGAGGCAGGAATAGCCGAGGGCGCGAGCAACACGCCTCCGTTCAGTTCGGGGTTGGCCTGCCGGCCGCCGTGGTTGATCTGCACAGCGATAGCGGCGCCCGCGCCGTGGGCGGCGGCCGCGATGCAGGCAAAGGCCGGCATCTGTTCGTCCCGCCACAAGCCGGACATCCCCATGCTGGCTTTGCCATCCGGGCGAACAAAGGTATGCCCGAGCACTATCAGGCCGACACCGCCCTGGGCCAGCCTCCCGGCCAGAGCGGCGAGTTCAGCCCCGGGCGTCCCATCGGGGGCCGACAACCGCTCGGCCGTAGCTGAGCGCATGAAGCGGTTACGCAACTTCAGATTACCGAAGCTCACTGGTGCAAAAAGGTCAATCACAACGACCACCTACTCTTGGGGCTTGACGACTATCTTCCTGCGCCCGGCAAAACTCTCAGGGTCGCTTATTGCCCTGACTCCCTCCTCGAGCGAGACCACATGAGAGATCAGTGGATCCACCGTCACCCGGCCGCTCGTAAGCAGGTCCCTGGCGTAGTAGAAAGTGTAGCGCAGGGCAAAGCTGCCGTAGATCTCAAGATCCTTCTGGTACACGTCAAAGGGCGAGATCTGGATCTTGGCATCTCTCGGGTTCACCCCGAAGAACATCACCTTCCCCGTCGGCTTCACGTAATCAAGCGTATGCTCGGTGACCGAAGGGACGCCTGTTGCATCGAGAACAAGGTCGAAGCCGAGCGGTGCCAGTTCGTGCAACGCCTGGTTCTGGCCCGCGCCAGCCTGTACGGTGTGAGTAGCACCCAACTGGGAAGCCAGCGCCAGCCGCCCTGGATCCAAATCCACCACGGTGACAGAGGCAGTCCCGCCCCGAGCCAGCAGTTGCGTGTGCAGCAGTCCAATGGGCCCGGCGCCGAAAACGAGGGCATGGTCGCCAGCCATCGGCTTCAGGCGGCGCAGGCCGAACACGACACACGAGATAGGCTCGATGAAGGAGGCCTGCTCGAACGAGAGCCCGGGGTCTATGCGGTAAAGGTTGGCCTCCGGCACAGCCACATACTCCGCGAACCCGCCCGGCAGAGTGACTCCGATGCCATTCCAGTTGAGGCAATGGTTGCCGCGGTCGGTCTTGCAGAAGTAGCAGTTGTGGCAGAACACACCAGGATCAACCGCCACACGATCCCCCACCTGCCACCCGCTCACTCCCGGCCCGAGTTCGGCCACCGTGCCGGCGAATTCGTGGCCCGGGATGATGGGATACGTGGCCAGGAACTCCCCTCGCAGAATGTGGACGTCCGTGCCACAGACGCCGCATGCTTCCACTTTGACTGTTACCTGACCCGACCCCGGTTTAGGGTATTCCACATCCCGCAGGGAGATACGGCCCACACCATCAATAACGATCGCGCGCACAACGCCTCCTCGCTCGCAGTGACCTGCCCAATGGCAGCCGGCAGGATAGCACGCGCGCTCCACCTGGTCAACCGCTCACTGCCGCTGCATGCCGCCCCTAACGTGAGCGCAGGCCGCACTTTTTATGAATGGTTTACGCCGATGCCAGTTGCCGAAGGCCATCGCACTCCCTACAATGCACATAGCCGCTTTCGAGTCATTGGCAGGTTATGGACACATGAGCTTTTCCTATCTGTGGCAGGCCCTCAGGCGTAGAGCTTGGTTGGTGATTCTCACTCTGCTCGTGGGCGCTGCCATAGCCCTGTGGTACACCCTCGCCCAGCCGCCACTCTACACAACCGAGGCCACCGTCTCCATCATCAGTACCGGCACTTCGGCTGATCCCAAGGCGGCTCTACAGGCGGCCGATGCGCTGGCGCCGACGCTCGTTACCTACATGGGCACGCGGACTTTCGCCGGCCAGGTCATTCAACGCAGCGAACTGAGCATGACCCCGGCGCAGTTGATCAGCAGTGTGCGCACCTGGCACGTCCCTGGCACCAACCTGATCAAGATACGCTCGTCCTCCCACTACCCGCAGCAGGCGGAGCGGATCGCCAACGGTGTCGCCGAGACGCTGATCGCGGTGACGAACGATCAGGCACGGCAGCAGATCGCGGGCCAGGGTTCGGCCACCGGGACGGACCAGGACGCCCTGCTCAAGGAGACCCAGGACGAACTGCAGTACTACAGCGACCTGGCGTCGGAGTTCAAGATTCGTCTCGCCGATTACCGCTCACAGGCTCCCTCACCCAGCCGCGACGAGGGCATCGCCTCTCTCGCCAGCCAACTCTTGGCCGTTCAACAGACCGTGAACGAGCTTCGCCAGTCCATCATCAGCCTCACCACCAGCCGCATTCAGGCGGCGATGCCCTACACCGTCTCTCTGCTGGACCCTGCCAGTGTCCCTCTCGTGCCCGTGGCCCGGCCTTTGCTGGGCAACCTCCTCCTGGGCCTGGCCATCAGCCTGGTCGCTGGGCTTGTCCTGGCCTTCGTCCCCGAAGCTCTGGACTACACCATACACACCCCCGAGGAACTCGAGTCTACGCTTGGTCTGAACGCCTTGGGGGCAATAGCGCGGATTGGCGGCCATGAGAAAGAGGACGATCCCATCGAGAGGCTTGTGGCGCGCAATTATCCACGTTCCCCCATCGCCGAGGCTTTCCGCACCTTGCGCACGAACATCCGCTTCGCCAGGCCCGACCGGCCCCGAGGCAGTCTGCTGATCACAAGCACCCAGCCTGGGGAGGGCAAGACGCTCGTAGCAGCCAATCTGGCGGTGGCCATCGCCCAAGAGGGACGGCGCGCCATCGTGGTTGACGCCGACTTGCGCCGGCCCAGCCTGCATCGTTTCTTCGGCCTGCCGAACCGACTCGGCTTCACCAGCCTGATCATGGATGAGACGCTGGCGATAAAGGACGTGATCCAGGAAACCGATGTGCCCGGCCTGCGCGTGATCACCAGTGGCCCATTGCCACCCAACCCGCTGGACATGCTTGCCTCCAGAAGAGCCGACCAACTGATCACCGAGATGAAGGCGATGTGCGACACGCTGCTCTTGGACAGTCCGCCGGTGCTCTCGGTCACCGACCCGCTCCTGCTTGGGACGCATGCGGACGGCGCCTTGCTGGTCACCGCCGCCAAAAGCACGCGGCGCAACCTCGTGGTAAAAGCGTACCAGACGCTCCGGCGCAGCGGCGTGGATGTGATCGGTGCCGTGCTGAACAAGGTCCGCCAGTCCGATCTGGGCTACTACTACTCACACTATTACTATGGCTACTACTACGGCAGCCCCAACGAGGTGCCCGAGGAGATCCCGCTTGTGGGCCGGATGCAGGACAAGGGAAAGGCCCCTGAGAAAGTATGAGCGACCTGTCAGGCGCTGAGAGGATAGACTGTCCGTACCTCGGCAAGGTGGACGACCGCCACGCCGTCTATAGCCAGGCCACGCGTCGCCACCGCTGCTATCGCTGGGAACAGGCGCTGCCGATCCGGCGCCAGGATCAGGAGCAATACTGCCTCTCGCCGTTGCACGTCACTTGCCCGCGGCTTACCGACCCCAACGCTCTGCCCGTGCCCGAAGTCAGGCGCCGCACAGCGCACCGCAGTTCGGCCCGCATACTCGGGATGCCGGTGCCGCGCTTCCTAAGCTATGCCGTGCCGATGCTCCTGCTCTTCATTGCTGCTGTCGTCGCCAGCTACGTCCTGGTGCAACACATGGCGCCCACGCCTCTGCCCATCGCATTCATACCGACGCTGCCAGGGACGCCACAGCCCACCCACACAGCCACCGCGACGCCCTTCCCGACGTGGACCCCCGTTGGCGCCAGCGTGCCGTCTGCTACGCTGGGAGCGAGCGAGACGGCCACCCCAGTTCCCGTTTTCGTGAGTCCGCTGGCAACGCCAACGGAGACCGCCACTCGCCGGCCCACGGCTACGCGCGCCACTGCCCAGGGCTACGCCATAACGCCCACCGACACACCCGAGCCAGTCTACACGCCCGAGGCTAACCCGGTAGGCACCTCGACCTTCTCCTCGCCCTTCGACTCCCCGATCGCGACGCCGCCTGCGGAGACATCGGCCACCGAGACCGCGCCCGCCCAGGTGCTGGCCACGGAGACGGTCGCCGCCACAGCAACCGGCACCACGTCCGAATCGGCCACGGCGGATCTGTCGGCGCCATTCAACTTCATGGCGATACGCCCGCCCACCAAGACGTTGCTGCCTGGGGGAGTTGATGTCTGCGCCAAGGTGTACGGCCGGGTGTACGATCTGGCAGGCAATAACATCACGAAGCAGGTGGCCGTCTCCGTCACCTGGTGGCCCGACAACCGCCTCGTCGTCGGAGCACCTGGGTCGCCGCCGATCAATCCGGATGGCACCTATGAGTTCTGTCTCACACGCGGGCAGTTCAATGTCGCCGTCGTCGCAACGAAGAAAACGTCGGAGCAATTCTGGATAGACACTGACGAGCCCAACTTCACCGGCAAAGTCATTATCGAGCTGAACTTCAAAGAGGTCAGGTAGCCCCGATGCCCGAGCGCGACCCGAAGTTCTGTCCCTATCTAGGGCTGCCCGAGGACCCGAACTCGTTCTTCGTCTATGCGACGCCAATCCACCGCTGTCATCGCAGCGGTGAGGCTTTGCCGGTGCACCCTGACGACCAGGAGATGTACTGCCTCTCCGGCGATCACAAGCGCTGCCCGCGCTATCGTGACCCCGCTGCCACCCTGACAGCCGCTTCGCCAAAGGATGGCGCTCAGGTGTACGAGCGTTACGGCTGGGAGGCAGGTGCCGGCGCAGAGCCCTCCCGCCAAGCCTGGGTGCGCATCCTCGCGATCAGCCTGGCAGCAGTCATTGTGGTAGCTGCGATAGTGGTGCTACTCGCCAACCAGGCACGTGCCCGCCAGTTGGCGCAGGCAGGCTATCTCCCTCCATCCCTCGGCACCCCCGCAGCTCTGGCCACACCCACCGCCCTGGGCTTGCTGCCCGCGCAGACCACACCAACCAGCACCCCCACGCCATTCGCGACATGGACGCCGACACCAACGAACACCGGAACGCCGACGAACACGCCAATCCCGCCGACGCTCACACCCACCTTCACCGCGACCATGACGCCGACGTTGACCTTGACGCCAACGCTCACACCCACGGTCACACCGACCGGCACGGCAACGCCTGAGCCGACAGCCACGGCCACGCCCAAGCCCCAGTTCGTACCGCGCAGCCCGACGCGCTACGAGTCCAGCTGCGATGTGACCATGGCACATGGCTTCGTCTATGATGCTTACGGCAACCTCTTGTCCGGGCAGACGCTGAAGCTGTGGAACAGCTACGGCTACAGTGCCACCGCGACAACAGAAGCTGCGGGCCAGGGGCATGGAGAGGGTTACTACGAGTTCTACCTGTACCCGGGCCCCTACAAGGAGCCGCAGAAGTTCCAGATCGCCGTCGTGGACCCGTCAACCCAGCAGCCGATCTCGCCTGTCCTGACGCTGGACTTCACATCCACCGGCTGCCAGGCCGGTGGCGGCGGCCGCCAGATTGCCACGCTGGACTGGGTTGCCAATCAATGAGACGCCTATCATCAACGATGAGACCGGAGGCAACGATATGAGGCTCTGCCGCATCGCTACTGGTTCGGGCCGGAGCGAACTCGCTTTCTACTTCGACGAATACGTCGTTCCTCTCTCAGCGGTGTACGACATCTACTGGAAGAGCGCCTACGGCTCGCAGCCGCTGTTCCCTTGCCCGGGCGACGACCCGCTCCCGTACTTGCCGCCAAACTGGGCCAACTACGCGCTGCTCTCGCGCCTCGCCAAACTCGCCGAGACGGCCGCTCGAGACGAAAGCGCCCGTTGCCGCCTCGACCGAGTGAAACTCGACACGCCTATCCCCATGCCACACAAAGTGATCTGCCTGGCCGTGAACTATGCCGAGCATGCCACCGAGACCGGAGGCAGCACGGCGGCCAAAGCCGAGAGTTTTCCCTTCTTCTTTATGAAGCCGCCCAGCACCACCGTGCGCCCCAGCCATAGTTGCGTGGCCCTGCCGAGCAACTCCCCCGACGCAATTGATTGGGAGGTGGAACTCACGGCAGTCATCGGCACCTATGCCAAGGATGTCACCGTGGAGGAAGCTCGCACCGTCGTCGGAGCCTATACAGTCGGGCTGGACATGAGCAACCGCAGGCTGCGCCTGAATCCCGGCCGCGTTGAGCAGGAGCGAACCGCCTTTCACGAGTGGTTGTGCGGGAAATGGCATGACGGCTTTGCCCCTATCGGCCCCTGCATCGTCCCTGCTGACAATGCGTTCGACCCAGGCAACCGCGCCATCTCGCTCTCCGTCAACGGCCGAACAATGCAGGACAGCAACACCAGCCACATGATCTTCGATGTCTACGAACTCGTCTCATACGCCTCCCGCATAATGACCCTGGAGCCGGGCGACATCATCATGACCGGCACGCCCTCAGGTGTGGGCATGGCGCGCAACTGCTTCCTGAAACGCGGAGACGAGATAGCCGCCAGCGTCGAGGGCATCGGCACGCTCAGGGCCACGATCGCCTAGCAGCCGCGTCGCTCTGCCCGGGCAAGGGTTTAGCTTCTCGGCGCGGCTGTCCTCGCACAAGTTCGGGACCCACTTGCGCGGGTTGCGAGAGTGGCCGCTGCCGGCCTTTCCTCAGCAGCCGTCTTCACACCGCTGGTGCATGCGTCCCCAAGAGGCTCACCTGCTCTACCGTGATGCCTGTGTTATACTGACCAGGATTCTCTTGGAGCTATGTGACACATGCCGAAGCCAGTCGTGGCCTTGGTCGGCCGGCCCAATGTGGGCAAGTCCACCCTGTTCAACCGCATCGTCGGCCAACGTCAGGCGATCGTCGAGGACATTCCCGGCACAACACGTGATCGCCTGTACGCAACGGCCGATTGGGCCGGCATTGATTTCATGGTGGTTGACACCGGCGGGCTCGAGATCATCCCCGTCGCCGGCAGCACCGAGGGCGGCTGGCAACCTCTGGCGACCGCCTCTGCTCCCTACGTGCAGGCCATGCGCGCGCAGGTGCAGGTGGCCATTGATGAAGCCACCGTAATTGTTCTCGTTGTGGATGCTGCCGCCGGCGTAACAGCAGCAGACGAGGCCATTGCCGATCTGTTGCGCCGGGCCGGCAAACCAGTGATCGTGGCGGCAAACAAGGCGGATAACGAGCGCCTGCGCCAGGCATCAAGCGACTTCTACACGCTTGGCCTGGGCGAACCACTGCCAGTCTCGGCTCTGCACGGCACCGGCAGCGGTGACCTGCTCGATGCGGTTGTCCAACACTTGCGCGCCATCCCGTTCGCCGAGGAGCACGATGAGGCCGACGTACATCTGGCGATCGTGGGCCGGCCGAACGTCGGCAAGTCCTCGCTTCTTAACGCCATCTTGGGCGAGGAACGCGTCATCGTCAGTGAGATCCCGGGTACCACCCGCGACGCGGTTGACACCCTCGTTAATCTCGACGGCAAGCAAGTGGTGCTCATTGATACCGCAGGTATTCGCCGCCGTGGCCGGATCGAAACGGGCATAGAGCGCTACAGTGTGCTGCGCGCTCTGCGCGCCATCGAACGGGCGGACGTTGCCCTGCTGGTTCTTGATGCCACGGAACTGGTCACGGCGCAGGACGCGCACGTCGCCGGCTATATCCTGGAGGAAAGCAAGAGCGTCGTCGTCGCAATCAACAAGTGGGACCTGATGCGCGGCGGCAACGAAACCCGCGCCGCCTATGTCAGGCGTGTCCGTGAGGAGCTCAAGTTCCTCGACTATGTGCCCATCGAGTTCGTGTCCGCCAAGACAGGCGCCGGCGTCAAGCGGCTGCTGGACACGGCTCTGCGCGTCCGCGAGGAGCGATTCCAGCGCATCGCCACTGGCCCTCTCAACAAACTGGTCCGCGATGCGATGGCCCAGATCAACCCACCGACCAAAATGGGCAAGCGCTTGCGCGTCTTCTACGCCACGCAGCCAAACGTGGACCCACCGACCTTCGTCCTTTTCGTGAGCGACCGGAAACTGGTGCACTTCGGCTTCACGCGCTTCATAGAGAACCAGATTCGCAAGTCCTATCCGTTCACCGGCACGCCGATTCGGATTGAGTTCCGCGATGACCAAACCCAAAGCGGCTAGGGCTCAGTATCTCGTTACCTTTCCCATGGGCCTGGACGGCCTTGTCATGGACGAACTGCAACAGAAGGTCCCAGGCTTCGCATTGGAAGCACGTACAAGCCGCGACATCTGTTTCGCCTATGACGGTTCGCCTGCGGACCTGCTTAGTCTGCGTTCCGTGAGCGACGCCTGGCTCGTGCTCTGGCGCTCCGGCCCGCTCGGCCCACGCTTCGCTGATCTGCGCCTGTTCGCGGAGCAGATGGCGAAGCTTCGCTTGGAAGACGGGATCACCAGCCTGCGTGCCGCTGGCTTCCGGCCCAAACACCACATGACCTTTGTCGTGAATTGCTCCTTGCGCGGGCAGCGTGCCTATCGCAGAGTGGATGCCATCGCCGCCGTCGAGAGGGCACTTGTCGGCAACTCTGCGGGCCGCCTGCGGCCGGTGCGAGAGAATGCGGACCTCCGCCTCTGGTTGCACATCGGCGTTGAGGAGACCCACCTCTGCCTCGCCCTGGCGCACACACCCTTGGGTTTGCGCCAGCGCGCTGTTTCGCTCCCGACGGCGCTTCCGGCACCGGTCGCATACGCCATGGCGGCCCTGACCAAGCCTCGACCAGATGATGTCTTCCTTGACCCGATGTGCGGTACCGGCAGCATCGCTCTGGAGCGGGCTGAGAACTGGCGGCATGCCCTGATCCTTGCCGGCGATCGCGAGCCTCAAGCTGTCGCAGCCGTGCGGGAGAACTTTGGGCCCAGGCACCGCCCACGGGAGTTCCTGCTCTGGGACGCCACGGCCCTCCCCCTGCCAAAGCACAGCGTGAGCGCAGCGGCCTGCAACCCGCCTCACGGCGTGCAGATGCGCCCGGCCCAGGGGATCGAGGCGCTCTACCGCGGTTTCTTGGCGGAGGCGGGACGTGTGCTGAAGCCTTTTGCCTTGCTCACCTTCCTCACTCCTGAACGCCAACTCACCGACAGGCTGTTGCGTGAGGCAGGCGGTTGGAGTATCGAACGCTGTTTCGTGATTGACCTCTTGGGTCAGCGGCCCTATCTCTATGTGCTGAGGAGGATGCTCTAATTGGCCGAGACACCGACGCACCGCACGCTGCGCGACGTGCGTGGCTGGATTCTCGATATGGACGGCGTACTCTATCGCGATACGGAGCCGATACCGGGAGCGGCTGAGTTCATTGACCATCTCCGCCGCGAGGCCACGCCTTTCGCCTGCCTCACCAACAACTCGACGCTTACCTCGGAGCAGTACTCTCGCAAGCTCGCGAACATGGGCATCCACGTGCCCGCGTCCCAGGTGCTGACTTCGGGCCCGGCCACCGCCGCCTTCATACGCAGCGAATCCGGCCCGGGCACCCCCGTTCTGGCGATTGGGGAAGACGGCGTCATGCAGGCGCTCAGAGAGGCTGAGCTTCATCTGACCCAGGATTATCGCCAGGCCCGTTATGTGGTCGTTGGCCTGGACCGCCAGATCACCTATGACAAACTGCGCGCCGCCGGCCTGGCAATCCGCAATGGCGCCAGGTTCATCGGCACCAACCCCGATCGCACCCTCCCCGTCCCCGAAGGCCTCGTCCCTGGGAACGGCGCTTTCCTCGCAGCGCTGGAGGCAGCCACGGACGTGGCGCCTTTCATCATCGGCAAACCCGAGCCACCGATTTTCCACTGGGCCCTCGCTCACCTCGGCCTTAAGCCTGAGGAGACGGCCTGTGTGGGCGACCGCCTGGAAACAGACGTGTTGGGTGGCAAGCGCGTGGGACTGTATACAGTTTTCGTCCTCTCGGGTGTGAGTACGGCCGAGCAGCTATCTCACTTCCAGCCAGGCCCAGACGCCGTCTTTCCTAGCCTGGCAGAACTGCTATTGGCCTGGAAAAAGCGGTAGGATGAGCGACCAGGCGGGCCTCACAGGCGCGGGCGAAACGATGTCACGCCAGTTGGAGGACTTTTTCAGCCTCGACCGCCCCGCTTTGGAACAGGCAATGGCGGAGATGGGACAGCCCCGCTTCCGGGCTGACCAGGTGTGGGGCTGGGTCTATCGTCAAAGCGTAGACAGCTTTGAAGCCATGACTAACCTCCCAGCTCTCCTGCGCCGTCGCCTCTCCGAGCTCTACACTCTGACCCCGGCTACGGTTGCATCCAGCCAGACGGATGAGCCCTCGCAGACGCGCAAGGACCTTCTGCGCCTGGCCGATTCCGAGACGATAGAATGCGTCTTGATGCGAGAGCCACACGGCCACACTGCCTGCCTGTCCACCCAGGTCGGCTGCTCCATGGGCTGTAGCATCTGCGCAACGGGGCAGGCTGGCTTCAGGCGCGACCTGACGCCAGCCGAGATCGTTTTCCAGGTTGTCCACTTCAACCGCCAACTCGCCCGGCTGCCCGAGGAACCGCGTGCCCGGGTCGGCAATGTCGTCTTCATGGGCATGGGCGAGCCGCTGCTCAATTACCAGGCCACCATGGCCGCGATCGCGCGCCTTTGCGATCCCTACGGCCTTGCCATGAACCCGCGCAATATCACCGTCTCAACGGTGGGTCTGCCAGAACGCATCCTCGCCCTGGCACGAGAGCCTCTCCCCTTGCGCCTGGCCGTCTCGCTACACTCGCCCGACCAGGAAGTACGGCAGCGCATTCTTCCGAAAGCCGGGCGCGTGCCGATCCACGAGTTGATCCAGGCCTGTGAGGCGTACGCCGACAGTCACAACCAGCGCATCACGTTCGAGTACGCCCTTATACGAGGCGTGAACGACTCAGAGGCGGATGCCAGGCGGCTTGTGCGGCTTATCGGCTCCCTTCCCGCGCACGTTAACCTCATCCCCCTTAACCCGACACCCGGCTCCGCCTTTCAGCCGTCTACTCCGCGGGCGACCCAGGCCTTTCAGGAAGTGCTCAAGCGCTCTCGCATCCCCTGTACGGTGCGCCATAGCCGTGGCATCGCCATCCAGGCTGGGTGCGGGCAATTGCGCGGCTGCCAGCTATGAGCAACGCTGGCCCTGGCAGAACGAAGGCGCCCCGTTGCCAGTGCAGTGCCGTCGCCGTTGCCGGGGCGCGCGACAGGCCAGCGCGCATGCGCCAGGCCGTCGTACCGGAGGACGCCTCCGGCGTAGCCAGGGCTGTCAACCATCTGGCATGGCCGGTACTGCTGGAGAACCTGTTCCAGTCGGGGATGGCCACCGTGGATATGATCATGGTCGGGCGCCTGGGCCCAGATGCCATCGCCGGCGTCGGCACCGCTGCCCAGGTGATCTGGGTCATGCAGGCTGCCATCACAGCCATCACCACCGGGACGACCGTGCTAGTGGCTCGCAGCTTCGGTGCCGGAGAGCACGAGCAAGCGGACAGAGTGGTTAAGCAGTCTTTGTTGCTTGGCCTGCTCGTGTCAGCCCTTTTCGCCCTGGCCGGCCTTTTCCTCTCCCATCCGCTCATTGCTGCCTTAGGCGCAGATGCGGACGTCACCTACCTTGGCGGCACCTATCTTCAGATCGTGGCCGCCAACGGCATCGTCATGGTCATGATGCTGGTTGTAAGCGGCGCTCTGCGCGGCGCCGGTGACACTCGCACCCCAATGGCGGTCACCGGCTCGATCAACATTATCAATATTATCGCCGCCTATGTGCTGATCTTCGGCAAGCTTGGCCTCCCGCCAATGGGGGTCGCGGGCGCGGCCTGGGGGGCGACCTTCGCTCGCGCGGTGGGCACCTTGGTCCTGCTTGGTTCCATGCTGCGCAAGCGAGCCGTGCTCAGCATCCGCGGGTGGGGCGGCTGGCGCCCTGAACTGGCGTTGACTCGGCGACTGTTGCGGCTGGGCCTGCCCTCGATGCTTGAGCAGTTGCTCCTCAGTGGCGGCGCGTTGCTGTATGGAGCCATCGCCATCGGCCTCGGAACGGCCACCTACGCCACGCAGCGCATCACCTTCCAGGCCATCAACTACTCCTTCATGCCCGGGATGGCATTCGCAATGTCGGCTACAGCAATGATGGGCCAGTGCCTGGGGGCCAGGCGCCGCGATCTCGGGGAGAAAGCTTCGGCTTATGCTACACGCATGGCGATCATCTGGATGACGCTCATGGCAACAGTCATGGCGGTTTTCGGCCGCTCGATGATGCGCCTGTTCACCGACGACCTGGAGATCATTGAGATGGGCGCGAGGGCTCTAATAGTCCTTGCCTTCTCACAGCCATTTCAGGCCATCGGACAGGTGTTAGCAGGCAGCCTCCGTGGCGCCGGCGACACACGCTTCCCGATGATCGCCACCTTCATCGGCATATGGTTTGTGCGCGTTCCGCTTGGCTATCTGTTTGGCCCGGTGCTGGGCTGGGGCCTTTCCGGAATCTACATCGCCAACGTGCTCGATGGCATCGTGCGCGCCGCCGCTAACTACTGGCGCTATCGCAGCCGGCGCTGGCACAGCATCCGTGTCTAGGGCCCGCCAATTGGCGCCCGCGGCTTCTTCGGGGCTCACTGCCTCGCCGCCACCATTGGCACAGGCTCCCTGGCAGCGTGCGTAACGTAAGCCAGTCCGGTCACTAGAAGCCCACCGATCCCGCACAGGATGAACAGCGTCCGGCCTCCCAGGTCCTGATAGATGACCCCTGCAAGCACGGAGCCTATCAGGCCGCCGATGCCCCACATCACCACACTCAACACCCCCTGGCCGGTAGCACGCAACTCAGGCGGGAAAATCCTATCCACAGCCAGAACAGCGGCGGTGCCGAGAGCCCCGAAGGTGAAGCCATGCAGCAGTTGGAAAGGCACCGCCCAGGCCGGCCCTGGAACCAGCCCGAAAGCCAGCCAGCGCACGCCGGACCCGAGCAAGCCCATGAGCAGGAGCCCATCTACGCCGAAGCGCCTCGCCCAATTGCCCGACAAGCGCAGCACCGTGATCTCACCGACCAGGGCCACACCCCAGGCAATGCTGATGAGCAGTGGCGTCGCACCAAGGTCGTGCAGATAAATGGTGAAAAACGCGTAATAGGGCGCGGCGGTGATGCGCCACAACAGCGTGACCACAAGCAGAATGAGTAAGCGCGGCTCGCGTAGCACCTTCGTCACCTGTTCCGCTCGCAACAGCCTGCTTCCCGCGCCAGTCTCGTGCACGCGGAACAGAGGCAAGAGGCACAAAGCCGTAGGGATGGCATAGCCGGCGAAAATGGCAACCGTGCCCCACTGCCGCACCAGCACGCCAGCACCCAGGATGCCGATCGCGTAACCGACCGAGCCCCAAAGGCGTAGACTGCCATAGTCCATCCGGAGGCGGTTTGCTTCGCCGAGCACGAGCGCTGTGCTCAACGGGCTGCCCGCCCACGACAGAGCTGCATAGATGGCCGACAGCAACAGCAGGCCACTGAACTCATGAAAGAGCGGGATGCAGGCGAAAGCCACAGCGGAGAGTAGCGTTGTCCACGCGAGCAGAGAGCGGGCGCGCCTCGATCTGTCCCCCAGCACCCCCCAGACCAGGGGCATGACAACCGCCAGGGCAGGGCCTACTCCTGTCAGTATGCCAATGCGCACCGCCGAGATGCCGCGCTCCTGAAAGTAAAGCTGCAGGTAAGGAGCCTGGGCTCCGTTTCCCATGAAGTAGAGCGCCATAAAGGCCACAATCGGCAAGGCCGAGATCGCCGCCGATAGGTCTCGGCCGCCCTTCACGTCACTCGGCTCAGCGCTAATCATCTGCTTCCTGCTATTGGCCAATGCCGGCATCGCTCCTTGATCGCATCGTCAGTACTCCGGCCCCCGGCCTGCTTAGCGCCGTAACAGGCGCCGGCCGGACCAGGCTGTTCAGGGGAGCGCATTGGGATCGCACCCTCTGTCGCGAAACCAGGCCGCTGGCCACCCGGCGAGTGCTCATTTGCCAGTGCAGAAGCCGGCGAATACGGTGGCCAGCAGGTCTTCACTCGTCGTCTCCCCTGTCACTTCGCCGAGAGCGTCAATGGCATCCCGGATATCCGCCGCCAGCATGTCGTCGGGCAACCTCGAGGCGGCAACTGCCCGCCCCAGGGCAGTGGCGGCTCGACCGACAGCCTGGGCCTGCCGCTCACTCGTCAGAGCAACTTCCGACGGCAGGCCCTGGCCGTCCAGAGCGGCCTCGAGCAATGCCTGCTGCAGTTCGTCCAGACCCTCGCCGGTGAGTGCGGACACCCGCACGCTGCGGGCATGCGGTGCCGGGCTATCTTGAGCCACAGAAGGAAGATCGCACTTGTTCCAGGCCATCACCACTGTGGGCGCCGCCTGCGCGAGAGCAGCCACGGCGCGGTCATCATCGGTGAGCGGTTGGCTAGAATCGAGCACGAGCAGCGCGATGTCAGCCTGGCCGAGAGCCCGCTGAGATCTCTCGATCCCGGCCCGTTCCAGCGCATCGGCCTTTCTACCGGTGATGCCAGCCGTGTCCACGAAAACAATCGGCACGCCCTGAATCGCTATTGCCTCCTCGATGGTGTCGCGCGTCGTGCCTGGCACCGGGCTGACGATGGCGCGATCGCTGCCCAGCAACGCGTTCAGCAGTGAGGACTTGCCCACATTAGGCCGCCCGATGATGGCGACGCGCACGCCCTGGCGTATCAGTTGCGCTGTTCGCGCGCTGCTGAGCAATTCCTTCGCTTCATCAAGAACCATCAGAAGCGATTGCCGTAGAGACTCGCGCTCCACCTCTTCAACATCGAAGTCAATCGTCGCCTCCAGGGCCGCCAGAACACTGAGGAGACGCTGGCGCATCCGGCGCAGCCTCGACGCAAGGTTGCCGTCAAGCTGAGCCAGCGCCTGGCGGGCAGCGGCCACTGTCCGTGCTTCAACCAGGTCACGGACGGCCTCGGCCTGGGTCAGGTCTATGCGCCCGTTGAGGAAGGCACGCAGGGTGAACTCGCCTGGCTGGGCGAGCCGGCTGCCCTGGCGCAGGCACAGGGCCAGCACCCGTCTCGCTGACAGCGCGCCGCCATGGACGTTAATCTCGACCATGTCCTGTCGTGTATAGGTGCGGGGCGCCGGCAAGTAAACGGCCAGAACCTCGTCCACCACCTCGCTGGAGGCGGGGTCCACAACGCGGCCGTAGCACAAGCTCCGCGGGGCACGCCGCAACTTACGTCTGGTACGCAATATGGCCTCGGCAATGGGCAGGGAGTGTGGACCACTCAACCTGACTATGGCAATGGCTCCGTTGCCCACAGCCGTGCTGATGGCCGCGATCGTATCATCAACTGCCAGGGTCATGCTTACCCAACTGCATAAGACCGGTCTATCTGCCCGCTTTCACCAGAAGCCTTGCTTTGGCGAGCTCAGCGTACTATTATTGTCCAAGCCGCGTAGGGGCGCATCACAAAGCACAACTGGAGCAAGCTGCCCGTGGCCGAGATCCAGGTGCCGGATATGGTTGTGGCCCGTCTCCCGCTTTATCTGCGCGCCCTGAGCCACATGGAGAGGGAGGGCACCGCGGTCACTTCCTCACATGAACTGGCCACACACCTTGGCCTCAGCCCAGCCCAGATTCGCAAGGATCTCTCCTACTTCGGGAGGTTTGGCAAGCAAGGCACCGGTTACGATGTGGCCAACCTCCGTGCCAGGCTCACGAAAATACTGAATGTTGATCGCACCTGGGCGATGGCCCTGGTCGGGGCAGGGGCGCTGGGGCTTGCCCTGGTGCACTACGGTGGCTTTCAAGAGCGCGGCTTCTACATCGCCTGTGTATTCGACAGCGATCCGGAGAAAATTGGCCGCGACGTGGCCGGTTACACTGTTTTGCCGTCGGACACGATCGCTGAGGAGATTCCGCACCGCGGCATCAGCATCGGTGTGATCGCCGTCCCCGCTGAGGCGGCACAGGCCGTTGCCCTTCAACTTGTGGAGGCAGGCATCAAGGCCATCCTCAACTACGCACCGATCTCTCTGGCGGTTCCGAGCGGCGTTCGGGTCCAGCAGATAGACCCCGTTGTCTATCTGCAGCAGATGACTTTCTACCTTGGTTCAGGGTCAGCCAGCCAGGCATAGACCGGGTGCCGCACCGGCGGTAGGATCAAGAGCGGCGCCTCTCCTCCCCTAATGGCGACGGCCACTTCAGTGCAGCATCAGCGCGCGGCGCATTATGTCGTAATTCTCCAGGGCCTTGCCGGCGCCGATTGCTATGCACGACATCGGATCCTCGGCGACGAAACAGGGCACTCCTGTCTCTTGGGTCAGCAAGCGGTCAATGTTCCGGAGAAGCGCCCCACCGCCGGTAAGCACCATTCCGCGGTCCACGATGTCCGATGCCAGTTCGGGTGGTGTCCTCTCAAGCACATTCCTGACCATGGCCAGTATCTCAGCCAGCGGTTCGGACATGGCCTCGGTCACCTCCGAGGCACTGATCTTGATGGTGCGCGGCAGCCCGGCCATCTGGTCGCGCCCCTTGACCTCCATGGAAGGGTCACCGTCCATGGGCAGAGCACTGCCGATCGCCAGCTTGATCTCCTCTGCCGTTGGTTCCCCGATGTTGAGGTTGTACTTGCGGCGCACGTAGGACTGGATGGCCTGGTCAATCCGCACGCCGCCGATACGTACGGATCCAGACACCACAATGTCGTTGAGCGAGATCACCGCCGCTTCGCTCGTGCCGCCGCCGATGTCTACCACCATGTTGCCGCTCGGGGTACCAATCGGCATGCCTGCCCCCAGAGCTGCCGCCAATGGCTCCGCGATCAGGTGCGCCTCGCGCGCGCCAGCTTGCAGGGCGGCATCGCGCACGGCGCGGCTCTCGACCGTAGTGACCCCCACCGGCACGGTGAGCATGACAATGGGCTTGAACAAGCGAAAACGCCCGCAGGTGCGGTTGAGAAAGTAGCGCAGCATTGCCTCAGTCACGACGTAATCGGCGATCACGCCGTCCTGAAGCGGCCTGGCCACCTCGATACTCTCGGGGTTCCGGCCGAGCATCTCTTTCGCCTCGGCACCGATGGCCACGATCTTGTTCTCTTTGACCGAGATGGCCACCACCGACGGCTCCCTCAGGACTATGCCCTTGGGAGCGACATGCACCATGACGTTCACGGTGCCCAGGTCCACACCGATGTGCTTAGCCAACTGGGTGATCTACCTCCCCTCGCCTGGGTGGGTTCGGCGATAGTGCTCGGCGACGCGCAACCTGGCTTCGGCGCGAGCCATAGCGGCTTTGGCGCGCTCGCTATCTATGTTCTCACCGCGGCTCTGCAACCTGGCTATGGCACGTTCGCGCGCTTGCATGGCCCGCTGGACGTCAATTTCGGTGGCACGCTCAGCTGAGTGCGCGAGCACGATGACCCGGTTGCCGCTGACCTCGAGGAAGCCGCCTCCGATCGCCAGGCTGATCTCTTCCTCTTCATCCCTGGGCTGCAGGCGCAGTTCGCCCGGGCTCAATGCCGCCAGCAGCGCTGCATGCCCTGGTAGTATGCCGACGCGGCCCTCTACGCTGGGTGCACTGACGTAGCCCACAGGCCCCGAGTACACCAGTCGCTCCGCTGTCACGATTTCCACGTAGAGTTGCCCGGCCAACTAGTGCATCGCCTCCGCCGCTTGCAGCACGTCATCAATGGTGCCTTGCATGAAAAAGGCCTGTTCCGGGACGGCATCATGTTTGCCGTCCAGTATCTCGCGGAAGCCCCGAACGGTCTCGGCTATCGGCACATAGCGGCCCGGCCGCCCTGTGTAGCGCTCGGCGACGAACATGGGCTGCGACAGGAAGCGCTGTATGCGGCGAGCTCGAGCCACGATCTCCTTGTCTTCATCGGACAGTTCGTCAACGCCGAGAATGGCGATGATATCCTGCAAGTCTTTGTAGCGCTGCAGGACGGCCTGCACCTCGCGCGCGACGTTGTAATGCTCCTCGCCAACGATCGCTGGGTCGAGAATGCGGGAACTCGAAGCCAGCGGATCAACCGCCGGATACAGGCCCTGCGCCGCAATCGCGCGGTCCAGCGAGATGGTGGCATCCAGATGCGCGAAGGTGGTAACCGGCGCCGGGTCGGTGTAGTCATCGGCGGGGACATATACGGCCTGCATCGAGGTGATGGCACCCTTGCGAGTGGAGGTGATGCGCTCCTGGAGTTCGCCCATCTCGGTGCTCAGCGTGGGCTGGTAACCCACTGCCGATGGCATACGCCCCATTAGTGCCGACACCTCGGAGCCGGACATGACGAAGCGGAAAATGTTGTCTATAAAAAGGAGCACTTCGCTCCCTTGATCGCGGAAATACTCCGCCATGGTCACGCCTGTGAGCCCTACGCGCAAGCGCACACCCGGTGGCTCATTCATCTGGCCGAACACCATCACGGTGCGCGGCAGCACCCCCGTCTCGGCCATCTCGCCGTATAGCTCGGTGCCCTCACGGCTGCGTTCACCTATGCCGGTGAAGACCGAATAGCCACCATGCTCGACCGCCATACTGCGGATGAGTTCAGTGATGATGACTGTCTTGCCAGTCCCAGCTCCACCAAAGACGCCCGTCTTGCCGCCTCGAGTGAAAGGAGCGATGAGGTCAATGACCTTCATGCCCGTCTCAAAGAACTCACTACGGGTGGACTGCTCCGCGAAGCTGGGCGGATCCCTGTGAATCGAGTAGCGCTGCTCGGCGTTGACCGGCCCTTTCTCATCCACAGGTTCGCCCAACACATTGAAAATGCGCCCCAGAGTGGCCGGCCCGACGGGGACGGCGATGGGGCCTCCGGTCTGCACAGCCTGCAGCCCGCGCTGCAAGCCGTCAGTGCTGTCCATTGCCAGGCAGCGCACAGCATCGTCGCCTATCTGCTGTTGCACCTCCAGGACAACGCGGCGCCC
>Ga0078972_1009635_pt1 | contig 18880 bp, 19 predicted proteins | sample YelNatPaOPGAMG01_FD_67568 | JGI IMG/M metagenome (GOLD analysis project Ga0078972, IMG submission 67568) | Hot spring thermophilic microbial communities from Obsidian Pool, Yellowstone National Park, USA - OP-RAMG-01 (SPADES assembly) (version 2) | ecosystem: Environmental > Aquatic > Thermal...
AAAGTGCTGAAATTTTGCCGGGCAACGCAAGTTATCGGCAAGTTTGGAAGCAAGCCGACTCCCGTCTCGTCCAGAATGGCAGAACATTGGCATCACGCGATGGGTTTATGAAACATCCGGGCTCAACATTGATAACGCGACAAATCGAATCGCCGTCATGGAAAAGATCGTCAATTACACCGGCGTCAGCATGAAGACGACAGGCGATATCTCGCTCGACGGGGAGCATTTCGAAGAGCATGGGGAAGTCCAGGAAAACCGGGTCATCGAGGGAAAAAACATCACCGTGATGGCGGATGTTTACGGGAAAGTCATCTCTTCAGGCGGGAAAGTGCTGCTGAAGCATAATCTTGGCGGCGGTTCGGCGACGAATCGTGATGGCGACATCACCGTGGAAGGCTTGACGTCGAATGCGCAGGTTCACGCCAGGCACGGCACGGTTTCCATCAAGCGCGCCGAGAATTCCCTGATCGTGGGTGAGCGCGTGACGGTCGAATCTGCAAAAAACTGCACCATTGTGGGGGAGGCCATCGAAATCGAGATAGCGGAAGGATGCGCCGTGGCCGGAAAGGCAATTCACATCGGCATCGCTCACTCCCTCAGGGATAACCAGACTGTGGTGTCGGTGCTACTCCCGGATTTGTCCGGATTCAAGGCCAGAGCTGCCGAAATTGCAAACCGGATCGCCGAGATCGGGCTGAAAATCGAGGAAAGGCGCAAGAAGAGCGCCGCCATTGCGGAACAGCAGGAAGTCAGGAGCTATCTTCTCATTGCGGGAAAAGTCCAAAGGAAGGAGATCACCCTGACGGACGAACAGAGGGTCAACTGGCAGAGGCTTGGGGCGAAGATCGCTCCCGAGCTGAAAGCCATTTCCTCCGTGGGCTCGGAAATACGGGCCCTTCAGGAGGAACAGAAGGAGCTCGAACAGGAAATCGCTGCGATGGAGCAGGAGGGGAAGGAAGCCTCGATCGGAATATCCTGCACCATCGACAGCGTCGCCAAGGATACGATGATCTGGAAAAGGCATGTCGAGCCGGTAACGCTATTCGATCTCCCGCACAAGGAATTGAGGACCAGGCTGCTCGCGCCGGGGCTGCCTGAAGATCGACTTCCGCTGGGCAACGGAAAATATTTCTGGGAATGCCCTGTGGACTAGCTGCCCATTCTGGATTCGATTTGCTTTCGATCCAGGTGCGGGGCGAAAAGGCTGATGAAGTCGTACATGTATCCCCGCAGGTAGCTGTTTTTCCGGATGGCGATTCTCGTCATGCTGGGTTCGAAAAGATGCGATGCGTCGATCGCCCTGAGATCGCGGTCGCGATGGGAATCGAAAGCCATTTTCGCCAGCACGCCCACACCGAGCCCCATGCCCACATAAGTCTTGATGACGTCGGAATCGATCGCGGTCAGGACGACATTCGGATTCAGTCCATTTGCCTCGAAAGCCTTGTTGATCTTGGAGCGCCCGGTGAAAGCGAAGTCGTAAGTGATGATCGGGTATTGCGCAATGTCCTCGATCCTGAGCGGCCTGCATTTCAATAACGGATGTCCGGGCGGCGTCACCACGCATCTGTTCCACTCGTAGCACGGCAGCATCACGAGATCCTCGAATAGCTCTATCGCCTCGGTTGCGATGCCGATGTCCACTTCTCCCGATCGCACCATTTCGGCGATCTGCATCGGGCTTCCCTGATGCAGGTTGAGCGTGACCCCGGGGTAAAGCGCGATGAACTTCTGCACCACGGCAGGCAGTACATAGCGCGCCTGGGTATGCGTCGTGGCAAGTTTGAGGCTCCCCGTGGGCTGATCGCCGAATTCTTCGCCGACCCGCTTCAGATTTTCCGCATCCTGCAGCATGCGCTGGGCGATCGAGACCACGACCTGCCCGGGCTCGGTCACTGCAACCAGACGTTTGCCGTTGCGCACGAAAACATCGATGCCGAGTTCCTCTTCAAGCAGCCGGATCTGCTTGCTGATTCCGGGCTGGGAAGTGAAAAGCGAACCCGCCGCATCGGAAACGTTGAGATCCTGGCGCACGATTTCGCAGAGATAGCGCAATTGCTGAAGCTTCATGAGTTCGATCCTAATTCCACATGGTTATAAAACTCTAACATAAAATTATTTAAGAATATATGGGCTGATTGCTATCATGGGTCAACTCGGTATTTCAGAAGGAAGCGAATGGATTTCGGATATGCCCTGTCCGGGTTGCTCATAGGCTCCATCGTGGGCATGACGGGAGTCGGCGGAGGATCGTTGATGACTCCGCTGCTCGTGATCGTGTTCGGCATCCCCCCGGCAGTCGCGGTGGGAACCGATCTGCTCTATGCCGCGATCACCAAGGTGGGAGGTGCATGGGTGCATGGCGCGAGCGGCCATGTCGACTGGAAGGTCGTGCGATTGCTTGCATCCGGCAGCATTCCTGCTGCCGTTTTGAGCATCTTCGTGCTGAAGCATCTTTCCGTGGACAGGCATGCCTTGGCATCCGTGGTATCGACCACCCTCGGGATCGCACTGATGCTCACTTCCATCTCGCTCGTTTTCAGGGGGGGGATAGGGAAATTCGTCAGGATCGCCGAAGACAGGGTCGGCATTGCGACGGTGATCCTGGGAACGGTTCTGGGATTTCTCGTCACTTTCTCGTCAGTCGGGGCTGGCGCACTCGGCACTGTCGCGCTGTTCTACCTGTACCCGCGCCTGTCCGCAACCGGTGTGGTCGGGACGGACATCGCGCACGCCGTTCCCTTGACGGCCATTGCGGGGCTGGGGTACGCGGCTATGGGAGAAGTCGATTTTCATCTGCTGGGCAGCCTGCTGCTGGGATCGTTGCCGGGAATTTATATCGGCAGCCATATCGGTTCGAAGATTCCAGAAAGAATGCTGAGAGGGGCATTGGCCAGCATGCTGATTTTGATCGGCGGCAAATTGGTATTTTGAAAAAGGAAGAATCATGAACGAGGTATTGACGAATTCCGAAGAGATCGATCGTTTCGAGGCGGCGCTGGCAGGCTATTTCAACCTGCAGATCGACGCCGAGCGGTTCACCGCGATTCGGTTGCAGCAGGGAGTCTATGGGCAGCGCCAGGACGGAGTCAACATGCTGCGCGTGAAAATTCCCGGGGGATCGATCAATCCGGCGCAGCTCGAGGCGATAGCCGACGTGCTGGATATCCACTCGCAAAACGATACGGTGCACGTCACGACACGCCAGGATATCCAGGTCCATTCCGTGCCGCTTGCCGAGACCCCTTCGGCCATGCGTATCCTGGAAAGGGCGAATCTCACCACCCGGGAAGCCTGCGGCAATACCGTGCGCAACATCACTGCCTGCCCCATGGCGGGTGTGTGCTCCAGAGAGCATGTCGACGTATCCGTCCATCTCGAAGGCGCAGTGATGCATTTTCTGAGGAATCCGCTCAGCCAGCAGATGCCGCGGAAATTCAAGATCAGCCTCTCGGGTTGCGAAGCCGACTGCGCACAGGCCATGATCCACGATGTCGGCATCGTCGCGGTGAGCGATGAAGGGCGTTTCGGATTCAGGATTTACGCAGGGGGTGGGCTGGGACACAAGCCTCACGAGGCCATAGTCGTCGAACCCTTCGTCGAGGAAAAGGATCTGCTCATCGTGATGGAGGCTTTGATTTCGCTCCATAATCGCTATTCCGACAGAACCAAGCGCGCCAAGTCCAGGATCAAATTCCTGGTCGACCGTTTCGGCGCGGAAGGCTTCATCGAACGCTATCGCGAGGAACTGGCGGTAACCCGCAGCGCGCTGGCGCAGCATTCCTATCCCGAGGGAACCTGGCTGAAGGGGGATGCTGCGGAGCCTTGCGGCCAGGGCGCGCCGAGGAGCGTTTTCCGCCAGAAACAGCAAGGGCTGTTCGTTTTTCCGGTCCGGCTTCCCATAGGGAACCTCACCTCCAGCCAGTTGCGGGGAATTGCACGAATCGCCCGGCGGCATGGTTTGGAAGCATTGCGCACCACGCAGGATCAGAATCTCGTGATCCTGAACGTGCCGGAGGAAAAGATTCCTGCATTGCGCGGGGAATTCTCGGAACTCGGTCTCAGGGAGCCTGCCTCAGGGGACAATGTGACCGCCTGCCCCGGCACCACTACCTGCAGGCTGGGCATTTCCTCCAGCATGGTTCTAGCGCCAAAGCTGGACGGCGGGAAGAGCGATCTGCGCATCAGGGTGTCGGGCTGCCACAACGGATGCGCCCAGCCCGAGACCGGAGACATCGGCCTTTATGGAGAAGGGCGGCGCATTCACGGCAAGCTGGTTCCCCATTACCAGCTCTATCTGGGTGGAAACGGCATGGGGGAAGGTGCGCTTGCGATCAAGGGGCCTTCCGTTCCGTCGGCCAGAATAGAAGAGGCGATCGCGCGCCTGAAAGATGCGCATGGGGGCAACGGGTCTTTCTTCGACTGGGTAAGAAGCAGCGGGCAGCAGGCGATCAACGAACTGCTCTCGGATCTCGTCGAAGTCAAATCCGATGAAATCCTCGCCGTCCTGCACGATCACGGCGAATCCAGGGAATTCAAGGTGCTGCAGCTGGGCGGCGGCGAATGCGCCGGCGCATCCCAGGTCAGGATCGGGTCGAGTTTTTTCGAGGCGGCCCATGAGCGGCGCTACCGCGATGCGCTCTTCATGCAGCGCAAATATGGGGAGGCTGCGAAATGTGCCGAGTCCATCCTGACTTTGATCGGGCAGGGGCTGGTGCATCTTCATGGCGGGAATGCCGGGGATGCGCTTGCGGAGATTTCGGATCAGCTGAAATCCGTGGTCCCCGTGAATTTGAGCCAGCTTTTCGAAGATATCGTCAGGCGCCTTCAGGACTCGGAAACGGATTCGCTCTCCAGCCTCTTCAGATCGCTCGATGCCTGGACTCGTGAGGCTGCCGAATATTGTCTGCAGCACGACGGCCAGCTCGATCTGAGCGAAGCATTGCCGAGGGCTGCCTGACATGGAAAAGATAGAAGCATTGCGCAATGCCCTAGAAAACATTGCAGCCGATCATGCGCCGGCATCTCTTGCGAGCAGCTTCGGCGTGGAAGACATGGTGCTGATAGACATGTTGGCGAGGCACGGCATCCCGGTTTCGATATTCACGCTCGACACCGGGAGACTTCCGGAGGAAACCTATCAGCTGATGCAGAAAACCAGGCAGCGCTACGGAATGGAAATCGAGGTTTACTTCCCGAAAGCGGACTCGGTCGAAGCTTATGCCGAAAGAAACGGCCCGAACGCCTTCTACGATTCGGTCGAGTTGAGGAAATCCTGCTGCCAGATCAGGAAGGTCGAGCCGCTTTCGCGGGCGCTGAAAGGAAAAGCGGCATGGATCACCGGCATGAGGCGGCAGCAGTCCCCGACGCGCAGCGATTTGCTGGATGCCGTCTATGACGAGGAAAACGGGCTTTACAAGTTCAATCCGCTGCTGGATTGGTCGGAGGCGGAAGTGTGGAATTACATCCGCATGCAGAATGTTCCCTACAACGACCTGCACGACAGAGGCTACCCCAGCATAGGCTGCGCTCCCTGCACCCGCGCGATCGCTCGCGGCGAAGACGTGCGGGCAGGGCGCTGGTGGTGGGAAGAGTCCTCCGGCAGGGAATGCGGACTTCACAGGAAAAAGGCATGACATGGGCAATTTGAATATCATTTCCCGAAAACTCACCCACCTTGACGTGCTGGAGAGCGAATCCATTCACATCATGAGGGAAGTCGCGGCCGAATGCGGCAACCCGGCGCTGCTTTTCTCGGGAGGCAAGGATTCCATCGTCCTGCTGCGGCTTGCGGAAAAGGCGTTCAGGCCGGCGAAATTTCCTTTTCCGCTGCTGCACATCGACACCGAGCACAATTTTCCCGAGGTGATCGATTTCAGGGACCGGCGCGCTTCCGAGCTTGGGGAAAGGCTGATCGTGCGGTCGATGGAAGACTCGATAAGGCAGAATCGCGTCATCCTGAAACACCCCGGACAGAGCAGGAATGCATTCCAGTCGGTCACGCTGCTCGATGCGATAGCGGAATTCGGGTTCGACGCCTGCATAGGCGGAGCAAGACGCGACGAGGAAAAGGCGCGCGCCAAGGAGCGGATATTTTCCTTCCGGGATGAATTCGGTCAGTGGGATCCGAAAAACCAGAGGCCGGAATTGTGGGATCTTTACAACGCCAGGGTTCATCCGGGAGAGAACATCCGCGTGTTTCCCATCAGCAACTGGACCGAAATGGACATCTGGCAGTATATCGCCAGGGAAAGGCTCGAAATCCCCGGCATCTATTTCTCGCATCGGCGCCAGGTGATCAGGAGGGGAGACAGCCTGCTTCCCGTCTCGCATCTGGTGCAGCCTCGGGAAAACGAGCAAGTCGAGGAGCTGTCGGTGCGTTTCAGGACGGTGGGCGACATGACCTGCACCTGCCCGGTCGAATCGGAAGCATCTTCCCTGGAAGACATCATCATCGAGACGGCGACGACCAGGATCACGGAAAGGGGAGCGACCAGGATGGACGACCAGACCTCGGAAGCTTCCATGGAACTCAGGAAAAAGGAAGGGTATTTCTGATGAAAAACATCGAGCTGCTGCGCTTCATCACTGCGGGAAGCGTCGACGACGGCAAGAGCACCCTGATCGGCAGGCTGCTGCACGATTCGAAATCGATCTTCGAGGACCAGCTTTGCGCCATCGAAAAAACCACGAAAAAGCGCGGTCTCGAAGGGGTCGATCTTTCGCTGCTCACTGACGGACTCCAGGCAGAACGCGAGCAGGGCATCACGATCGACGTCGCCTACCGCTATTTCGCCACTCCGAAGCGCAAATTCATCATCGCCGACACGCCGGGTCACGAGCAGTACACGAGAAACATGGTGACCGGCGCTTCCACCGCGAATCTTGCGATCATCCTGATCGATGCGAGGCGTGGTGTGCTCACCCAGACGAGGCGACATGCCTACCTGGCGAGCCTCGTCGGCATCCCGCACCTTGTCGTGGCAGTCAACAAGATGGATCTCGTCGGCTATTCGCAAGAGGTGTTCGAGTCCATCGTCAAGCAATTCGAGGAATTCGCATCCGGTCTGAATCTCAGGAACATCATTCCCATTCCGATCTCGGCGCTGGCCGGGGACAATGTCGTCGAGCGGGGAAGCAGCATGCCCTGGTACGGCGGAGAAACCCTGTTGGAAGTGCTCGAAAACATCGAGATCGACCACGACATCAACATGGAAGACTTCCGCTTTCCGGTGCAATGGGTTTGCAGGCCCCAGACGGAAGAGTGGCACGACTTCAGGGGGTACATGGGAAGGATAGAGTCGGGCAGCCTCAGGATAGGCGATGCGGTCACGGTTCTGCCGTCCGGCAGGGCTTCCAGAGTCAGGGCCATTTCGACCTTTGACGGCAACCTTGTCGAGGCTGTCGCCCCCCAGTCCGTCACCCTGCTGCTGGAAGACGAAATCGATATTTCGCGCGGCGACATGATCGTCAAATCGGAAAACCGTCCCGATCTTTCCAGGGAATTCGAGGCGATGCTCTGCTGGCTTTCGGAAGATAGGCTTGATGTGAGGCGCAGATACCTGATCAAGCATGCGACGAAAACCGCCAGGATCATTATCGACAGGATAGCCTGCAGGGTGAACGTCAATACGCTGGAGCAGGAGTCGGGAGGGGAGGCGCTTTCCATGAACGACATCGCCAGAGTGGGATTCAAGGTGCAGCATGCGCTGGCAATCGACAGCTACGCCAAGAACCGTGCCACCGGCAGTTTCATCGTGATCGATGAGGCCACCAACAACACGGTGGCGGCCGGCATGATGATCTGAATTCCTGGCCGGGTTTCCGTATAATTGCGGGATTGACCGCACGCAGAGGAAACCTCATGAAATTACCGATCCTGCCCCTGGGCATCTTGTTGCTGGCCGCATCGAGCGCCCCTGCCGATCCGCTGCCGCTTCCTGCGCCACCCCAAGTGGATGCGCGCAATTATGCGCTGATCGATCCGCTATCCGGGCAGATGCTCGCCGCGCAAGACGCCGAAAAGCAGGTGCCGCCAGCCAGCCTGACCAAGCTGATGACCGCCTATCTGACCTTTCAGGCGATTTCCAACGGCACTTTGAGACTGGACCAGAATGTGCCGGTCAGCGTGGCGGCCTGGAAGGCGGGCGGTTCGACCATGTTCCTGCAGCCCGGGTTGCCGGTGACGGTTGAACAGGCGATCCAGGGCATGGTGGTGGTATCCGGAAACGACGCAGCAGTGGCCCTTTCGGAGGCGATTGCGGGCAACATGGACAGCTTCGTGCAAATGATGAATGCCACCGCAGCGCAACTCGGCATGAACGAAAGCCACTTCCTCAACGTCGATGGCCTGCCGATGCCATCCCACCTGACCAGCGCAAGAGACATCGGCATCCTGACCGAAGCGATCATCAGGAACTATCCCGGATATCTGCATTACTTCGGCGAAAAGACCTTCACCTACAACCATGTCACCCAGAACAACTGGAATCCCCTGGTTTTCAGCGACAGCACGGTGACGGGCATGAAAACCGGCCACACCGACGAGGCGGGCTACTGCCTGGATGCGACCGCAGTGCGCGGCGGGCACAGGCTGATCGCGGTGGTGCTTGGCGCCTCTTCCCGCGGGGCCAGCGCAAAGTCGGCCGAAGCGCTGCTGGATTACGGCTACCGTTTCTTCGAAACGCACAAGGCATACCATGCCGGGCAGATGGTCGGCAGGCTGCAGGATACGAAAGCGAGTCCCATGCAAATTCAGGTGGGCCCCCTCGAAGACGTCTGGGTGACCGTGCCCAGAGGGACCTATTCTAGCCTCAAGCCCAGCCTGGAATTTTCGCCATCGATTTCCCTGCCCTTGAAGCGCGGGCAGGCGGTTGGCAAGCTGGTGCTGAGCGATGGCAGCCGGAAAATCGTCGAGATTCCCCTGGTGGCCCTGGCTCCAGTGGAAAAAGCCGGCTGGCTGACCCATTGGTGGAATGCAGCCAAAACCATGCTTTGAAATTGCGGGGATAAGCAGTAAAATCCATTATTTTGCAAGAACTATGCTGGTTTTCCGCGGAATCCCCGAAAAAGCCGAAGCTCCGGTCGCCCTCACCATAGGCAACTTCGACGGCGTTCATCTCGGGCATCAGGCCGTTCTTGCGCGCCTCGTCGAAAAGGCAAAATCCCTGGGTATCCCTGCCTGCGTCATGACCTTCGAGCCGCATCCCAGGGAATTCTTCGATCCTGCCAATGCTCCGGCAAGGCTCACGGACATGCGCGAGAAGCTGTCGCTTTTCGCGGCTCTGAACATCGACCGGGTCCATTTGTGCCGCTTCGATGCGAAATTCGCGAAAATGAATTCCGCTGAGTTCGAATCCAGAATCCATTCCGGGCTGGGTGCGAAATGGGTGCTGATAGGGGACGATTTCCATTATGGCGCGAAGCGCGCCGGAAATTTCGGTTCGATGACGGATGCGGGGAGGCAATTCGGTTTCGAAGTCGAGGCCATGCACAGCGTGAAGCTGGACGGTCAGCGGATTTCCAGCACCCTCGTCAGGGAAGCCGTCAAGGTCGGCGATTTCGGGCTCGCGAAGCGACTTCTGGGGCGAAATTACAGCATCGTCGGCAGGGTCGTCCACGGCGACAAGCTCGGCAAGACCCTGGGCTACCCCACGGCGAACATCAGGCTCAAGCACAACAAGCCGCCGCTTTCCGGCATCCACGTGGTCGAAGTGCACGGCATCAATAGGGACCCCGTCAGGGGAGCGGCCAGCCTGGGGGTGAGGCCCACGGTGGTTCGCGGCGGCAATCCCGTGCTCGAAGTGCATCTGCTGGATTTCGAAGGGGGGATCTACGGCGCTCGCCTGCGCGTCGATTTTCTGTTCAAATTGCGCGATGAGGAACAATTTCCCGATCTCGAAACCTTGAAGGCCCGGATAGGCAGGGACGTGCAGGACGCCAGACGATATTTTGAAAATTGACATGACAGACTACAAGCAAACACTGAACCTTCCGGATACGTTGTTTCCCATGCGGGGCGATCTCGCAAAACGCGAGCCGGGCATGCTGGAATCCTGGCGCCAGAAGAACCGCTATGGAAAAATCCGCGAAATCGCGGCAAACAGGCCGAAATTCATCCTGCACGACGGCCCGCCCTATGCCAATGGCGACATTCACATCGGACATGCGGTCAACAAGATCCTGAAGGACATCATCGTCAAGTCGAAGACGCTTTCCGGCTTCGATGCCCCCTATGTCCCGGGATGGGACTGCCATGGCCTGCCCATCGAGCTGATGGTCGAGAAGCAGCTCGGCAAGAAAGAAGTCGCTCCCGACGAATTCAGGCGCCTGTGCAGGGAATATGCGGCCGTGCAGGTCGCGCGGCAGAAAGACGACTTCATCAGGCTCGGCGTTCTCGGCGATTGGGAAAACCCCTATCTCACGATGAACTTCAGAACCGAGGCCGACATCGTCAGGGCGCTCGGCAAAATTCTCGGGAACGGCCACATCTACAGGGGGCAGAAGCCGGTCAACTGGTGCCTCGACTGCGGCTCCGCGCTCGCCGAAGCCGAAGTGGAATACGAGGACAAGACGTCCCCCGCGATAGACGTGAAATTCGAGGCGATGGACAGAGATGCGTTGGGCAAGGCATTCGGTCTGTCGTTGTCTGAAACCGCGAAAATTTATGCGGTGATCTGGACCACGACGCCCTGGACCTTGCCCGCCAACGAAGCCGTTTGCCTCAACCCAGACCTCGATTACGTTCTCGTTGAAACGTCGAAAGGGTTGCTCGTCCTTGCCCAGGAGTTGATGGAATCCTGCCTGCAGCGCTACGGGATGGAGGGGGAGGCGCTTGCGGCATGCAAGGGCTCTAACCTCGAAAATATCGCGCTGGCTCACCCCTTTCTGGAAAAGACGGTTCCGGTTATTTTGGGGGGACATGTCACCCTGGAAGGAGGGACTGGTCTCGTGCATACTGCGCCCGCGCACGGCGTGGACGACTATCTCGTCGGACTCGAGTACGGGCTGAAAGTCGAAAATCCCGTGGACGGCAACGGCAAATTTTTCGATTCCGTGCCGCTCGTGGGCGGGCTTTCCGTCTGGAAGGCCAATGCCGTCGTGATCGAAGCGCTGCAGGCGAGCGGGCATCTCCTGAAGGTCGAGCAGATCAGGCACAGCTATCCCCATTGCTGGCGCCACAAGAGCCCGATCATTTTCCGCGCCACCGCCCAGTGGTTCATCGGCATGGATTCGGGAGAAAACCCCCTCAGGAAAATCGCCTCCAGTGCCGTGGAAAGCACCGAATTCTTTCCCTCATGGGGGAAGGCAAGACTCGAAGGCATGATAGAGAAAAGGCCGGACTGGTGCATCTCCAGGCAGAGGAACTGGGGAGTGCCGATTCCCTTTTTCGTCCACAAGGAAACCGGCGAGCTTCATCCCGACACCCCCGGGCTCATCGAAAAAGTCGCGCAGAGAATCGAAAATGACGGCATAGAAGCCTGGTTCTCGCTCGACCAGAAGGAGCTCGGCGTCGATTCGTCCTATGAGAAGCTGAGAGACACGCTGGATGTCTGGTTCGATTCGGGAACCACGCATTTCTCGGTATTGCGGACAAGACCGGGTCTCGCCTATCCAGCGGATCTCTATCTCGAAGGCTCCGACCAGCACAGGGGCTGGTTCCAGTCCTCCCTGCTTTCCGGCTGCGCGATCGATGCAAGGGCGCCCTATGCCGCCCTTCTCACCCACGGCTTCGTCGTCGACGCCCACGGCCACAAGATGAGCAAGTCAAAGGGCAATGTGGTAAGCCCGCAGAAAGTCATGGATACGCTGGGCGCGGACATATTGCGCCTGTGGGTTGCATCGACCGACTATTCCGGGGAACTCACGATCTCCGACGAAATCTTGAAGCGCGTCACGGAAAGCTACCGCAGGATCAGGAATACGATGCGCTTTCTGCTCGCCAATCTCGCCGATTTCGATCCAGAAAAGCACGGCATGCCCGTCGAGCAATGGCTCGAAATAGACCGGTATGCGCTGGCGCTTGCGGATTCCCTGCAGAAGGAGCTGGCGGCGCATTACGATCGGTACGAATTCCATCTCGTCGCGCAGCGCCTGCACCATTTCTGCTCCGAAGACCTCGGCGGATTCTACCTCGATATCCTGAAGGACAGGCTCTACACTTCGGGAGAGCATTCTGTCGCGCGCCGCTCCGCCCAGAACGCCCTTTACCATGTGCTCCACAGCCTGCTGAGGCTGCTTGCCCCCATCCTTTCCTTCACCGCCGAGGAAGCCTGGGCGTTCTTCACGAATGACGCGGAAGAAAGCGTGTTCTTCCATACCTGGCATTCGTTTCCCGGGCAGGAGCAGGGGGATGCCCTGCTCGCGAATTGGGCAAAGCTCAGGGAATACCGCTCCGAAGCCCAGAAGCATCTCGAAGAAGCGAGACAAGACGGGCTTATCGGCTCATCCCTCGCAGCGGAAATCGAAATCCGCGCCAGTGGCGAAAAATACCGGCTGCTGAGCTCCCTGGGCAATGACCTGCGCTTTCTGCTCGTGACATCGCAAGCGGTTCTTGTCGAATCGGCAGAGGAGAGCATCGTCGTGAAGGCGAGTCCCCACCAGAAATGCGAGCGCTGCTGGCACTACCGGGAGGATGTCGGGGCAGACAGGCAGCATCCCTCGATCTGCGGGCGTTGCACCGCGAATCTGTACGGGGCAGGCGAGGAGCGGACCCATGCTTGAGTGGATGCGCTGGCTTTTCCTGAGTTTTGCCGTCGTCCTGCTCGATCAGGCGAGCAAATGGGAAATCGTGAAAATGCTTTCCGAGAAGGGGGAGTTTGCGTTCACTTCATTTTTCAGCTTTGCCCTTGTCTACAACGAAGGTGCAGCTTTCAGCTTCCTCAACGATGCCGGGGGATGGCAGAGGGAATTTTTCATGGTCATCGCGGTTGCCGCATCGATCCTGATCCTCTTCTTGCTCAGGAAGCACAGGGGAGAATTCCTTTTCAGCCTCGCCCTGAGCCTCGTTCTGGGCGGAGCGCTGGGCAATCTTGTCGACAGGGTCAGGATAGGACACGTCGTCGACTTCCTCGACTTCCATCTCGCCGAACATCATTTTCCGGCCTTCAACCTGGCCGACTCGGCCATCACGCTGGGAGCGGCGCTGCTGATTCTGGACAATTTGCGCAGAGGCAAGTCATGAAGGTGCTGCTTGCCAATCCCAGAGGATTCTGCGCGGGTGTCGACCGTGCCATCGAAATCGTCGAGCGCGCGCTCGCCAACTTCGGCGCGCCGATTTACGTGCGCCACGAAGTCGTCCACAACAAGTTCGTGGTCGACGATCTCAAGAAGAAGGGAGCAGTCTTCATCGAGGATCTCGCGGAGGTTCCGAAGGGTGCCACGCTGATATTCAGCGCCCACGGCGTTTCCCTTGCCGTGCGCAAACAGGCGGAAGACGCGGGATTCAGGCTGTTCGATGCGACTTGCCCGCTCGTCACGAAAGTTCATGTCGAAGTCGTCAGGATGCGCGAGCAGGGCAGGGAAATCGTCATGATAGGGCATGCCGGACACCCTGAGGTGGAAGGCACCATGGGCCAGTCGGCAGGCGGAATGTATCTCGTCGAAAAGCCCGAGGACGTGCCCCTTCTGAGGGTCAATGACCCGGATAACCTCGCTTTCGTGACCCAGACCACGCTTTCCGTGGACGATGCCTCCAGAATCGTCGAAGCGCTCAAGGGGCGCTTCCCAAAAATCGTCGGGCCGAAAAAGGACGATATCTGCTATGCCACGCAGAACCGCCAGGATGCGGTCAAGATGCTTTCGGAACAAAGCGATCTCGTCATCGTGGTCGGCTCACCGAACAGCTCCAATTCGAACAGACTGCGGGAGGTTGCAAGATCCCTCGGGGTGGAATCCCGCATGGTCGACAATGCGAGCGAGCTGAAAGCTGAATGGCTTTCCGGCAAAAGCAGGATAGGCGTTACAGCCGGCGCATCCGCTCCTGAGCAGCTGGTTCAGGAAGTGATCGAAAGGCTGAAAAGGTTGGGCGCCGACGAGGTTTGCGAATTGCAGGGCATTCGCGAAAACGTCTCCTTCCCCATCCCGAAGCAGCTGAACGGCTGAACCGAACTGGAAAACCCCTTCCATACTCCCTATAATGGAATCGGAAGCAAGTTATTTCACGAAAAGGGATTTCATCATGAATGCAGCAGAATCAAAGGAAAAACTCGTGGCGGATTTCAAGATCGTCATAGCCGATGCCGAAGAGTTGCTCCAGGCGACGGCAAGCGAAGCCGGCGAGAAATTCTCGGCAACTCGCGTCAAGCTCGAGAAGAAAATCACTGAAGCCAAGGCGAAGCTCAGGGAAGCGGAAGGACTTTTGCTCGACAAGGGCAAGGAAGCTGCCAAGGTTGCGGACGGCTACGTCCATGAAAATCCATGGAGGTCCGTCGGAATTGCGGCCGGAGTCGGTCTCGTCATCGGCATGCTGATCGGCCGCCGCTGAGCGATATGGGCAATGATGGGTCGGGGCTGTTTTCTTCCGTGAAGCGGCTTCTGGCGACCCTGGTCGGGATAGCCAAAACGCGCATTGAACTGCTTTCCGTCGAATTCGAGGAGGAGGTGGCGCGGCTTGCAGGGCTGGCTTTTTGCGCGGCGCTTTCCCTTTTCTTCATCGGGATCGCAGTGATCCTGGCCGTTGCTCTGATTCTGGTGGCGTTCTGGGACGACAGGCTGCTTGCTCTGGGTGTCCTCGCTGCCCTGTTCGCGGCAGCCGGCCTCTATACCGGAGCGATTTTCCTTAAGAAGGCGAAATCGAAGTCCGGTCTTTTCTCGCAGAGCCTTGCCGAGTTCTCCCGGGACATGAGCGAGCTGGAATGAACGCGACTGCCCTGCGCAAACAGGCAATTCTGGCAAGGATCGCCAGGCAAAGACGGGAGCTCGCCGACGAGGCGCAGATTCTCAAGCCTCCCCTTGCGGCGATCGACAGGGGAATTGTCTTTGCCCGCTACCTCATGGAGCATCCGCTCGTTCCCGCCCTTGCCGCTGCAATGATTGTCGTGCTGAGACCTGCCAGGACTTTCAGATGGCTGAAGCGAGGCTGGTTTTTCTGGGGGATCTACAAAAATGCCAGGGGAAAACTCGCAGGCGATGCGTGAACGGGATTCCGCGGAGACGCTTACGCCGGCGATCTATGCGCTGCAGGCGGCATCCTTTTTCTTCGGCATCACCTACCTGATCGCAATCATCATCAATTACGTCAAGCTTCCCGACGTCAGGGGAACCTGGCTCGAATCCCACTTCAGATGGCAGATGAGAACATTCTGGTACAGCCTGCTGTGGGGGATCATCGGCTCCATCACCTATTTTCTGCTGATAGGCTGGGTCATTCTGGGCATGGACGCGATATGGGTCATCTACCGCATCGTCAAGGGCTGGCTCTATTTCAGCGACAGAAAGGAAATGTATTCTTGAAAGACTGGCAATGAAATACGGCGACCTCAGGGATTTCATCGCGCAGCTCGAGGTGCGCGGCGAATTGAAGCGCATTTCCGTCGAGATCGATCCGAATCTCGAAATGACCGAAATTTGCGACAGGGTCTTGCGCTCCGGCGGGCCTGCCCTCCTTTTCGAAAATCCGAAGAACTCGAAAATCCCGGTGCTCGCCAACCTTTTCGGCACGCCGGGGAGGGTTGCGCTCGGGATGGGAGAGGAAGATGCAGGAGCGCTTCGGGAAATAGGCAGGCTGCTCGCCTATCTCAAGGAGCCCGAGCCGCCCAGAGGGCTGAAGGACGCCTGGGAGAAGTGGCCAGTCCTGAAGCAGGTGCTCAACATGGCGCCCAAAACCGTCAGGCGTGCGCCATGCCAGGAGGTCGTATGGGAAGGATCCGAAGTCGATCTGTCGAAGCTTCCCATCCAGACTTGCTGGCCTGAAGACGTCGCCCCGCTCATCACCTGGGGTCTTGTGGTCACGAAAGGGCCTTTAAAACCCCGCCAGAATCTCGGCATTTACCGCCAGCAGGTGATCGCAAAAAACAAGGTCATCATGAGATGGCTGGCCCACAGGGGAGGCGCCCTGGATTTGCGCGATCACATGCATGCGCATCCAGCAGAGCCTTTTCCCGTTGCAGTTGCACTCGGGGCCGATCCAGCGACCATACTCGGCGCAGTCACCCCGGTTCCAGACAGTCTGAGCGAATACCAGTTCGCGGGGCTTTTGCGAGGATCGAAGACGGAACTCGTCAAATGCCTGGGTTCGAATCTGGAGGTGCCCGCTAGTGCGGAAATCATCCTGGAAGGGGCGATTCACCCCGGGGAGACTGCGCTCGAAGGGCCTTTCGGGGACCATACCGGCTATTACAACGAGCAGGACCGGTTTCCGGTATTCACCATCGACCGCATCACGATGCGCGAAAATCCGATCTACCACAGCACCTATACCGGAAAGCCTCCCGACGAACCCGCCATACTGGGCGTGGCGCTCAACGAGGTGTTCGTGCCGCTTTTGCAAAAACAGTTTCCCGAGATTGTCGACTTCTACCTTCCTCCGGAAGGCTGCTCCTACCGTCTCGCCGTGGTTTCGATCAGGAAGCAGTATCCGGGCCACGCGAAGCGGGTGATGTTCGGCATCTGGTCTTACCTCAGGCAATTCATGTACACGAAATTCATCGTCGTGGTCGACGACGACGTCGATATTCGCGACTGGAAGGAAGTCATCTGGGCGATCACGACCCGCATGGACCCGGCGCGCGATACTCTCATGGTCGAGAACACGCCCATCGATTACCTGGATTTCGCCAGCCCGGTATCCGGCCTCGGAAGCAAGATGGGGATGGATGCGACCAACAAGTGGCAGGGGGAGACCAGCCGGGAATGGGGGAAACCCATTGCAATGGACGGCGAGGTGAAAAAACGCATCGATGCGCTCTGGAGTGACCTGGGGTTATAAGCCCCGACGCTTCTTCTTTTTGCCGCCCGCTTCGGCTGCCATGGCCTTGAACTGCCGGAGCCTGGCTTCAACCATGGAGTGCGAATAGAAATCCCCGTCACCGGATTTCTCGGCAAGCTGCAGCTGGTCTATCGCGGCGGGAAGGTTCCCCGCCAGGTAATACACTTCGGCCTGCGCCTGGTGCTCGAGCAGATTCTTTCCGAGCGATGCATAAGCCCGCGCGCTCAGCTGATAAAGGTCGATGTCGTCCGGATCCTGGCGCAGCCGCGATGTGGCGAGGCGGGCTGCCTCTTCAGCATGCCCGTTGTCGATCAATGCCCCGGCGTAATCGTAGATGAGCGCCTTGTAGTCCGGGTAGGATGCCAGGGCATCGGCATAATACGCCAGAGCCTCCTTTTTTCTGCCGAGCGCGAGCAGAACTCGTCCCTGCATCGTGGCAATGATGGGGTTTGGCCCGAAGGCTTTTTGGACCTTGGCGAGCTCCTGCTCGGCCCGGCTGTATTTCCCGAGCCGCATCAGCACCTCGGTGAGGCCGAAGCGGTAAGCTGCTTCGTTCTCGTATTTCCCCTGCTTCAGCGCCGTCTCGAAGTAGTTTAGGGCATCGTTCGGCTCTCCCTGGTCGGCGAGCAGTCTCTCCCTGAGCAGCCAGAAGTCCGGGCTGTCCACGACCTGTTTGTAGGGATAGCCCTGGACCCGGTTCTCAATCGCGGCGATACGCTGGCTGGTGAGCGGGTGGTCGCGCAGATAAACGGGGGCGTTGTTTTCGTAAAGCCGCGTCGATTTTTGCAGGCGCTCGAAGAAAGTCGCCATTGCCCTGGGATCGAATCCGGATTTTGCAAGGACACCGAGTCCCACCCTGTCAGCCTCTTCTTCGTGCGCTCGGGTGACATCCAGCTGGGACTGGATGGCATTGGCCTGCGCTGCAGCGAGGGCTGCACCGCTCACCTGGCTGCCCCCTCTGGCCGCCAGTATTGCCACGGCAAGGGCGGCGAGGGACTCGAGCGAGCTTCCCTTGGTTTCGACCCCCATCCTCGCATAATGCCGCTGTGTGATGTGGCTGATTTCGTGTGCAAGCACGCTTGCCAGCTCGGACTCGCTTTCCGCGGTCAGAATCAGCCCGGTGTTCACCCCGACGAAGCCGCCTGGCAGGGCGAAGGCGTTGACCGTATTGTCCTGGACCATGAAGAAATTGAGGTTCAGGCCGGGCATGGTGGTGTTGATGACGAGGCGCTGTCCGAGGTCGTCCAGATATTGAACCAGTTCCGGATCGTCCAGGTAGGAAGGGTCGGCGCGAATCTCCCGCATGATCTGCTCGCCAAGCTGCTTTTCCTGCTCGGGAGACAGCGCCGCCTGGGACGCATCCGCGATGTCGGGCAGTCCCTCGGCAAGGCCGGCAAGGGAAAAAAGAAGCAGCAAGACAGTGATCGCCAATTTCATGGCAGCTATGATAAATCTTTTGCGAATGAGTTCCTACAGGTGCTTGAAAGAAGCGGAACGATCCCTATCTAGAAGTGCGAGGCTTGCCATATCGGCAAACCGTCTTTAGCATAGCGGGGGCTACGTTTCTTTAGGGCAACAGGATGAGCTTCAATAATGTCGATGCAGCGGAACTGGTGAGGCTGCAAAAATCGGGAAATATCAGGCTGGTCGATGTCAGAACGGATGCGGAGGTGGCAAGGGGGGTCATACCCGGAGCGATCCATATTCCGCTGCACCTCATTCCCGTCAGGATGAACGAACTCGACGGCAGCACGCCCACCGTCATCTATTGCCAGTCCGGAGGCCGATCAGGTCAGGCTTGCGGCTTTCTCGCAGCCAAGGGCTGGAGCAATCTTGCCAACCTTCAGGGCGGGATCATCGGCTGGGTCGCATCGGGAAACGCGCTGGTTCAACTTGGCTGAGACCTGCAAGCGCCCCTTTTCGGTTCTGGTCGTCGTGCATACCGGTGAC